>JAAUYG010210810.1_pt1 | contig 10033 bp, 12 predicted proteins | sample 7278091 | NCBI WGS metagenome assembly JAAUYG01 (sample SAMN14350201, study PRJNA611818) | marine sediment metagenome | isolation source: surface marine sediment (0.6m) | place: French Polynesia: Moorea | collected 2018-08
GAATTCAATTACACGCAAACAGTTCACTGGTGATCTACTTCCTATTTGGTTCAGTGGCTTAGAGGGTATTGTGAACTAAAAGTTCACCTGACTGAACCTCCTCTGGAGGTGGTTTGACCAAAAGGTTCAATTTTGAACTTTTAGTTCAATTTTTTGAGTGATAATAGGGGAAAAAGATCACTGAAATTGTGGAATTGAATTGGGTACCCTAAAAAGATCACCAGAAAACCTAAAAAGATCACACTGATCTGAAAGTTCGAAATTGAACTTTTTTTTTGAATTCGGGCCCTGGCTTGGTCGTGAGCCACAACCACCTCATACCTGAACCTTTTCTCTGCCCCCCCCCCACCTCCACCCATGCTGGGAGGGCATAGGCGGTGAACGAATAGACAAGAATTGTAAAGGAACAGAAGTCAATTGCAGATGGGAAGGTTTGAAGGTAAACGCCAAGCGTGTCCTCTGCCGTTTTCCCTGAAAAGAGGGTTGCAGTGCTTGGGTATCCAGCAATCAGTTCCTCGTGGATCATGACAGGTGAGTGAGGTTTACACTGAGGCCAAAAATTCATTGGCGCTGACTTCTTTCATTACAGAACAGCTGCCAGTTCATGAGACACGCCAAGCGCAAAAAGCTGACGCACGAAGATATCAACAAGGCTCTCAGACATGCTGACGTTCAGGTATTGGCATATGGACACAAGAAGTGTGCGTTTATTCAAATTTTCTGTTTTCCCTGCGTGCATGCCTGATAAGCGCCCTTGTTTTTTGACAGCCTTTACTTGGACACGGATCGCAAGACGCATTCTCATTCAAACAAACACGAGATGGAGAGTTGTCTTTTGTGGACGACCCTGAAGTCAACTTGGTGGATGTGGTGCAAGAAAAAAGACTCCCGGCAAACGTGGGCCAACCATCTGTCAGAGGTGAACTTTCAGTTTAGTCAATTCGGTAGTGTTCAATTGAAAATAGGTGCCGGTACATGTCTGTGCAGCATGACGGCGCTCCACACTGGCTGTTATTTGTCCCTCGTCTGACTCTTTTTCATGTCGCAGAATTCTATGTTTTCAGCTCATTGGCTTGCAGTGGAAGGCACTCAGAAGGGATCCATGCTCAGTCCCAGTGAGTTACTCAGTTCATGTGAAAACACACAGTTCTTTGTCATAAATCTGAGAGGCACGTCAAGGGTGTATCGAGCTTTATACTTTTTCATTGGAACATTCAGGCAAAATGAATGTCCGGGTTACGAAGGGAGTGTCTGAAGAACTTCTGCAATACTATGAAAGCATGACCAAAGCCATTTTGGGAACAGACGAAGCAATGGTAAAGGTAAGTCTACCCAAGTGATACATCTCCCCAAAGCGTGATCAGCGGTCAAGTTTGAACATTTTTGGTCAGGTATGAGCAAAGTAACCTGTCACATTTCGATTGTGTTTTCAGGTGGCACTTGAAGATTTGAGAACAAACGGAAAGATTGCACCAGTGTTGCCGTACTTCATAAATTTCGTCGCAAATGGGGTCAGTTGTCACTTGAATCTTTGTGACGTTTTGCCAACCCAATAACGGTGCCTGAACTTACAGATCTCGTTTGCATTTCAGGTGAAAACTGTCAGCCATGACATTGGCCAACTCACTCGACTGCTGTTGACTGTGAAAGCTCTGAAGAGTAATCAGTCACTGTATCTTGAGCCGAAGCCCTACGTGAGTGTCAGTCGATGTGTGTGTCCACAGGTGTTCCTTTGGAATTGTTTTGCGCTCAGTTTTAAATGCAAAACATGTTTCATTACAGTTGACCATGCTGGTGCAGAGTGTTCTGTATTGTATGCTGGAACCTTTGGCTGCTTCCATCAATCCCCTCAATGACCACTGGGTGCTTCGAGACTATGCTTCAAGGCTGCTTGCTCAAATAACAAGGTGGACAGAAGTAATGCACGGTTGTCCAGTGTCGATTTTTACCTCGCTCCTGAAATGTGCTGATCAGTATGTTCTCTGTTCACATTGCAGAGATTGGAATTCGCCCGTCAACAAACTGCGACAGGAGAATCTGAAAGCTCTCAGAGAAGTACTGCTGGATCTCGGCCGGCCATTCTCTTCGCACTATGGAGCTGTTGTTGGTCTTGCAACCCTTGGAACAAAGGTACGTGCTGCAATGCGCTCAGATCTGATGTAAACTTCCTTGAGGAAGATGTCAGTGATTGTGAATGCGGGACGTAACACAGTCTTGAACTGAATTTACGTTCCAGGCGATAGAAGATATTCTAGTCCCGCAGCTGCCAGTGTACTGGAAGCACCTACAGAGCTACCTGGATGAGCCTGCCTCCACGCCAGTGAAAGTCGATGCATACAAGGTGCACGGTGCTATCATGGTACGTTCATCTGGTCACAAGCCACCGACTTGTCAGTGACGAGCACTTTGAAATCAGGAAGAAGGCTTTCGTTATTTTCCTTCTGATTTGATTTTCTGTTGTGAATAACGCTAATTCTCATACTTGGCTTTCACAGAACGCCTTGGAAATGGTGCTGAGACATCGCAGTTTTCGTTTGCTGAATCCCAACGAAGATCCCGGTGAAGAAGAGGAGGCTTTCACCATGGAAACAAACTATGACCATCTGCTGAGGGCCTCGAGACAGGAATCCATCGAGGCTGGGCCCGTGTCAACCTCTTCCCTGAACAAAAGCTCTGCCATGCAGTTCAGGCATCAAGATCTCCTGGGAGCTGTGCTAGAACTGCCAGAAGCCAAAACACCGCATCAAGTCATGTTGGACATTTACTTGGACGCCTATGACAAGTTTGGTGACGCTGTGTCCTGTAAGATGCCCATTCATCAAATCAAGGACCTGTATGTTGTGAAAAGAGAGGAGAAATTTGTGTCCTTGGCTGACGCAGACTCCCACAAAACAGGTGAAGAAATGTTACAGGATTTCCTGACTGTTTCCCGAGAGGAAGCTGAGAGGAGGAGAGCAAATGGTGATGACGACGACGATGATCGGTCGGATCGATCGTCGCGCTCCGATCAGTCCGACCTGGACGATGGCATCTCGCCATTTCTGGGAGACAGCAAAATAACCGTGTCTACCACTCTCAGTGATCCGTCTATGGGAATCAAACTGAAGTTCAAAAAACTGCCAAAGTTGGATCCAATTCCCCCAGAGCCAGAACCATTGAAGCAGCCAGAAAAGAGCCCAGACAAACTCACTCCTCCTGAAAAACTCGACACGAAACCAAAGAGACTGTGGAATCCAACCCACCAGCTGACCCACGAGGAGGCCTTTGACTCGGTGGACTTGCCGTACAGAGCGCCTTTGGTGTTTCACTTCAGCTATCTGGGCAGTGATTACAGGTGTGAGTACAACAGGACGATCAGGACAGTGTTTGACGAGGTACCGGACACTGGACGAACATCATACTTGCATTCTCGGATGAGTTCAGTGGGAAAATCTAGGTTGAGGAAGCGTGGAAAGAATGAACTGCATCGGCATCAGTCAACATTGCAATGTACTCTGTAACATCGTCCAGTTGTGGGAAGGCAGCAGCTGCGCATGTTTTGCCGGCAACAACTTGCACCAGCTCCATGGAAAATAGGTAAACATTCAACCACTGTACCAAGTCGTTAAATTGAGAAAAGAAACCAATCATGAAGTATTTACTGACAACAAAGATCTCTTTTTTGCCTTTCTGGTGAATAAATCTTGTAGATTTGTACTGGAATCTGATCTTTTCTAGCGCACTGATAAGGGCATAAATCTTGCTCGACCATTGATGTTCGGTCATCCGTTTAAAAGGGGACTACAGTCTTGTGCATACATGTTTGTGAATGTTTGATGGACTCCATGCCTGGGAATTTCTTGTCTTGAGGGAAGAGAAACAGGAAATTCACACTCCGCACATGTTTCGCCTCGATTCCTTTCAGGGTGACCCATGGACAGAGTCGTCCAAAGTCATTCTGTCATTAATTTTCTGAAGCAAATCTTGCAGCTTGTCCATCTTGCGATTGAGTTTAATCAACTCGTCTTTGTTGCTTTCGACTTGCTTTGCAAGCTTGCTGTGTGCGAGGTCAATCGCCTGGCTGTCAGTTTTGTTTTTGTCGTCATCATCGTCTTCTTCCTGCAAATGAAGCGTGGTTGGTACCAAACAAAAATTTGCTGCAATCAGACTGCACAATCACGTGCTGGCTGGAACTTTTGAGACGACAAAACTGTGCCCATCATTTCAAAGAAGTCGGAGAGTCTTTTTACCGCTTCATTGAAGACAACTTTGGCGATGCTGTTTGCAGATAGAGGTCCGTTGAAGAAGCGACCCAACTTATAGTAGACATTTGATGCCATTTTGTTTGGGTGGATTGCCTGTTTGGTCTTTACGCATTGGAATTTCCTCCTAAGAAATTCTGGCAGCGACACTTCCACATCAAGTGCAAAATCCACCTCGAAACAGAGGAACAAAGACATCAACAAGCTGGACCTGAACACGTTGATGTGAAGGAAAATTTGGTGTCATCAGGACAGCAGTTGTTGCTTGTTTGGGTGAACTAAATTTGAGGAATTAAACTGAACCTGTATTGCCATTTTCTTCAGTTTGGCATTTTCTTGTATCTGTTGAACGTCACCAACCGCTAAACCTGTCTGTACCAACAAAGGAAAGTTGGGATCTGTTTTGAGCAGAGGACCTATTTGGATCTCCATGGTTCCGCCTTTTGAATGTGCCAGCAAGATAGCTGTGATCAAGGTTGCCACAGGACAAGATAACAACTTTGGTCAACATTGACGGTGGCAAGTATGAAGCCACGCTTACCAGCAAATTCATGATGATGATTGTGACGAGACAAAGAAATGTGAAAAAGATGCCGTAGGTCAGTCCTTCGTATGGAAGGCTGGAATCGTGAAACAGATCTTCGTACTCTAATTCCCCAATCATCATGACTCCTACTTTAGCACAAGAGTAGAATACCGTGGAAAATTGGTCCTGAAATTGAAATTGTCTTTTCGTGTAAATTCAAGTGACAGTTTCTTTTCTTGCAACCTGCTGCAAAGGGTTAGGGTTGTTCACCTCGGAAAGAATGAGCAGCTCAACAAATGACTTTTTCTGAATTTCTGCTGCTGGATCCAGCAACGCAAAGCATCCACCAGTTCAAACATCGAAAAGGTGTTTCGGAACAAAGAGGTTGCTCACCTTGTTACTCAAGAGAACGTAGAACGTGAAACCAAATGCAAAGAGAAAGAGTGAGAAGCAAAAGACGAAGAACTTGAGAAAAGTTCCGAGCACTTCCCCAACCATGACAATGTAGATTCCCATCCTTGGCATGCGCCGCAGAAACAGGATGAGATTCAACCAGGCTATGAACATGCAGCAGGCACCGAGCTGCCATTGCCAGTGCTGAAAGGAAAAGAAGTTCTTGTCCCAAGGATGAAGAGCACTTGAATGTTTGGTTGAGTTTCAGATCAAACGAGCGGAGAATAAAAGCTCACCGACAAGTTGTGAATGCACCTCTGTGTGGGAATGACTATCAGGATTGCTCCAATGTACGAAAACCAGTCGAAAATGTTGGAGCTATTTGTCACGTATGACAACTTGGTCGCACCCAGCTGCAGAATCTGAAAGGCACATTTCCCACTCAGTGGTTTTAGCGGCTGTCCGACGAAAAACATTCTGCCGTCAACAGAAACTACATTCTCGGTTTGATTTGTTCATGCAAACAGTTTGCGCACCTCTCCTAGGATTCCGACACATGCAAACAAGAAAATGAACAATCCCAGCCATGGATGTTGTCTTGGTAACCACAACTGGAGTTCGGGACCAAATCCTTCTGGAGTAGAACCGTTCAGTTGTTCCGTCCTCTCCTCGCACAACGGGTCGATCTGCCCAGCCTGAGCGGAGTAGTTGCTGCGGAAAAAGTTTTAACAAATGTGGTGGAGGCCTGACGCATAAACATTTCCATCGGCCACATAGCAAGCCAACAATACTCAGAACAAGGCAAGATGGACAATTCTTGGAGAGACAATGGTAGTCTGGGGATAAAATGGTACCTGTGGAGTGACTTGTTGGGAGGAAGGTTGCTGATCATGAAACTGGTGACGAGCCCAACAAATGTGGTGTAGAACAGTAGAAAGGCGAAGAAGTAATATTGCGCTATTTTCCATTTGTGGCGGATCAGGGCCAGAGTCAAAGGGTGATGCAGCAGTTCAGTCCTGTGATTTCTCACCTGAGGCAGAGAACACGAAATCAACTTCAGGATCAACAGCTCAGTTTCTGGGCAGCTCCTTAGCCTCGTTGTCGAGGCCTTGGGGCAGCCTGAGACTCTTCTTGAACCAATTCTGCGGACACCCAAGGACCTGGGATCTCCTCATTTCGCTACTGCAACCCATTCTTTCAAGTTAGGTCCACTTTGTCAACTTACCATCACCATAAGTGGGTGGTTGTACTGTCGGACTGGCTGGCTGTTTGTGTATGGGACTGTGTTGAGGTGCGGGCACACATTCACCTGCTTTCCTGCAACAGGATTTTGTCTGACTGACCTCAATCACCACAAGAAAAGAAACCAACTGGCATGAAACATCGTGCTCTGAAAAGACATTTCCTTGGAGAAAAAGCTAGAGTGGTCCTGCCTGCGGCATTTTGCGTCCCATGAAAAAAAAAAGTTTATACCGTCCTTGTTGTGGATTTTTTTCACATGATTCCCCCGGACACAGTCTGGATCTCCCCAAGATGTTGACAGGTAAGTGTCGTCCAGAAATTCCATGTCGAACTGCAGGCAGAGCTGTGGGTCTTTTCTGTTCACACTTTCGGGTATTTCTATGCATCGATCCAACACCTTGGTGGCTAATTCTGAAAAGATCATTTGCTGTTGGAAACGCGTTTTCGGACCCTTGGATGGAAATAATGTCACTACATGCAGCGCACAAGGAAACAAGACCTGGCATAATGTGAATCAGTTGTCTGATTGGCGTGATGTCGTGTGTGTAGCTGCTTCCTACTTTGCCCTTCGGAGTTCTGTTTCTCAGGGCGTCTCTCCATTGATTGGACTGCAAAATTACCTCCACAACAGCCCTGAAATTGGAAGGAAAGTTTCCGGAAGTACATTGTTTTTAGCCACGGGCAGCCTAATGGAGTCATTTTGTTGTGTTACGTTCAAGTGATTGATATCGCATGAACTCACTTCTGATGGTTCATGATTGCTTCATCGAGAACGTTGCGTCCGCTGTTGTTGCAGACACACACCGGCGCACCACCCTCCAGCAGCACTTGCACGATCTTGCGATGTCCGTTCCGCGCGGCATGGTGCATCGCAGTGTCCTGTGTCAAAATATATACTTGTGTCACATCAGTGAGCTGCTTGCAGCTTTCTCTCGGAGATTTCAAACTTTAGGCTTCGCTTACGCCGTATTGTTCCTGGAGACAAGGATCAGCTCCACTCCTCATCAAGCTGTTCAAAACTTCCACGTGTCCGTACTTCGCCGCATAAAAGAGTGGAGTGTAATTGTAACGATTCCTGGAACAAAGACGCGCAATTGGGACGCCTTCAGGGAAAGCTAACTCATTCTCTGGCACTTACAAGTCTCTTCCCATGTTGGCAAGGGCAACCAAAGAATAACAAACTTGACAGATCTGAGCCTATTTCGTGGGCCTTATTCCAGGTCTTTGTTCTTTACTGGGGTCTGGCGTGCTGGATCAAAAAAAAAGAAACACAGAACAAACCCAAAGTAGTTTTTAGGGGGTACCTGCCGTCCACATCGGACCCACATTTTATCAACAGTTCAGCAATCTGTGCGTGTCCGTTGAGCGCTGAGAGGTGCAGAGCGGTGTTGGTGTCTTCGTCCTCTTCTGCAGCAAACAAACTCGCTTCCTCACAGCTTGATGTTTTCTCCAGCAGAGTTTTGACAACACTGCAAGAAAACCAATAACGTTCTTTGTGGAATGCAAACTGAACCTTGTCTGAAGGATTGGTGTGTTTTCATCCAAATCTCTGACAGGAAGATTTTACGTAGAAACTCAACTCGAAATGTCCCAATCGAGATGCAGCGTGAATTGGTGCTTCTTCGTTTTCAGCTTTGGCTTTGCAATCAGCACCAGCATTTAGCAGCACCTAAAATGTAAGCGTCAGAAACGCCATTTGTCATTTCCCCAAAAAGGGCAAAACGCTAATTCTTGTTCAGTTCGACCCAAGTTTACACCGTGCATGGATGAATGACAGAATGAGGGCTCTACGTCGAATGGCCACACAATTTAAGAGCATTTGTTCAAAGTTATTTTTGTCAGTGTGGGTGTTGCTTGATTTGTCCAACAACATGCATATTTTATGCACCTCAACAATGCAGCGTATTCCCGACTCGCACGCAACGTAAAGTGCTGTTCGGCCGAGTTTGTCTTCCGAGTTCACTAGATCTATTTCATCGTGCTCTTTGCAAAACACCAACAGTTTCTGAAATAAAATGTAAGTTTCGTTCAAAAGAAAAGATGTTCAAGTGAAGGGCATCCACACAGGGCACGAATTTGCCAAATGAATTGGTGTTTCTTGCCAGCCAATGTGGGATGAACTTGGCCAATGTGTTGTTCCCAATATATATTGAGGTGTCCACATCCAATTCATCCGAAATTCCAATTTGTTTTGCAATTCATTCAGAAAACAGTTCAACGGGGCCATTTCAGATGAACTGTTCTGTTCCATGCCAATTCCATGTTGTGCCTCAGAACACCAAATGCACGCAATTTGCTGCCAATTCGTTTTTGCAGCGTCAGTTCATTCGCTAATTTGTCTGCCGGCCAAGTCGTTTTTTGGCGAATAAAGGCCTTAAATCCTTGCCAAAGAGCTCAGGATAACTCCTGCACAAGGTGCTTGAATCGAAGTACAAGTGACTATTTACCTTCAGCGCGGCGCAATTGGCGGCTTTAGCTGCGGCCAAATGAAGAGCTGAGCTGTCAGTCCTGTTAAGTGCCCTCAAGTTTGAGCCAGCGGTAAGCAGAAGCTTAACAACTCCGTCTTGATTGTGTTTCGCTGCAGTATGTAGGGGCGTGTTGCCTTCAGCATCCCGAGCCTCCAGGTCAGCACCCCTGAAATGAGCAAGGAAACGTTCAAAAAATCATCTGTTGGCTCTGGGATTTTCTGAAAATTCACTGCGCACTCGTGTTTTCCTACAAACATTGACAATTAAATTCCTTTGTCTTTGTTCACTGAGTGGAGAGGGCGCAGTGCACATAGTGCACTTCTACCTGTCGATGAGAACATTTAGAACCGCTCGTCTTCCGTATTGGGCAGCTTTGTGTATGGGTGTCATCTGTTCCGTGTTTCTTATTTGCGTCAGGGACTCTTCGTGGTCCAACAGCACGTCAGCAATCTTGGAACCACCAACAGCGGCGCATATGTGCAGGGGAGACACGAGATTTTTCTTGCAAGTTTTCGTGACTGTGGCGCCTACGGTGGAGTAAAACAAAAAACAGCTGATATTCTGTTCGAACGAAGTCACTTGTCATGCTGCAGCCCTTCTTCCCAACTTCAAATGTGGAATTAATTCTCGTCACCGTTAGGATTTGGGAAATTCCCTTGCTTAGAGATAAACACAAAGTCAGAGCAAGATCCAGAGTTCATTTTCCTTGAACCAGAGGTGAGAGAGGCCTTTCGTGCATTTGTTTGGCCCTTCAGGGTCTTCACCCTGTCAAATTGTTTATACTATGTGTCCCTAAACCGTGCCAAATTTCTCAAGCTGGCCACCATTTAGGAATGGCTTGCTCGATCTGTGTAAAAAGTGGCTCACTTGAAAGTTTCCATGATATGTCAAAGAAAAACATACATGAAGTCTATTGGCTCACTTGATTTCTACCCCTTATTTGAGCTTAAAAAAATTCAGGTTTTGGCTCAGTTTTGGAAACCCTGTTCCTAAACTGAGCCAGGGGGGGCTCCAAAACTGAGCCAAGCCATTCCTTTCTTCCAGAAACTACTTGCAATGCCTGGCTGGAAAGAAAAAAAGTTTTTTTCTCAAATTTAAAATCATTTTCAAAAGAAATCTATGTATTTTCACAAAGGCTAGCAATTTCTGGACAGGGATTTGAA
>JAAUYG010160228.1_pt1 | contig 10032 bp, 10 predicted proteins | sample 7278091 | NCBI WGS metagenome assembly JAAUYG01 (sample SAMN14350201, study PRJNA611818) | marine sediment metagenome | isolation source: surface marine sediment (0.6m) | place: French Polynesia: Moorea | collected 2018-08
CCGCTGGGGCCCTGGCTCCTGGCCGGCGTCATGAAGGTACCGGTGATGCTGTGCTTTGCTCTATACCGGGGTCGGGGCGTGTACGACGTCCACTTCGAGCTGCTAAGGGACGGCGCCGATCCCGGCCGCGGCGACAGGAACGCGGCCGCGACGGACCTGGCCCGGGCCTACGCCGCGCGGCTGGAGGCCTATTGTCGGATGGCGCCTTACAACTGGTTCAACTTCTTCGACTTCTGGGCAGGTTCCGAGGCCACGAATGGCGAAACCCAGGCAAAGCCCCACTAGCGGCCGGTTCCTTGCCCTGATCGGCGGCTTGCTGGCCACGGCACCGGCGCAGGCCGCCGAACCGGACCTGCAGGCGCTGCTTTCCCGGCTGGCGCTGGACGAGGGGCGGCGGGAGATCGCCTTCGAGGAAAGCCGCTACAACCGGCTCATCACGGAACCGGTCCTCTCTCGGGGCCGGCTGATCTACGAGCCGCCGGACAGGCTGATCAAGCGGCTCGAGGCGCCGCGCCGCGAGAGCGCGATCCTGGAGCGGGAGCGCCTGGCGATCCTCGACGCGCAGGATCGGGAGGTCGCCAGCATCGACCTCTGGCTGCAGCCGGACCTGCAGATGGTCTATGGTTCGATCGAGGCGGTGCTGACCGGCGACGCCGAGGCGCTGCGCTCCGCGTTCTGGGTCTCGCTCGACGGAGCGGCCCAGGACGAGAGCGGGGACGAGAGCGGGGCCTGGGTCCTGACCCTGCGGCCGAAGTCCGACTCGGCCCGGACGCGTCTTGAGCAGGTGCTCGTCGAAGGCCGCGGGTCGCGGCTGCTGAGCTTCGAGTTCCGGGAGGCCGACGGCGACCGGTCGCAGCTTCGCCTTCTGCCGGAGCATCCGGCGGAGTGACGGGGACCCTTGGCAGAGCCCGGCTTCGCCTGGCCTTGGCGCTGGGCTTTCTGGCAGCCGCCACGGCGGTCATCTTCACGCTGCTGCCGATCCGCGCCGACGTCACGGTGCTGATGCCCGAAAAGCAGAGCCGCGAGCTGGAGCTCCTGTTCAGCGCCCTTCAGGAAGGACCGGCCAACCGCCTGGTCCTGGTCGCCCTGCAACCCGAGAGCGGCGACGGCCCCCTGGAGGCGCCGGCGGCGCTGAGCCGGGCCTTCAAGGCCAGGCTCCGGGACAGCGGGTTCTTCGAGCAGGTCCTGAACGGCGAGATCTCGCTCAACCGCTCCGCCTTCGACCCCTTCTTCGCCCACCGCTATCACCTGAACCCGCCGCTCGACCCCGAGGGCTTCACGGTTCCCGGCCTGAGGCGCGCCCTGCAGGCTCTGCTGTCGCGCCTTCAGGGCTTCGAGGCGCCGGTGGTGGAGGACATCATGGCCGCCGACCCGACGCTGCGCACCCTGGCGGTGGCGGAGCTCTGGCGGCCCGCGGCCATCGCGGCGCAGCGCCAGGGCGTCTGGGTCGGCGGCGAGGGCGCGCGGGTGCTCCTGCTCGCCAGGATCCGCGGTTCCGCCTTCGACTTCCCGCGGCAGGAAGCCATGATCCGGGCGGTTCGGGCGGCCGCCGAGGCCCTGGAGCCGGAGTTCGGCCCTCTCAGGCTCTGGCTTTCGGGACCTTCGGTCATCGCCGTCGACAGCCGCAAGCGCAACGAGGCGGAGTCCCTGCGGCTGATGCTGCTCTGCGTGCCGCTCGTCATCGGCCTGCTTCTGCTGTTCTTTCGCCGCCTCGCGGTCCTGCCGCTCGCGGTGCTGCCGCTGATCTCGGGCTTCCTCGCCGGGACACTGGCGGTCACGGCGGTCTTCGGATTCGTCCACATCTCGACCCTGGGCTTCGGGGTGACCCTGATCGGCGTCAGCGTCGACTATCCCCTGCACCTCGTGACCCGGCTGCGGTCCGGGGCCGAGGACAACGCGGCCGTGCGGCGCATCTGGCCGGCGCTGGTCCTGGGCGTGCTGACGACGATCCTGGGCTTCCTGCCGATGGTCCTGTCCAGCTTCCCGGGCGTGGCGCAGCTGGGTGTCTTCACCTTCACCGGGCTGGCGACCGCCGCCGCCGTCACCCGATGGTTCCTGCCGCGCGTCGCCGGCGTCGCCGGCGGGTCCCTGCGGCCTTGGGTCGCCGGGACCCTGACCTGGCGGGGCTTCGCCTTCGGGCGCCTCCGCCCGGTCGCCTTTGTCCTGGGCGCCGGCGCCCTCGGCCTCCTGATCCTGCGCGGCGAGGATGTCTGGAAGCAGGATCTGGCGTCCTTGAGTCCGCTGCCCGACTCGGTCCGCGCCGAGGACCGGCTGCTGCGCCAGGACCTCAAGGCGGCGACCCCGCGCAACATCCTGACGGTCGAGGGCGAGACGCCGGAGCAGGTGCTGCAGCGGAGCGAGGCCTTGCTGCCCCTCCTGACCGCGCTCGAGGCCGCGGGCACGCTGGAGGGCTTCGACCTGGCGGCCCGCTACCTGCCGAGCCGCGCCGAGCAGCAGGCCCGCCTGGCCCGGATCCCCGAAGACGCCGTCCTGCGCGACCGCCTGGCCCGGGCGCTGGAGGGGCTGCCCTTCAGGCCCGGCGCCTTCGATCCCTTCCTGGCCGCCCTTGCAGCGGCCAAGGCGGCGCCGCCCCTGGGACCGGAAGACATCGGCGCGGAGGCGCCCGGCCGGCACCTGAGAGGTCTCTTGCTGGCGCGCGGGGATGGTACGACGGGCCTGGTGTCGCTGCGCGGCACGCCGAAGATCGAGCGGCTGGAGACCGCGCTCGATGCCGCCGGTCTCGCCGGCGTGCGCTTGATCGACATCAAAGGTGCCACCCAGGATCTGATGGACAGTTATCTGCAGGAGACCCTGGTCTGGGCGGCCTTCGGCGGACTTCTGGCGGTCTTGCTGCTGAGCTTGGTGCTGCGCTCCGCCAAGGCGGTCGCCCAAGTCGCCCTGCCGGTCGGACTGTCGGTGCTGCTCACGGCGGCGGTCATGGCCCAGATCAGCGACGGGCTTTCGCTGTTCCAGATCCTGGCGCTCCTCATGGTCGCCGGGTTAGGCGTTGACTACGCCGTCTTCCTGCGCCAAAGCGGGCAGGGTGAATCGGATGCCAGACGGGACAGCGCCCTTGCGGTCTGCCTTTGCGCGGCAACCAGCTTCTGTGTCTTCGCCGCCCTGGCCAGCGCGTCGATCCCGCTGCTCTCTCAGATCGGGCTGACCGCGGCCGTGGGCACCGTCTTCTCGCTTCTGCTAGGTTTCACCTTCGCCGGATCAGGACAGGCCACGGCCCGATGAAGCCCCTCGCCATCACCGCGCTCTCCACCTGCAACGCCCTGGGCCTCGGGCTGGACGCCACGGCCGAGGGCCTGCTGGCGAACCGCTCGGCCCTGCGTGCCTGCGACTTCGAAGACGCGGCGCTCGATACCTGGATCGGCCGGGTCCCCGGCCTCGAGGCGCGGCCGGTCGCAGGCGACCTCGCGGTCTTCGACTGCCGCAACAACCGCCTGGCCCAGATGGCCCTGGAGTCCGACGGCTTTGGCGCCGCGGTCGCCGCCGCGGTCGAGCGCCACGGCAGGGACCGTGTCGCCCTGATCCTGGGCACCTCGACCTCCGGCATCCGGGAAGGCGAGATCGCCTTCACCAGACGCGCGCCGGACAGCGGCGCCCTGCCGCCGGACTTCCGCTTTGCCGAGACCCACGACCATCATTCCCTGGTCCTGTTCGTCCAGGCCTGCCTGGGGCTGGACGGCCCGGCGCTGACGGTCTCGACGGCCTGCTCGTCCTCGGCGAAGGTCTTCGCGGATGCGGCGCAGCTGATCGAGGCCGGGATCTGCGACGCTGCGGTGGTCGGCGGCGCGGATTCGCTCTGCCTGCTGACGCTCTACGGCTTCAATTCGCTGGAGCTCCTGGACCGGGCCCCCTCGCGTCCGAACGACGCGGAACGCTGCGGCATCTCGATCGGCGAGGCCGCCGGCTTCGCGCTGCTCGAACGGGACGGGGCCGCGGGCGAGGGCGCGGTCGCCCTGCTGCTCGGCTACGGGGAAAGCAGCGACGCCTACCACATGTCGGCGCCGCATCCCGAGGGCCTGGGGGCCGAGCTTTCCATGCGCCGCGCCCTGGAATCCGCAGGCCTGGCGCCGGAGAGCATCGACTACGTCAATCAGCACGGCACCGGCAGCCGCCAGAACGACCAGGCCGAGGACGCCGCGATCGCCCGGGTCTTCGGCGACGGGCTGCGCTGCAGCTCGACCAAGGGCGCGACCGGGCACACGCTGGGCGCGGCGGGGATCCTGGAGGTCGCCATCTGCGTTCTGGCCCTGCGCCGCGGCTTCCTGCCGGCCAACACCAATCTCGGCACGGCGGATCCAAGCTTCCGCTGCGCCGTGGTCCAGGACCCCCTGGCGGCCAGCCCGGCCTGCGTCCTGAACAACTCCTTCGGCTTCGGCGGCAGCAACTGCAGCCTCGTGCTGGGCCGGCCGGCATGACGGCGGCGCGCATCCTCGGCGTCGGACTGCTCGGCCCCGGACTGACCGGTTGGCCGGAGGGCGGCGAGACCCTGGCCGGCCGGCGGCCCTTCGAGCCGCAGGAGATCGCGCCGCCGCCGCCGGAGGGCCTGTCGTCCCGGGAGCGGCGCCGGACCAGCCCGGCGGTGCGCCTGGCGCTGGCGGTCGCGGAGGAGGCCGTCAAGGCGGCAGGCGTCGACCCCAAGACGCTGCCCTCGGTCTTCGCCTGGGCCCATGGCGACGGCACCGTGGTCCAGCGGATCCTGGAGGTGCTGGCCACGGAGGAGCGCTACGTCTCGCCGACCGAGTTCCACAATTCGGTCCACAACGTCGCGGTCGGCTACTGGACCATCGCCTCGGGCTCCCACGAGCCCTCCTCCAGCCTGGCGGCGGCCCGCGATACCTTCCCCGCCGGCCTCTTGAAGGCGCTGGCCCAGGTCCACTGCGAGCAGCGGCCGCTCCTGCTCGTGGTCTGCGACTCGCCTTTCCCCGAGCCGCTGAACAGCGTCTGCCGGGTCGGCGCGCCCTTCGGCTTCGCCCTGGTCCTGGCGCCGGAGAAGCACGAAGGCGGCATCGCCGGCCTGACGGTCGGCTATCACGCGGCCGCCGGGACCGACGACGAGAAGCCGGGCATCACGGCGTTGCACGAGCTCTGGGAATGCAACGCCGCGGCCCGCGCGCTGCCTTTGCTTGAGCGCCTTGCCCGGCGGGAGACCGCCCGGCTGCAGCTCTCCTACGGCAAGCGCGGCCGGATCGACCTGGGACTGGAACCATGATCGATCGCGCCGAAATCGAAGCGCTGATCCCGCACGGCGGCGCCATGGTGCTGCTGGACCGCGTCGTCTCCCACGACGAGAGGAGCATCCTCTGCACCACCCTGAGCCACAGGCGTGCGGACAATCCTCTCTTGCGGGAAAAGCGGCTGCCGGCGGTCGTCGGCCCCGAGTACGGCGCCCAGGCGGCGGCGGTCCACGGCGCCCTCCTGGCCAAGGGGACGATGCGCCCGGGGCGGGTCGTCCTGCTGCGCAACCTGCGCTGGACCCGGCGCTTCCTGGACGACATCCCGGGTCCGATAGAGGTGCGCGCGGAGAGCCTGCACCGAGACGCCAACAACATCGCCTACGGCTTCGCCTTGAGTGCCGAAGGCGAAGAGCTGCTAAGCGGCGAATGCGGGATCATCCTGTCATGAGCCTGGACGGCAGATACGCCTTCGTCAGCGGCGGCAGCGGCCATATCGGCGGCGCGATCTGCCGGGCCCTGGCCGCCGCCGGGGCCAGGGTCGTCGTCCAGGCACACAGCGGCAGCGAGCGGGCGGAAGCCGTCGCGGAGGAGATCCGGGCGGCCGGCGGCAGCGCCGATGCGGTCGCCTTCGACATCACCGACGACAAGGCGGCCAGGGCGGCCCTTGAGGAGCTGACGGCCGAGGCGCCGTTCCAGATCGTCGTCCACGCCGCCGGATTCAGCGACGATGCCCCCCTGGCCGGGATGACCGCGGCGCGCTGGCGATCGGTGATCGACGTCTCGTTGAACGGCTTCTTCAACGTCGTGCAGCCCCTGCTGCTGCCGATGCTGCGGACCCGCTGGGGCCGGGTCATCGCGATCTCCTCGCTGTCCGGGGTCATGGGCAATCGCGGCCAGGCGAACTACGCCGCCGCCAAGGCCGGCCTGCACGGCGCCGTGAAGTCGCTGTCCCTGGAATACGCGAGCCGCGGGATCACCGCCAACGCGATCGCGCCGGGAATCATCGCGACCCCGGAGGTTCTGGAGGTCTTCCCGGAAGAGCGGATCGCCGCCCTGGTGCCGATGAAGCGCGCCGGCACCCCGGAGGAGGTCGCCGATCTGGCCGCCTTCCTCGCCTCGGACAAGGCGGCCTACATCTCCGGCCAGGTCATCACGATCGGTGGCGGCCTCGGCTGAGCCGCCAGAGCCTGCCTTCGCTGATCAGATCGCCGCGACCTGCGCGAAAATCGCGTTCTGGAGGTTCTTGACCCAGCTGTTGTAGTTGGGATGGATGATGCCGCTTTCCGCGTCGTAGTTCAGGTTCGTGCTATCCTTGTAGGTAATCGAGACCTCGTTCAGGTCGTGGCGGATGTCCACGATGGCGAGGTGCGAGCGGATCGGCAGCCGCCCGATCAGGTTGCCGGGCGAGGTCTTGGAAATCTGCCAGCCGAGCTGGGCGCCGGCACGCACGATGGCCTTGTCGATGTCCTCGATCGTGGCGTTCTCGGGCGGCGTGATGACCGCGTTCTCGACGTTGTACAGCGGTGCGGTGCGGCAGCTGGCAAGCAACAGCAGAACGAAAGCGGCCGCCAGATTGCGGGACAAGCGAAGGTTCATCGCGGATCACCCTCTCCTCTGAAGGACGATGGCCTCTGAAGGACGATGGAAAGAGTGCCGCGTCGCGCGACCGATTTCAAGGACGGCCGGGCTGGCCGACCACGAGGCGCTGGCGCTGAGCGCGCAGCAGGCCCTGCGGAAAGAGCCCCCAGGTCAGGATCTTCCAGGTGACCATGCCGACCGTCGCTGTGGTGTCCCGAACCGGCCGGAAGTGACTCGGCCGCTGCAGGACCGAGTCGTAGAGCGCCGGGACCGGGACCGCCGTGACGCTGTAGCCGGCCCGGCAGGCCTCGATCAGCACCTCGCTCTCGAGCACGAAGCCGCTGGCGCGCCCCCGCCGCAGGCGCACCTCCCGGAACAGGCCGACCGGATAGACCCGAAAGCCGCACTGGGTGTCGGACATCCAGTGTCCGGCCGCCCAGGAGATGAAGAAGTTCGCGGTCTGGTTCGCGCCGTAGCGCACCCTTGGGATCGCATCGCTGGCCGCCGTGCGTGAACCGAGCACGATGATCTTCGGATCGGCGATCGTGACCAGCTGCGGAATGCACTCCGGCGGATGCTGGCCATCGGCATCCAGGGTGACCACGTAGTCGCAGCCGGCTTCCTCCGCCGCCCGGATACCGGTGAGCAGGCTTTCCCCCTTGCCACGGTTTCGGTCGTGGCGGATGACCTGGACCCCAAGGCCTTCGACACGGGCGAGCGTGCCGTCGCTGGAGCCGTCGTCGACCACGATCGTCCGTTCCACCAGGCCGACGGTCCGCCTCACGACCTGGCCGATGGTCCCGGCCTCGTTGAAGGCCGGGATGACGGCGGCCACCGAGGGGCCGTGGCGGGTACGCGTCCCTTCGATGGTGCTGACGCGGGTCTGCCTCACGACGCCTCCGCCACTTCGTCTTCCGGCATGGAGACCGAACGGAACCCGCGCCAGCGCCCGCGCCAAAGGCGGTTGGACCTGAAATCGATCAGCAGCGAAACGAAATAGATCGCCTTGAAGACCGAAAGCCGCCAGGAGAAGCCGCCGCTTCGGCAGATGTCGCCCGCCAGGAGCGAGACCACGGCGTTGCGCACGCCGAGGACGTTGCGCGGCGCCATGAAGAGGTTGCGCATGGCCGGCGTGTTGAAACGGTAGATGAACCAGGACAGCCGGTCGACGCCGCGGTCGATCCATCGCTGGTAGCTGCGGAACAGGCGCTTCGCCTTCTTTGGGTCGTCCAGGGCCTGATCGATCGCGGCGGCGGCCGACTCGGCGCCGCTCATCGCCAGGAAGACCCCGCTGGAGAAGATCGGGTCGATGAAGACGTAGGCGTCGCCCACCAGCAGAAAGCCGTCGCCGTAGGCGCGCTCGGCACGGTAGCTGTAGTTGCCCGCGCCGCGCACGGGGGTCGTCGCCACGGCCTCCCCCAGGGCGGCCGAGGCCTTCGGGCAGAGCGCGAGGGTCTCCAGGAAGAACGCATCGAGGCTGCCCTTCCGGGTCTTCAGGTAGTCGGGCATGCAGACGGCGCCGACGCTGGTCAGGCCGCCCTGGAGCGGGATCATCCAGATCCAGCCGTGCTCGAACATGTAGATCGCGATGTTGCCCTGTTTCGACCAGGCTTCCGGGGCGACGCCCTCGAAATGGGCGAACATCGCTGCGCTGTTGTGGTTGCGGTCCCGCCGCCGGCCACCGCTTTTTCGCGCGACGACGCCGTCGCGGCCCGAGGCATCGACGAGAAACCGGGCCCGGCAGGCCTCGCTTTCCTTCTGCCCCTTGACCGTCAGGCGGCAGCCGCCTGCTTCGAAGTCGACCGCGGTGACGGCGCTGTCCTCGCGCACCTCGGCGCCCTTTTCGCGGGCGTTGCGCAGCAGGATCTCGTCGAAGCGGGCGCGTTCGACCTGATAGGCATGGTTCGGCCTGGGGTCCAGGGCCTCGCCGAAGTAGAAGGCCTGCCGCGCCTCGTGATCGGGCGATATGAACTCGGCTCCCGGCTTGTACATGGAGATCGACCGGATCTCCTCCGCCACGCCCAGCCGTTCCAGGATCGGCAGGTTCTTCGGCAGGAGCGACTCGCCGATGTGGAAGCGCGGGTGGCGGTGCTTCTCGAAAACCACGACCCGGCGGCCGCTCTCGGCGAGCAGCGTGGCGACGGTGGCGCCCGCAGGGCCGCCGCCGATCACAGCGACATCGTAGGTTTCGCGGTCGGTCGAGGTCATCTTGCCGGATCGTCTCCTTGGTCAAGTTGCGGCTACCGGTCGCAGGGCGCCGCTGATATGTTCTAATACCTGCCGCAGGTCCCAAAGTCACCGACAGGCTCGAAAACCGGCCGGTGCCGCGCACTCCCAGGGAGCAAGGAATGAGCGAAAATCGGGCGGCCCCTCACCCGGTGCTGCGACGCTATTATCAGACCGAGGAACAGCGTCAAGCCTACCTGGCCTCGTCCTTCGACGAGACCGCGGCCCACTACGACAGAATCAACAACTGGATGAGCTTCGGAACCGACCGCTGGTACCGGCACCAGGCCCTGCTGCGCGCCGGTCTGCGGCCGGGCATGCGCTTCGCCGACGTCGGCTGCGGCACCGGGCTGGTGTCGGACATCGCCCGCGAGGTCGTCGGCCCGGAGGGCTGGGTGGTCTCCGTCGACCCCAGCGCCGGCATGCTCGGCGAAGCGGTGGCGCGCGGCCGTGTCGCCTGGCCCCTTCAGGGCAAGGCGGAGAACCTGCCCCTGGGCGACAAGTCGGTGGACTTTCTCTGCATGGCCTTCGCCCTGCGCCACGTGGTCGACCTGGAGCTCGCCTTCAGGGAGTACCTGCGGGTCCTGAAGCCGGGGGGACGGCTGCTCCTCTTGGAGATGACCCCGCCGCGCCGCGGACTGCTGCGCGCCCTGCTCAAGGCGCACATGCGCTACGTGATCCCGATCATGACCCGGATCTTTACCCGCAGCCGCGCCGCCACGGTCCTCTACGAGTACTGCTGGGACACCTTCGATCAATGCGTGCCCCCTGAGAAGGTCCTCGACGCGCTGGCCAGCGCCGGCCTGGCCTCGCCCTCGCGCTTCGTCTCGGCGCAGATCTTCAGCGAGTATACGGCCGACAGGCCGGGCGCATAGGCTGCCAAAGGGCTCAAGGCCGGTCCCCTCACGGCTGTATCGCCGGCTGGAAGACCTGGCCGTCGATCTCGAACAGGAGCTCCCGCCGGCAGATGTCGGCCCGCAGATAGAGGACCTCGGCCTCCGGGCCCAGGTGCCGCTCGAGGAGTCCGCGGACCGCCGGA
>JAAUYG010164626.1_pt1 | contig 10032 bp, 8 predicted proteins | sample 7278091 | NCBI WGS metagenome assembly JAAUYG01 (sample SAMN14350201, study PRJNA611818) | marine sediment metagenome | isolation source: surface marine sediment (0.6m) | place: French Polynesia: Moorea | collected 2018-08
ATACTAATAATAATAATAATAAAAATAATAATAATAATAATAATAATAATAAATATAATAATTATAATAACCAACGTTTCAAACTTACATCACATGCTTTGTTATGCAATGTTACAATACTTATGTTTATTTTTTATTTTGTTTGCTTGAATCTTTTTGCGTGTCATGTTAGGTACTTCTATCCGCTGAGCGTCGCCATCAGTGTCAAAATTACTGAAGCGTCAATACGGGAGCGCCGAACGGCGTGTGTTTCTGTTCATCCTCTATGTTTGAGGCAAAGTATAGTCATAACTTTACCGCGTTGGTGCTAGATTTTGCAGGGTTTCACTCTGGTTTCCTCCCATTGTTTTACAGGTAGAAACGTACTGGTATGGTCGTTAAGTCGTTGTAACTGCCTGTCTTTGGTGTAATATCTCTGGTATGGCTCTGTAGGTTAAACGCGTAGACACAATGCATATACAGCATGTACAGAAGACCCCGGATCGTTCCGCCGGGACGGGGCATCTCAGGGTGAGAAGGTCTGAGAGAGGAGAATAAAATGCCTCGACCTTGAGGTTCAAAAAGGTGTCAGAAAGACTACCGGACCTAGATCGTACCCACTAATCGACAGGAAGGTGATCAACTCAGAAGTACTGAGGCCACTCCATGAAATGTTTGAACCAAGGAGGATTGACCGCCTGATGGTGTGAGAGGCGATGCACCTCCACTTTGTTCACATATGAAATACGGACTGCTGTCAGGGTAATACACTCGACCAAACATCAAAGGGTCAGATCCTATAGTTTAACTGGTTGACACTCCTGGATCTGTCACCCTCTTTCTCACTGCTGTGTCGTTTGTCTGGACTAGATCATGCTTCCCACACAGCAGGCTGTGAAATCTCTTCACGCCAGGAAAGACAGCGAACACGTCGAGATAACGGACATGGAGATGTGCTTCATCTCCCGACCAGGCAACCTTCTCCGAGAAGAAAAATAAAATAATCAACGTTCCAAACTTACATAAAATGCTATATTACGCAATTTTGTATTACTTCTGTATATTTTTTATTCTGTTTGCCTTAATCTTTCTGTTTGCCATGGAAAACATCATAACAATCGCCAGGGTATGAGAGGGTGTTGGGGGACTTCCGAGAAATGTTTTCACGGCCGATTTCTTCAGATTGATCATTCACACCAAGCTTCAGTTAAGCCATAAGCTAGAATCGTAAGTCAAAAGGAGGTAGGGTCCCTTTGAAAGGAACACATCGTCGACGTAAGGCAAAGGCCCTCCATGTGCAATTTCATGACTACACGATACAGACTTCTGGTAAAAACTATGGGTGAAGTGGCAAGTCCATATGGATAGAACCTGTCATTGGTAAACTCCCCTCCCAAATTCCTGTGCATGAAATAAAGATTCCTCCTGTGGGACTGGAGTATCGGCACATGCAGATAGTGTCCTTCGGGTTTAATCAGACAATCCACCAACCTGAACAGGTACGCCTAATGATGGAGGTCAGTAGTTCCGTGCAGAATTTTGATGCCTAGAATCTGGCGTAAACTTCTCAGATTGAGAATGGGTCAGAATCCGTCTGTCCAGTTTGTAGCCAGGAAGTAATGGGATGGGAATTACATTTTACCTGCTCAACGATAGCTGAACAACCTCTACGGTCCCTTTGGAGAGGGGGATGGCATTTATTCCTATAATGCCTGAGGCGTCTCGACCAGACGAGCAATAGTGGCTCATTCGGGATATGAGACAAGAGCAGTGTCTCCACAAATGGGAGGACATAGCCCTGACTGAACATCCCCGGGAGCCAATTGCTTGTCCACGCTTTAGTTTGCTGCATCAGGAGAAAAAGTGACAGCTTTCCGCTCCACAGTGAGGTTGCCTATCTTGGTCTGACTGGAGTGGACATTCCTGGACATTCCACATCAACCTAGGTAGGTCACAAATGATGGCCCCATCCACCTCTCCCTCTCAGCGTTTAGGGTTATGAGGAAGGGGTGGCGGGGGTGACCGGGGTTGAATCCCCAATGACCCTTGGGAGTCTCTTATTAGAGACACCACCACTAACTGCCGCTGAGCCTGGGACCCCAAAAGATACTTGAGGTTGAGCCAGGCTCCTGTGATGTCTGCCACAGATTCTGCCACATTTGCCAGGAGGCTTTCTCTCAACCACTGCCAATGCCTTAAAGATGGAGGGGAGGTGGACCACGCCACAGAGCTTAGCTGTACGACCGCCTAGGGTCAGGAGTCAATGCTCAATGCTAGCCATCGTTAGATGTTGAACCTAGTGCAACTGTTTCTTGATGTTGAACCTAGTGCAACTGTTTCTTTTTTAAAGCACTGTTCACATCAGGCAAAAATGAGCAATGAACATGATGAACAGAGAAGTGCCAGCAAGGGGGTACACAGGGTGGTGGACGTTAGGCCTGCCAAACTTTAAGGGTGGCTGCTGACGTCAACCGTGACTACTGGATGGTAGAATGCAACTTACATATAATTGCATCCAAGACAGGGCTGAACTTGCCCGAGCCTTCATGTATTACAGTAACACTGCCGAGTGCCTACCAAGGCGCAAACTAGCCATCGACGACTGGTTGGCTGTATCCAATGACTTCTTCAGGTCATGCTGCAGGTACATTCCGGAAGTCTTTTTTGAGCTATTTAATTAATTTTCAATATTACTATTTTATTCTCAGTTTTTAATTAAATTCACATTTGCTTGAACCTGTTCCATGTTGCGATTTGTAACCGATCCGCATTTTATGAGGCAAAGCTTGAACCCTGCAGTAACATTCTATAGATATAACGTGAGTAAGCGTTGTACATTACACCAGCATACATGTAGTTGTAACAGAAAACGGCGATATTGGTCATGCTACTAGCTTTGTCTGATTCAATTCAGCGAATGCAACAAAATAGTGAGTATGTTACATATAATTAGAACTTGCAGCTAGCGACGAAACTGGTTCCCAGTAAAGCTCAAAACAGACCTGTGGCCCAATAGGACGTCTTCGCACAGTCAAAATGAACCCACAGTTATCATTGTTATACATAAATACCGAGTAATGAATACTTTGATTAAATTGAAGGCCTATGGTTGTCATGCATTCTGGGGTTTTTGTCTTAATTTTGTTTCTTAAATATAACAATTTATAAATGAATGAAAATAACGATCTTCGTTTCCTGTTCAGATCAAATTACCGATAGGTTCTGGAGCGGAGTAAGTTTTTGTATTATTCAGATGCATTACCCATATTTCACAGGTGGCAGGCTGGGATGTACTTCCGCGGCATTCAATGGTCTCCCCATAGGCTTCGACCCTCACGTCTATGGGGTAAGACACGGAGGGGTTTCCATTACGATGATGATTCCTCACGCTGACTTCAAAATCATTCAAGACGCCATTATCATAGTAGGCCAGCTTGTACCAGCATGTCCCTTGGTGATGACGGAAACGGCCATCGAATGTTCTGTAATGCGGGTCGCCTATCGCATAGCAGAGGGACACCTCTGGAAATGCAAGTTAGTGAAAGATGCGGCAATTCAGTTCTGAAATACGTGTTCGTGTAGACAACTGTAGATAATTGACAACTACTACTGATTGCAAGTACAAATCCGACGAAGGGCACTAAACCCGGGACATTAGAGAGTCAAAGTGTCTTGCGTAGTTTCTAATGTTATTTTAGTTCCCTGCTTGCTTCCATTTAAATAAGGGAAGGAAAGGTTGATATCAAGTTGTACACAGTTGAGGATAAGAAGCGGATGGAATTTGGCAAGGATAACAAGGCTCTATATATTTGGATCGACTTTCGCGAACAATCGTAAATCTGGGATCGAACTTATTTTACTGATCCCCTTCCCAAGCATTGCCCGTTCCATAATAACAACAGTGTTGTAGTCTGGGCGTTGTTTACAGATAGAGCCCTGGCAATATTTACCGTGTTCACAGTGCACGCCTGTAAAGCCGTGACGACACTTGCACTCGTACCCAGGACTGTCCGACGTCGACTGACACCAGGCGTTGTTCATACACGGTTTGATCAGGCAGGCTGCAGGTCCGAAAGATGTCAACTTTAGTTTAAACTGTGACTTTGTATGAACGTATTTCAGGTTAATTTCAGACTAAAATGCGATCTTGTATAGATGCATTTCACTGTACGCAGACACTAGGGCAAAGACGATCACATCTTTCTATGAAGTTTGGCTACCTGGGAATATAGGTTTTCAGGGCGTATAATGTCGATTTTATTTGCTATACATTAAGTAGTATAATAAATAAATGAATACCGTATTTATGCTGGAAATGTCCCCGGGTCAGTAAAGTAAAACTATATGGAGTAAGTAGGATGGAGTAAGTGATAATGGAGTAAATAGGATGGAGAAAGTGATATAAACTTGATGAACAAATGAAACACACCAACAAGAAGTCCATGGACCTTGGCGCTCTGCTTGACAACTGCAGTAGGTATGACAACTGGCAATTTTCTGACTTGTATGAAAAACTCACTGCTGCAGAATAAAAGAATTGGAATTTAGGTCTAACTCTCACACAGTACCTCACCATACATGTATCAATTTTAGATAATGTTCAACACCATAACCTTTCAATACTAGTTCGGGACTAAGGTTAAGCACATCTACGGCGTTTTGACAGTGTTTTGACATTTTCAATCGAATTGGGTCCCATGTGAACGAAACCAATCAAAAATCGTTAAAATTTAAAGTTTTCAAATTTCATTCACAACAATCACAAACGTAGTTTTGTGGGGATCATTCAGAAGAAATGTTTAAAAGTGTAAGCTTTCGACTGCGATTTGTAGAAGGAGTAGCGTTTTGAACCTTTGCACCCATAGCGTCCCATGTTAACGAAAACATTTCGTAAAAAAATCGGAAAATGTATTGTTTGTAATTAAAAAACGTTCGGGCGTAGGGCCCAAGACAACCAACATTTAAACTTTGAAAGCAATCCATGTAATAGGTTCAGAGATAATCGATGCCACGGACGGACGGACAAACGTCAGACGAATTTCGACTTCATGAGCTCTGTTGGCACAGTCAAACAGAGCTAAAATGACATTTAGAACAGTGTTGAGCCTTTGTACGTGTACACACATAAACATAGCTTCTTTATTTTTGGGCATTTTATATCCTTCTGTCAATTGGTGATATTATACATCGTCTTTAGATGTATCTCTAACCTGGACAGCATAATTGTATTTGAGCCCACAAAGACTTGTCTCCCTGGCCACAGGCATGAAGCTGTGCTGCATCGATGGTTTTTAGTTCGCCGTCTACTCCTTGGACAAACTTGAAGTCCCTAAAGTGGACCTGGCAATCCAACAGGTACCTTGATATATGTGACTGCACATGGCTGTTGACGAACGTGCAGTCTCGGCTGACACCATCATCCCACCGCCAACGCTGCTCGAATCTATATATAACCCCTTGAGCCTCATTGAGGCACTCAATGGGTCCTGTTATAGATCGATAAAAAATGCCACCACAATTAAGACTACCCAGGAAAATAGGACCATGGATACACTATATACACAAAAATGGCGGTTGCAGGGAGTGTTTCGTATATCGCAAAATGCGTAATATCGATACAGCTACAGAAAAATTCAATCTTGTGATTACAAACAATAAAAACTTTATCATTACTGCTATTTTGGTGTTACTGGGCGTACATGTAGTAGCACCTGCTGTTAGTCGTGCTGGTAGTAGGGATGATATTATACTCTTTATATTTCTGAGATATTCATACAGAACCGAAACAATTCTCGGGTATCTACTTAAAGATAGATTTTATTTGTATGAGTGAATAGCTCTTGAAATCATCTAAATTTGCCAGTTCTGAGTTACCTATTTCGCATTCTTTGCCAGTATAACCAGTGTCACAGAAGCAATGAGGACCATCGCTATGTTGATAACATTCTCCTCTATCCTGGCAGTGATCAAGACGAGAGCACTGGTCGTATTCTATATGGATGGGAAGAAAAAATACAAAGGATGAAACAGAAACAAGTCCTTTGTTTATCCCTGGCCACAATTCATATTTGTACAGCAAATATTAAAATTTCACATATAAAGACAGTGATCTAGTCATGCAGGCAAGGGTAATGCAAGGACACCAAACTTTCGCAAGCGTAACGTTCAGCTACATCTAGTATGGTCTTGAAGGGCAACATAGCGTATTTGCATAACGGTCAATGAACTATTAACGTCAAAGATAAAGGTCCGAAGGTCAATGTTTTACACTTACTTTTTACACCCATTTGAATAACCCTATTCTTTGAGCAATCTTCGGAAACCGCTGACCTTATACTAAAGTGTTTTGTATTGACCGAGTTATAACAGCCTAATCCAGAGAGAAAATTAATTGGAGCAAAGCAAGTTTAACTGCATGGCTATAGAAATGCTGTTGTCGTGGCGCCGTTAGCGTGACGCGATACTCCATTTATCGTCCCTCCGTAAAACAGTTTTTTTTTCTCAGAAACCGTCAAGTGGTTCAAAGCTAGAATTGCAGACAGATGACTTTCCACCATATCACCAGAACTTTTATTTTTATAAATTTATTTATTTGAAATTTCACTAGACATTTTACTTTAATTTATTTATTTATTTATTTATTTATTTATTTATTTACTTTATTTATTTATTTATTTATTTATTTATTTATTTATTTATTTATTTATTTAGAAAACATTTTCGGATTTTAGTTTTTTCTTTTTTGTTAAAATGGGACCCTCCTATGGGGTTGAAATTATCCAAACGCTACTTCTACAGTTTATCTTTTTCTGTGCTATCAAACATCTCTCATGGGTTCCTAGTGTACCATTTACTCCCAACAGTAGGTGAGCCATTTTGTAGTTTTCCATTTTAATTTTCTTTTTTTTTTTAGTGATTTTTGTTTCCTTCTGGTTAACCTGGGACCATATGGGACAAACATTTCAAAACGCTACTTCTTCTGTTACAGTAGATATTCGGGTTTTGAAACAAGCTTTCTTTCGCATCGTGGTGCCTGCATAAATAGCTGGGTGGTTTCGAAATATTGAATTTGACCCAACTTGTTCAAAGGTTAAAATTTACATTTTAGTCAATGGGGAAAATAAAATTTTGGAAGGATTAACAAAGGAATCACTGTAGAACAAAGCGGACAAATTGGGTCTCGGGTATTCTGGTAAACGGACAAACAAAAGGAAGGGATCGTAAGAAGTTAGGAATCGTAAGATTTTAAGAATCGTTTTATATATACATGAGGGGTGTACGGCAGAAACAATTCACTAAAACACACATCAGTCCTTTTACTTAGCAACATTGAAAAGAAAGGTGGGGGCAAAAAATTATTTCGGATTCATCTGAAAACAGAGTGCTATAACATTAAGTTTACACAAAATTTACACCCCATCATTGGCGATGGGGTGTAAATTTTGAAAAGATTCAATACCCAATAAGCTTTTGGAGACTGTGTAAAAACTTGCCTTTCCTGTGTTGTTCAGTATTTGTGGCGTAAATTTTTGACTTGGTATCGTTCAAGTTAGTTTGAAATGGGTTTCAGTAAATTCAGTAATTCAGTAAAATTAGCTAAATTCCGCAATTAAGACTTTTACAAAGCGCAATTTACAAAGCGCAAATATTTTGCAGGACCCCGATGGTGATCAACATAAATGAAACCATTAAGTGTGATTCTCTGGAAAGCGGGTAATAAACAATATCACCCCCCCCCCCAAGTAAAAAAAAAATAGAAAGAAAACCTGTAGTTCGGAATGGGTCAATTTTGCGTACCGTGCACAGGCGACATGGAGTATGGTATACATGTATATTGAACTGATTTAAACAATGGAATGCAGGGCACATAATGTATACTTTATATATTTGCGCATTTCACGTTGGACACATTCATCCTATGTGGTAACTTTAATACGTTCACTCTCATTGCTCCAGAACACCCGTTACGCAAATGTCATAAAACATTTAGGCTAAGCCGCTCTGGCGACTTGAACTCATCTTAACTAGAGGTCAAGAGACATATGCAGCATACCTGATTTAGAAGCGAATAATTTTAAAATGAAAAGGACATAATTTTTGCTAATTTTATTACCCTGAAATTTCAAGGTCATCCCTGGGTCAATGGCTTGAGTATATGGTAGAAATTTGTAAAGCGTGGCTTCATTGCTATACTTTGAATCTACAATATCAGACATTAATTCCATTGAATATTTAATTGAATTCCGTTTACTCCCAACAATGAAGTGTAATTGTCCTTCGTTTTTTTAAGTATTGTCAGCGTTGGAAGCAAGTGACAAAAATATATACAGAGTCGATATTTAATATGAAAGATTTGGATTTGGATTAGGTCGTGGTATGGTCAACAAAGTGCGTCATTTCTGCATATCAATTATAGCAAGTGTGCTGATTTATGGATGTGTTTCATGTGTTTCATGTTGAATATATCGGAGAGTTCGGATACCAAAGTTTAAAAAACAAAAATCAAAATATTCCATATTAAATATCGACTGTGTACATGTAGGTCAACTCCAAATATGTGTCTTTTCTTATACCATGTGGCTAATACCGCCGCTTAATACACTGTAAGCTATCGATTTTTTATTCTATGTTGGGGTTGACAATTTTACATTTTGGTGCAACGAAACCTACGTGAAGTACAATGTACTCCGTGGTATCCAATCCGACAGTGACATTCATAGAAGGGAGCCGTATCGATAACGCTGCAGAATCCTTCATTTTGGCATGGGGAGCTTTTACTGCATTCGGCTACGGAAACACATGAAATCAAGATCTGCATTTATCCCTAAAGTCCAAACAAGTGACACACAGCAAACAAGTATAAAGTTAAGAACAAGTAGCACATCGGGTATAATCGCTTTACCCGATACAGAACTAATACAGCCAATACTTTCTTAGGTCAAGCAGATGGAAAGACCCGTGTTCAAACAGCAGGACATTAATTGTCAACTCAGCCGCTAGCCTGTACTGGCACCTTGAGGCAATCTTTTAAGTCTAGCCTTTTCACGAAAGAAAATATCCACGTTGATTCATTTATGGCTAGATAAGACGTATTCTTTTAATTTGGCAGATCGCCAGAAAAAGTATTAGCCTGTGTTTTCCCCCCGATTACATGCGTTCTGTGAAGTTTGGTTCAAAGTTATTTATTTATTACTAATAAATTGAGTCTCACTTTCCTCGCACAAAACTCCCGAGTAACCGCCACTACAGTCGCAAATGTACCCAGAAGCGGCATTGGAATCAAGGACACACTTTCCACCGGGGTGGCATGGGTTGCGGTCGCATGCGTTACACTTGGCCCCTTGTCAAAAAAAGAAGATATGATTGAAACCGTATGTCACAAGGCCGTGATCTTAACGTAAATATAGCGTTGCAAAGCATTGTAAATTGGTCGGTTTGCTTCAACACTCAAACTCAAGACCAAAGAACTTACACATTAAATTGCGGGCCTCGGGTTGATAGTTGCAAAAGGACGTGCCACAACACGTGGTGCAGGTGGGCGGATCTTCCCAGTTTCGGCATGTGCCTGTACCTGATGGCGTTGGGTCACATTCCGTTTTCTTAGTACAGCCCTTGCTCACAAAACCTCTCCGATCAGAGTCAGAGCAGCCAGTGGGGCTCTGATTCTCGTAATCATAACGGAATGTTGTTTCACAAACCTTGTGATTGAAAAAGGTGCTATGTGATTTTATGTGAACACTATTTTCCAACAAAAATAAACACTCAATTTCATTTTATGTGCAAACCTTCAACGCATGAAGCCCGCGCCATATAACTTGTATGCTAAATAAGTAAATTAGAATAAAAGTGATGAGAGAATTGCACAGCACAAGCAGTGCAGGTAATACACTTATCTGTACATAATATAAGAAGAGCATGATCATCATCGGTAGTAGTATAGTATAGTATAGTATAGTATAGTATAGTATAGTATAGTATAGTATAGTATAGTATAGTATAGTATAGTATAGTATAGCATAGTATAGTATCTTATAGTAGTAGTATAGTTTGTTG
>JAAUYG010195225.1_pt1 | contig 10032 bp, 2 predicted proteins | sample 7278091 | NCBI WGS metagenome assembly JAAUYG01 (sample SAMN14350201, study PRJNA611818) | marine sediment metagenome | isolation source: surface marine sediment (0.6m) | place: French Polynesia: Moorea | collected 2018-08
CATTCCTACCTTCCTTTCTTCCTTCCTTCCTTCCTGCCTGCCTTACTTACTTACTTACTTACTTACTTACTTACTTACTTACTTACTTACTTACTTACTTACTTACTTACTTGCTTGCTTGCTTGCTTGCTTGCTTGCTTACTTACTTACTTACTTACTTACTTACTTACTTACTTACTTACTTACTTACTTACTTACTTACACTCAGCGCATAATCCTTTCTTTTTGTTTAACTATATTTTCGTTTTCACCTTGCACTTATTATAAAAAAGATCACGGTTTCTGTTGTAGATGAAATTAAGACACTGTGCCCGTAGAACTGAATACATTCTGTTTTATTATTCTTTTCATATACACCGACATAACCTCTTTAGTGGTGACCTTACCTGATGTCCGTCTGTACTGCTCCGAGAATGAAAAAAGAAGAGAATGTGAATTAACTCAAATTATCCCATTTAAGGGATTAACACCCCGAGACTATGTGTCGGTGTGTGTCTCTGTGCGAGATATGTAGGCCGACCTTTTATAAATGCTATTATGGTTTACTTACTCCTGTTAGGGGGAACACCGAACACATAGGTGGAGTTTGCTAACTTAGTGACTATAAAGATCTGCGTCACACCTTGGCAAACCGCAAGCAGTAAGCTGACGGGTATAAAAAAAAAATAATAAAGCTCCACCACCACCCACCACCCCACCCCTCCCAGTTCACCCCAACCGTCGAGAGAAAACAATAACGATACAGACTAGAGCATTGTGGTTTTTAAGATGCAGCTATTTTCTTCAAATAACATGTGTGTTACTGGTATACACGCCTCAAGCTACACAAAGTCTGCCACAATGTAACGAGAAGTCATTTATAAATTTTCCTCTATAGGTCTAAGTTTTTGCGCTCTACTTATTATTCCCCATTTCAGTTTTGGAAACATACCAACAGCAGGGATAATTTCATCACTTTCTGTTTGGGTATATATATTGTGTATACCTTATTCTTTAATAGATGCATTTGCAACTTACCCGCGCAACCTGTTCGCTTCTTTGGGTTTGACTGGCACCTGTGTAACTGACACACACATTTAAAATCAATACCATAATCCGCAATGTGAACATTTTTGCTCTTGGTAAGAACGGGGTACACATGAGACAAACAATGGTCTTGTGATGTTAAAAATCAAGCACAATACCGGTATCTGTTCTGCATAGGATTTGTGTCGTTGGAATTTAACCCTAGGATATATACACACGTCTCTTAATACCATCTGGCTTGTCTCATCCGACTTGGGGTCGACATGTACTTTTGTATCAGGTGACGTTAAACTTTCACTGGGCCAAATTACAAAACTGAAGTAGGCCCAGAAAAAAACCTTAACTTACCATGTGACCTAAAGTCCTTCACAAATAGGGGAACACATAGGTTAAAATCGAATCGACCAAATCGCGCAAGACCGGCCGTTTTGGCAAATCGATCTAGTGAACCGACCAAATTCTTATCTTTTGAGTCACAATCTGCACTCCTCACTATACTAAGAGCGATTAGCGATGTGCTGACCCTATTAACTGCCGATTCGTGAGCCAGCCCACCAAAAAATAAAAATAAAAATAAATAAATAAATAAATGATGGAAAAAACCTACGATCTCATGAGCCGGTCCCACGCTAAAATTATAATCCGCGGCTTGCAGTTGCTGTTAAATTCCAACCTAAGGGGTTAATTGATCTGCGACTAGACCATTTCTGTTTAAGAGTGATCTGCGACTCGCCATGGCTCTTAAATATTGATATACGATTGAGATAGGGGCCTTAAATAATGGTCTGCGATTCGTAGTTCTCTGTTAAACAATAAAACTCGAATCGAGCCATATTTTATAGACCCATGTGTACCCCTAAAAATGACTTATATTTGCATCGAAGGATGAGGCTTCTGCCAATGGATGCCGTTGTTTTAGGTGCTTCGACCCGCGTGAGAAATACGACGGTAGCCAGCGATCACTACCGTTTTAAAATACTTGATGAAGATTTTCTTAACTTTTCTTAACGCCATGATTTTGGCTGTGAAACCACATGACCTAACCCTATCTCAGACTGAACCCAAATCGGAAAACCTTGCTCTGTGCGAACTATTTATTTGCTATTTTATCCAGGTCAAAGGCCTTTCAAATTCATCCACTAGAATCATTCTTTTGACTACTGGCCATTCCAGTTGTAAAGCGTACATTGTAACGCGACCACATTGTTGGACTTTGGAGCCACTGGGCCTGGAAGCAGCTGTGACGCCTGAGCCTCACACCACATCCTGTTGAACTTAAGTATATAGTAAGTGTCCAACACAATGATACGATTTTGCATTGTAGACCTATTTCGCCAGTGTTTGAAAGAGAGGTCCAGTCGCGGATGGCCTTTACAAAATACATCACGTTAAGCCCGTTGGCATATTCCACATGATTCACGGAAAACCCATCAGATTCAGAACCGCATTAAAACTTATTGTTACCAGTGTCCCTCAGAGTCCCAAATTTCAGTTCCTTCCGCTCTACGACGAGCTCTTTGTGAGTTACAGACAACTCACAGAATGACCCCAAAATGACCTTGAACACTACAAGGTCAAAGGTACCCCATATATGTGTTACTAGTTTCAGTCCTTTCGCTCTACCACTAGTCTTTTTGGAGTAACAGGCCATTTTGACGCAAGTCCATCGAATGACCCCAAAATAACCTTGAACACTACTAGGTTAAATGTGTCTAGCTTCTCCGAGTCCCAAGTTGCAGTCCATCTCTCTCTACGACAAGCCATTTTCAAGTTACAGACCATTTTGAAACAGGTGCAGCAAATGACACCCAAATAAAGACCTTGAACACTACAAGGGCAAATGTACCCATATATGTGTTACAAATGCCCCAGGGTTCCAAATTCCACCCTATGTTGCTCTACGACCAACCGCTTTAGAGATACAAATTGTAGATAATCGGGAATGCACCGAATAACCTCAAAATTACATTGAACGCTTAACAATCAAAAGTACCCTGTATATATTAGATGCCTACTTCCGACGTAAAATTTTTGTCGGTTTCACTCTACGACTAACCGTTTTCGAGACAAAGGCTGTTGAGACGTGGAAAAATCGGAAATGCACTGAATTACCTCTAACTGATCTTGAACACAGTGAAAATACGCTGTACATATTTAAATGCCTACTCCGAGGCCCAAATATTTCGTCCCTTTCGCTTCTATGACCAGCCGTTTTCAAGATACAAGTTTGTTGAAAATTGAAAATTTCGGAAATGTACAGAATGACCTCAGATTGACTTTGAAATTTTAACAGTCAAAAGTACCTCATATACACTCAAGTACCCCCAGATGACCAATTTTGGGTCCACTTTGGTCGTTTTCAAGATACAAGGCTGAGCAAAATAGGAAAAGTCGGAAATGCACCGGCATACCCCCAAATAACCTTGGACAGTCAAAACTACCCTACATACACTAAGTACTTCCAACTGAGGCCCAGCCGGTTTTAAGATATCGAACATTTTATAATTCACCATTGATTACCGTGTTAAAAAATTACCAAATCTTCAAATTCAAATTTCAACAACAATAAATTCAAAACTTTAAATTTCACTATTCTTTTTTAACAACTTTAGTAGAGACCCTTCGCAGGAGTATACATGAATTTGGTGGAAAACAATTGGGGTATAATTTTTGAGGTGTCGTTTGAAAGTGTTACTCCCACATCCTGTCACTCCCATATGGTCCCATGTTAAGGAATACGAAATAAACAAATTGTCAAAAACCCCAAATTTGAAATTTTATCTTTCTTTGAACGACTTTGGTAGAGGTCCCTAAGAGCATGCACAATTTTTTGTGCTTTTTTTTTGGGGGGGGGGGGATCTGATGTGTCCTTTCAAAGCAGGTGTCGTTTGAACTTTATATAGCGATGTTAACGAGATCGAAAAAATAATTTAAAAAAATAATAAATTTAAAAGTTTAAGGGGAAAAGGTGGTTTTGAGATATGAGAGACAGGTATTTTCCCCGAAATTTGGCACTAATTCGCTTGACGGGTATTGAAAAAAGTGGATGTACGGACATACGACGGACACCCGCTTGACGACAGTAGTACATAGTGCTGCTGTGCAGTAGCACAAATCAGAGCTAAAAATAAATGAAAAAGTGGTGTGAGTGTGTGTGTGTGTGGGGGGGGGGGGTATGGTGGATAGATAGCTTACCCCAAGGGAGGCCATTGATTCACATGGTGATTTCCAAGAAACAGTTTTACGTACGACTACGAACGGACGTCATCGCCACGAGATTTGCTCTACTGACACAGTCAAGCAGAGTTAAGCATTGCAAATATCTTGGGAACGTTTAGTTGTAGTGCGAAATGTAGAACAAAATGGAAGAAAGTTTGAGCTTGAGGGTTAAACATTCCCTTCATCCTCCAAATTCATTCAGTGCAGTTGTAATATTCTTAAAATACGATTTTCAAAACGCTATTCCTTCTACAGTTACAATTCTTTCAAAGCAAAAACGTTTTAGAGATGTCCTCTTTGACAGTAAATTTAACCAATTTTTTATAGATGTTCCCTTTAACAGTCCATTCCTAAGTGAAATCTTTACGTTCATATGTTTAAAATGTAAAGAATGCAACCTTACAATTATCTAGAGAACAGCTGCAGGTGTCATGGTGAAACGGACGACAATTTAAGCCCTTGGGCTCGTATGAGTTACTTTTGCTTTTGAGGCTTCAAGTCCTATTGGTCTCATTCTGTGTGCTTGCCGTTTTTACAAAATGCGATGTAGAAAAAAAATATCTTACAGTTATACTTTAGAACCCATCTATTGTTTTATTTGTTTTATTCAGTGTACATCTTTGATGGTCTGTGCTGTTGAGTAGGCTGCTACCAAGATCCATGGACGTCTTGTTTAATAATATTCAAGAATCAAAGGTATTTTAATTGATACGTTTCATGTGGAATATATTTGATTTTGACCCCATATGTTGTGGTATGGACCAACACTAGCCAGTTTGTTACAGGGTAACATTTAAAGGGCATCTGGTGAGTGCTGTGTAAAGGGAGGTCTTCTTGATGTAACGAAGTGCAAGTGCTACAGAATAACCAAAGCTAGTATACTAAATGTAGTGAGCCTAGAAACAATGCACACCGACGTGGACCGATAGACGTAACTGTTTGCTTCTGTGGCATCGGTTGCATTAAGAGTAGCTTTGAGTGAGGGAAAATACGTCACATAGATATAGATAAGAAGCGCGAAAAGCAATCAATATATAATTTTAAATAGTGTTTTCACCAGTCTTACTTTTTCACTTTTCCGGGAACTCTGTGTGGATATTAAGTAGACAACGTACCGGATGCATGTACTCTGTATTTATTGTTCAGTGCTAACATTGTGATACACAGCACCACAAACAGTAAACAAGCTTTTTTATTACATTTTTTTAAGTGAAAATTACGCAGCAGTACACACAAGCATTGCTTTTCTGGCAGCAATCTCGTTTTACAAAAGTGTTTTTTTATATAGAGATCACAAACAGTAAGAAACATTCTGCATCATCCTTCCAAATACACACGTAACTTACAACAGAGGTTCTTAGGGCTGCTAATTTATTTCACTTTAGACGTGTCAAACTTCACTGGCTTAAATCAATTACATGAATCAATTACATCAATTATCATTACATGACAATGCACTGTAACAGTTACAACGTTCATGCAAAATCCTGCTCCGAGTTCACTATTGGAAAGAAGATAACAAGAAAGAAGACAACACGGTAACATATAGGGAATAGGGATTGCACAGTGCACACATAAACTATCAAGACACGAAACCGTTGCCATCTAAATACTAGTAATACATTTACATCTATGTGGGTGGAAAATTATGTTTCATCTTTTTAATATGTGCTATACACATGAATATCTTGAGTGTCTGATATTCTTACTCCTATCAGTGGACACTTCACGTCAAAGTAAATAATACATTTTGTGCGTTTGTTTTAACACATAACACACTTGAAGACGTCTAATGCCTAAACGTGCACTCACATTGAAATATTTATGCCAACGAATGGACACACGCATCCACACGATATGTTCAACTGGAAGTCCACCACTTGGATGCTAAAGTACAACACCGTGAGCATTTCAGCACGTATACCGATTATTTCTTCGTAAATATGCATGACACACACAAAGTTCTTCAGCTCAAAGATTTGATAAGGTACGTTTAACTTCCGCCAGTCGTTTCTCGAATAAGCTGCAGTCTACACCCACTTTGTACTTTTGCGACAACCTCTGCAGACCACTTCCGTCGACCTTACTGACCGAAGTCACCAGTTCGTCTTTGTGGTCCTTGAGAAGCCTCCTAATCTTCTTACATAGTTCCTTCCTCGGCAGCTTGACAAACAGAAGATCGATGACGTCTTTGCTGCGGACCTGCTTCCTGGCATCGTCCAGGTCAATCCCGTAGAGAAACGTGCGGTGTTGGTCGGTAATGGCATTGTACAGGCCAGAGTCACCGATGTTTAAAACGTACCGGAACAGGAAGTGGAGCCAAAACGTCGCCGGCAGGGTGGAGATTTCATCGCAAGAAAGCTTGTGAATCTGCAGCACTCCTAAGCTCTCCCTCAGAACAAACGTTCCATTCTTGATGTCGGTCTTCGCGATGCAGTCGTAAAAATCCCGTTGTGTTATTTCTGGATTCTTCCCTGGGTCCTTACACAGGGGGAAGACGACGTAGTCGGCTTGGGCCAACTGCACGCTCAAGGTGTGAACATCTCCCAAAACCTCCTTCATTGCTCGGTGATAAAATATTACCGCGTCTGCCTTGCCGGGTCTATATGGTCCTTTAATGACCTCTGATGTGTCGAGATCAACCCTCGTGTAGACCTTTGCTGATCCCGTTGGAAGCTGGAGAAGCGGTAGAATTCCAAAGTTTCTACTCTTGTTTTGGACCTCTTCTTTCAGCACCGGCGATGCATTTTCTTCTGTTAGCTCTGCTGCCAGGGCGAATTTTTGTCTTTTCGCACCCTTGTCACTCTTAGCCACGCTCTTCCTGGTCCTCTTTCTGCTGGACATCCCTGACGTCTGCGGACGGTCGTCATCTGATTGTTCACTGCTGAGTCGCTCGCATCCCGCAGTCTTAACAGACTTCGGACTTTTGAAGAAAATGAAGGGAAACTGTTGTTGGAGATTCCTGTAATACACGGCAGTCATGCGGACTGTTTTCTGTAACCTGTGTGGCTGCTTCAGGTAGATCTCCTGCGTTTTCTCCCACCACGGGTTCTCTGAAATGACCTCGTCCTTACACACGCATCCTTCGGCAAAGAAATGCTCGACCCCGACCTTTGGTCTTTCCCCGTGGAACTCCACTAAGCCATCTTCGGATAAAAGGGCTAGTTGAGGCTTCTTCAGGAGGTGTCTGGTTCCACGTCCGAATTTCCCTCGGAAGGTGTGCTTGTCCACTGCCCAGGAAGGCATACGGTTCAACATTGGTACACCTGCCCAGTCCAGATTACCCAACTGAATGACATCGACGTGTCTAATCCTGTCCGAGTAGAGGTAATGCACCACTGCACTACACAGTATGAGTCGGATTGGTGGATCTGGGATCGTAGCAGCCAATTGAATGCAATCCAATAAGAAACAACGAAGCTCGTTGTCACCTTTAGAGATATCTGCCAGCATAGACAGGACCACCATCGCTGTGTTGACACGTTTCACCTGTTGATGACCAGGGATGGATAGCTTGCCCTTCGTCGTGACGCTCCTGTTCTCCTCGTCATGGACCATGGTGGCCAGTTTGATGTAGCAAACGAGCTCTCGCTCGTTTTTGCTCAGCCAGGCCTTCTTCAAGTGAGCCAATAAGAGATCGAAGTTCAAGCTGCCGTTGGCCGTGGACACGAGACCTGTTAGATCCTGGTGAACCTCGAGGCCCTGTTGCCAGTCTACGGGAGCGTACTCTGACTGCAGGGCTATGACAGGCAGACATGCTGCCATACGACAGGTGCCGCAGTTCCGCAGTAGCAACTCCACAGCGCCGTACTTGTCCCCGGATTTCATACACCCCAGAAGATGTGACGTCACACGGCTGCTACTCAGACAGTGGTCCTCAAACAGGTACGTCAGGAGACTTTTCCATGGCAACTGGTCTTTCCCGTAGCCCAATAACTCTTTGGCTGCTTGCGTGGCCAAGACCTCAGACTTTCGCCTCAGAGCTTTCTGGAGGAGAGATTTCACCTCATCCAGCATGAGCCCGTTTACAGTCAAAAACAGGCGCCCGTGCATCAACATAGCTAGCTGACGTCTGAAATACAAACGAAAGAATCAGTTCTGTAAAAAATATCCTTGTTTTGGTACATTTAGAAGAACTTATTGTCGAATTCAGTACATGCCACATTACAAGTTGTCAACTGAGCATCAGTAAACTTTTTTTGAAAACGTGATCCATACAGGGTACAAGCTCATCACACCTACACCTGCATGCACCACTGAATCTAACTTAACAGTCGGTGATATGACCATGAGTGGTTGAAAGCCGACTTTAAGCCTTATCACCCCTCCATACAGGAGGCACATCTATCTTATGTTGTACTTTGATGCATATACCTCTTTACATATGCATTCTGACGTGTCATCGCCATGTATCCGCATTATATAATTAGCTACAATATGGCTCTGACAACATTGCCAGTGCCAAAGCGCGGACTGAGAGTGGTGAAATGAAACGTACAAAAGAGCCAATCATAGCGCAGCCTAATTCGTTCGGCTGGCATGTGCTTGCTGGGGTGAATCCCCAACCAATGTAAACATTTGTTTGCTAACACGCATGGATGCCTTCTCTGCAACGATAAACACTGGATTTGAGCTGGTCGGGACACGTTTTGGAGCTTCTGTATATGAAAATGTATTGTCCTGATAATAGCTTCGCCTTGTCTAGTCGCACTTCCTTAAATTGGACCCCGGACATACCGCTGTATGTCCCAATGCTTTCAGATATTTGTGCCATTTATGGATTATCTTCAATGCAACCGCGGGCTCACATTTGTCACAATCAACACGATGTTTGTTTTTTCTTCAGTTCACCTTTTTCTGGCCATATCTCCAAGATTCCTTGGAAGTACAGATAATTCCCATTGTCAGTTGTTGGTGTGATAGATACGTCTCTTTCCTTTAAAAACATTTAACACGCATTATTTTTGAAACATTTAGTTTATTTAAGGAAAACGTAAGATTGATGCGCCTTGCAGATTAACTATCGCCACCGTAGGCCATATACCTTATCGCAATTACATTGGCCTTTATGGTTTACGTCTATCTGCACTGCATATGGTAATGGAATTTATTGATAAAACATTCAAGACTAAAAATAAAGGTAAACCAGGAGTAGTAGAAAGTCATATAAGTGTGATTCTATTGGTCTGCTTATAATACCAGGTTTACCTACTTGAAGCAGTGGGTACAAGGCGGCTTCTGGTTTACTGCCGTGACAGACAAGCAGCCTCGGAACACCACATGGATATATAGTAAGGCGTAGGTATCCCGCTCTTAGACTGACAGCACTGCCTTCAAGCCGAAGACAAAATGCCGAAAAACAGCAAGTCGACAAGTTCTTATAGCGACAGCGTTATGACAAAAATGCCAACGGTGCACCTTTTCATTTGGCCCTTGAGGCAGACGTCAATAGCCGGGTATGACCAACATTGATCAGCACAAGCATTCTGGCAAATCTGGCCAGCTCAGCTCAATTAACGTGACGTGGATTTCTTTCTGCTTTCTGCGCTGTCAGTAACTTCTTGTTTGCTGGTCTGTACAGTCTTTTTCGACTGATCAATGCATGGCCACATGGAGCCGGTATTGGCCGAGAATCTGCCGTCCTTTAAATTAATTAGGTTACCGTGTTACTAATCTCTCTCTCTCTCTCTCTCTCTCTCTCTCTCTCTCTCTCTCTCTCTCTCTCTCTCTCTCTCTCTCTCTCTCTCTCTCTCTCTCTCTCTAAAGAGTGTTTTAAAAAATAAAAAA
>JAAUYG010273097.1_pt1 | contig 10032 bp, 9 predicted proteins | sample 7278091 | NCBI WGS metagenome assembly JAAUYG01 (sample SAMN14350201, study PRJNA611818) | marine sediment metagenome | isolation source: surface marine sediment (0.6m) | place: French Polynesia: Moorea | collected 2018-08
CTGGTTATCTAGCAGATGTGGTGCCTTTTGTCAAGAGCTAACAAATACAATATGGTGCACATTCTTCCGTACAATGTTTTGTAATCGTCTCAGAATCTTCTCAACTCAAGAGTTATTAATTCGTCGGCAGCTGAGATGTTTCTGAGACGAGGACCAAACATTGTTCGGATGAATGTGCACCATTTTGTATTTGTTAGCTGTTGACAAATGGCACCACTGCTGCTTGATCACCAGTTGCAGGTTTTATTGATGAAGACACGCAAAATGTCAATCCCCACAATGAAATGAAGATGGAGTGTAAATGTTCATGTAAAACACAACTGCTTGATCCAATGCGGCCTGTTGTGGACTTCTGGGCTTCGTATGGGACCCACTGGACGCAAAACGGCCCATTATTATGTCTGATTCCAGATTCTTGATCAGTTGGATGTTGATTTTATCCAGCTTTCCCCTTTGATTTTGGCAGATTTCCACCAGAGGATAAAGAAGACACAAAAGGTGCAGAATTGTTCAACTAGGGCACCAATAGAAGACCAGCTATGGCTTTTTTGTCATGAACATTCAATAAATTATGTTCTCTCGGGTGCAGTAAACCTGCGGAATTATCAACGTCAAGTGATTTCCATTGTTGATTCATTGTAAATCAAGTTAAATGGAATTCATGAAACTTGATATCATTCTGCAATGATTGTCATGATGAAAAAGTAATTGCAGCCTTCTATTGAGGAGAAATCATTCAATACTTGTGATTAAATATTTCATGAATGGAGCACATGAAGGGAACATAATGCTTCTAATATGAACTCATGTCACTCTGTCGAGATTGAAATGTGGATGCAGCTTGAGGAAAGACCCGCGGTGTGGCGTTTCTGTTTGAGCATCCCCATCCATTGACATCATGAGAACTGTGTGAACTATCTCCCACACATTTCCGTCTTTCAACTTCCGTGTTTGCTTGAGTCGTCCACAAGAAGGAATTCATGCCATGGCGTTTTTGACTGTTTATTTCCAAATCTTCAGGACTGCACGTACAAAAGCGAACCGTTGCTTTAAAAATTGTTCGCAGGCAAAACGTGGGACAGTAAAAGGCCCTGAAAGAGTTACATTTTGTTCAACACCAACACTCCTCGATAAAAGCTCATCATCCACATTGCCTTCCTGGTTTTTTGGTATCTTTCTCTCAGATTTTTCCCTCTTTTGCGAGGAATGGTTTTGTTGGCAGAACGTCTGGCAACGATTTTGCGTCACTCAAAGCTTGTTGTCACACAAGATTTTCCTCCACAGCTTCTCTCGCCCTTTTGCCCACGAAACTCTGAATTGCGTACTCGATACTGCATGTGTATACTGATTGTCTTCGATTACACAGCACACACACAAACTTCACCACGGTTCAGAGCGAGTAAACGGGATTTGTGGCTGAAAGAGAAGCTGTTGTCAAAAATGGGTTGTTTACCCAGGTCTCTTTTCTTCAGTTATTGCAGGATTGCATTGCGAAAACACTTAACGCTAATAGGAAGAATGAGAATTGGTGTGAGTGTTCGTATCCGTCGCGGGCTGGGACATGATGATTCTGCTCGGCAGCGCGGGCTTAAGTATCCGAGGATAATGGCAAGTGACATTCTTCTCACGCTGCATCAAGGACAGAGGGTCCGTGTCTTGTTCCAGCTCAAAGTACTTTGCACTGGTCTCTGACGATTCTCGGGAATAGTCCTTCCTTGAGAAGGTTGGGCTTTCGTAAATATGTTCAACAAATGGAGGCTGTCTGCTGCCGTAGGCACCAGCCTCCCTGATTACTTCTGCCAAAGCGGCGACGTCGTGTTGGTTTGCAGCGGAGGTGTGCGCCTGCCCTGAGTAGCCAGCGATGGGCACGTTCGCACCAATGCCGTACGGATTATGCACATATTCTGCAGCAATGGAACCCTTGTGTTCCAGTCTGGCAATGAAATGCTGGTCCCTGTTCTCGTTTGAGATAACGTGCCCTTCTATGTTGGTCGGGAGGTCATAATGACTGTGTTTAGCCGCGGAGCTTTGCCATTTTCTGAAAGGAACACAAGTGATTAATGCAAATGATTTCAGCTAATCTGTTTAGCCTCTGCACAAAAAGGAGTCGCAGCGTCACATTTATCAATGACGAAAAGAAACAAAATCCCGCTTTGCCTTTGTCTGGCACCAGGTTGTTCCCATTCACGAATTCAGAGAATGCTTTACGAGCACGAACATTTTCGCAATGAATCGCCCCGTGTGGCTGGGCTGCGTACATTTATCTCACCTCCGAATGCAGACAATTCCAATGACAAGAATTATCAGAGATATTGTGAGAGCAATCAAGCAGATGATGATGATAGACATGTCTGCAACAAAAAATTAAATCCATTGGTTTTCATTTCAAAGGTTACGTGCTTTTTCCGAAATCGAATGTGGTTTTGACATGTATCATTGTCAGCAACAAAAAATCCTCAAGGGTATAAAGTACCTGGCGAGATGGATAAAAGCCCATCCAGGAATCCCGTTACACTTATTGAACCTTCTGAAAACAGAAAACAGGGATATTTTATGAAAGTCATTGCTTAATGTGCCGTCATGCACGCGAGTAAGACCTGTGTAATTCAGACTGAAGGGAAGCACTACCATTACCGGATGAACAATTTGGAGTTTCACCAATCCATTTCTTGTCCTTGCACGTTAGCTTCCATGTCGCTTTGTTGTCGTTTGATGAACAGCCAACTAGCACATATTGCTCTTTTCTCTCCATCCATCCGCCCTTCGGTAGTGGAGGATCAGGGCAGCCCGAGACTGAAAAAGAAAGAAATTGAAAACCTCGCCACACCAGCTACAAGGTTCGTGCAAGCCATTCACGGATCTAGTAATTTCTGGCCTTTTATGAACCGTTAAAACCCCAGATGCTTTGCTCCCTTTAACGCCGCTCTTAGATTGTTTGGCGCAGATGGTAAACTTGGGATACAGAGACTGATACTTGGATACACAGCTGAATGTATTGAATTTTTCTTAAGTTGCCTCAGCAAAAGACGTCTTCCTTCTCCTTTCTGAAATTCGCAGATATCAAGTCACACTTGCACAACAACCTTTTGTGGATGCAGGTAAAACTCACCAATGTACTTGAGCATAAATTGTGGTTGGTGGACATTTTCTGATTTCTTCTTTGTCACCATCCTTATTTCCACTCGGTTGGACAGTGATGTGTAAATGTGGCGTTCTCTCAAACCCTCAGCACAGGAAGTCATGGTGTTCCTGTCTTCTTTCACAATCACATAGACGTGACACGTGTGAGTGAATTCAGATCCCAGCCTGTCTACGTAAACTCCCGATACCGAATAGTACGTGTCAAAATCGTACAGATACAGCTGAATATTTTGACCAGGTTCTGCTTCAATCACCCAGGGACAATCAATAGACCCGCAGTCTGAAACAGAAAAAACGGGATCCAGGCAATATGTCCCAACCATGGATCAACATTCTCCAACGCAACGTGCCCTTGTCTTCTGCCCCCATGAATTTAGCACTCAGAAAGGCCACGAAAGCTTTTGAAGGGATCACATCCTCACATCCTGAGTCCTGGTGGCAGATTTCCATTTTTCACAAACAAGGAAAACATGCATGAACTTTTTTGGTTCTTGTTGCCAACCTCAACCATGCCGGCAAAAGACTGACAGAAGACACTTTATGCGGGCGATTTCTTACCACTTTCTTGAGTGATAATGCTGGCAATATTTCCGGTCTTGACAGTTAGAAGAGCCTCTTTTGCCCTTCTGCAGCAGTCCCCATCAACATCTTTAGTATGCACTGAAATACAGAATGAAACACCACATGAGAAACGTAAATCAACTTCAGTCCATTGAGATGAATTATTTATGCTTTACGGTGCTGTCAAGACAAAAAATGCTGAAGAATCAACACTTTTTCAAACCTGAAATGCAGGAATATTTCGTCTCTAAATAATTTCGCAGGTCCTTCGGGCATGGCTTTATCCCGGCCACCATTAAATCTCTGGTGTTGACCTTGCATTTATGCCTTCCTGAGCAATCTTTATCCAGCACTTGCACCATGTCGGTTGAACAGCCCACGGACCTGAAATGTGTTTTATGACAGTCCATGGACTGGATGTAATCCTGCCCCAAAATATCAGAGTGGCAATGCACATAAAACCGGGAAATGGCTTTTAGCTTTGGAATTTTACCCGTAATTAGTGTTCAAACAGGAGCCCAGTCGCATCCGGCCATATCGGGCTTCTTCCACGATTATTACGCTGTCACTGCCGCAGTCAGCTTCAAATGTCTCATCCTCGCAGAAATCCTGCAGAACTGTGAGAGAGAAGAGAGACAGGAAAATGAATCTGCTTTGAAATGCGAAACTTTTCTCCAACTCCGTTGTTTTTGTTTAGCATGCAATACCATGACTGCAAGCTGTGCATCGCAAAGATTATTTTTCACTGAAAAGATTGTTTCATTTCATGTTAATAATGCATAGCAAGCATAAACTGAAACGTAAAAGGATCTGTAGTTGCAAGCACAACAAACGGTGCACCTGTGCCAGAAAGGAAAGGCTGCATTCGCATGGTTTCGATGTAATTTCAGCACATTTGAGATTTCAAAAGAGCTTCAGAATCAGAGCTGCCATGATTCCTTTTGCATATTCACTTCACAATGAAAATAGTGTCAAGTTTCCGAGCTCCTCGCACACAGAGGACATCATCTATTGATTTAGAGATAAAAAGTTTCCCACAGCAAGTTTGGTAATCGAATTCATTATGGAGCATTACCATGTAGGAATGCACTGCAGCTTGCCAAGAGCTTAAGACAACATGCCTCAGGGACTCTTTCCAGGACTACAGTCATTTTCATAAAGAACGTGGATGTTGCAGGCATGATTGCCAGAGAGACAGGCTGAAAGGTTACCCGATGTTACATTTATTCGCTCTTTTTCACCCTGTTGCTTATTGGCAATATTCGAGGCAATCATACATCAAATCATGTTGCAGGTTACGACTTCAGGAGACAGTTGCACCTTCGTATATATACACATTTTCGGTTCTTTGTTTTTGAAACCCAGCAAAAGGAACATGATACCTCGGAAGCTAAAAGAGAAGACACAATGAGAGCGTCGGAAAATTGTACAAAACCAACAGAACCAAAGAACGTGAAATATATCTGACATCAACGTAGGCTCTGAAATGTCTATCAATGCTCACCATTGGGAGTCATCACCACGAATCCGAGCAGACAGTTCCATGTCAGCAGTGACACTAATCCTTTAACTTGTTTTACACTTTGATGTATTCCTTGGTACATTTTCCTCAACACGCACTTTGCAGTTCCTGCCTAAGACACAAAGCCATAAATTTCCTTTGGCTGGAATGGTCCAAATCCGCCACGAGTCTGCTCAGCACTTGTTCTCCTAATGATCCGAAAACAGCAAGGCACCAGAAATATCAGCATGGAGTGAGCGACTCTTTTGGAAGTTATATTGAAGCTGTTTCGTCGTCGCACGTCTCATCATTATCTCTTCAGCTTCGACAGAAACTGATCACCTTCAGATCAGAATCCCATAAATGTATTTACTGAGTGTAAATTACCCTGTGGTGACATTAACAGTGTTTGCAGAGCTATCGCCACTGTTTGATTGAGCTAGCTGCATTGAAAATGTGTCTTGAAACTACAGTGGGATGCTGTTGAGAGAGGCAGCTTCTCGATGGAACAAATGCACAGTGTGGGTTGTCAGCTTCTGTCCTGAAACTCTCAAAACAGCAAATGCTTTGAAAGTTTCTGAAAGCTAAATAAAGAATGAAAGAAGCAGCTTCTGCAGAAAAACATTTTTGCCTTTTCACCTTGAAACCTTGTATCAAAGAAATCAAAGAAAATCAAAGAAACCCGAATGAGCCATTCTCGGGAAGCCATCTCACGAAACCAAAGCATCGACCACAGACAACATGCAAAAAACAGTTTTGACATTTCAATGTCAAATTCAAAGGAAAATTGGAAGAGCATTGTTCAATGAACTGCCTTTGTATTGGACAAGAATATCGCCCATGCAGATTGTTGCGTTCACTTAATTGCCACCGAACGTCCGCTTCTGTCCTATGGCGTTGTTGATGGCCACGATCCACTGCCGTGCACACCTGATGTTATCCAAGCTGGTTGAATAACACAAAAAGCCTTGACCAAAACAAAAAGTCAATCCTTTCAGTTCTTCAATAGTGATTCTGCTTTTCATTTTGATTTTTTTTTTTCAAATTAAAACAAAAATTTCAGAAATTTTGAGACAATAATAGAAGTGTGTACGAAACCAGCCTTTTGTGTTATTCTCTCAAATTTTCTTAATTTTTTATTTTAATTTGAAAAAAAAAAAATGAAAAGCAGAATCACTGTTGAAGAACTGAAAGGATTGATTTTATATTTTGGTCAAGGCTTTCAACCAAAAAGATCTGAAAATTCCCCTTGTTCTGCAGAGTTATTTTCGGAATGACAAAAGCATCTCTTTTCAAACAGATGTTTCAATTTAAATCGGAAGCGTAATCGATAAGAATCGAGGGCTTCAAATCCATTACGCCCATTAAATTTTAGAAGCATCAGCCATTTCATAGGAAACTGACAATGCTGCATCAAGATTAACGGCAGCTTCCTGTCAACAGCGCAAATGCATTTAAATTCCGAGGCACAAGAAACGAGCCATTTATGATGCTCGGCGACTTGTGACAAAAGCAAACCAACACCTGGGGTTATGTCGACTGCATTTTTTGATTCCAAGCTGCTATTCCCGCGACGTTTCTTTTTGAAATTCAAGTGTTTTTTAAATGCAAGAAATGTTGTTGCTGACACAATGAAGAGACCTGATGAGTCCTCAGTATGACGAAGTTGTCTCTGCTTGGCAGCAGTTGATTCCACAGACATTAGAACACTACTCTCAGGAGCTTCTCTTTATGCAAATTCCATCAACTGCCTAATGTCTAAATCAAACAGACATTTACACAGGCCTAATGGCTTGAAAGGAAGTCCTTTTACTTAAAGTGAATTCAGATTCCGTAAGACAGATAGGAAAATGGTGTAAAAGTCCTCTATATTCTTCACACAGAAGGAATTTACGCCATCTTCAGATGTCAAACGAAGATCTGAGAGCAGCTGGTATGCTGACCTCGAGTCGAAAATGTTCACACTGTATTGGGACAGGCGTTTTCTCTTTTTCCAAAAGATTTTAGTGCATTGTTTGCGTGTCTACTCGGATACATCTCATCTTCCTATGAAGTTAACCTTTAGTCTCTACTGCAGAGAAATTGTCATGGCAACATGAAAGGGAACAATGAAGCTCTTCTGAAGGATAACGAAAGATCCATGGGAAGCACTTGGTCGATGGGCACACAAACCAAATTACTCAAGGAGTGAAAGCAAAGGCAGTTGTGATGGACAGAGGTTATTATTGAGTTGACTGCGTGTAAAAATTAGATTCCGAACCACAACCCTCTCAATAATTTAAATTCATGGCCACGGGACCGAAGAAAATAACACGACACCCAAAGGAATACACTCAGATAATTCAGAACATGTTACTCGCCCAGTCTCCATGTGGGCTATCTGAAACCGAACAGTTTTCTGCTCACTGGCACGACAGAATCGCGTTCTTTCTTTAGTTCCACCTTGTACAGCACAGAACCGGTACTATTTTCCTTTGTCTTCCATGGCACAAAGTTGCTCCCGCTTCTCTCTTTGGCGCACACCACTACAGGTGGGTCCCGCTTTGTCCGAATGTGCTTAAATCGAAATTGGCCTTAGTACATGTATACTCAAAACCGCATCTCAATCCCTGCTGTGTTATTCTGCACACGAAATTCGAAATTGACCTAATTCAAAGGGTTTTCACTCTGTTTGCTATGTCAGATTAAGCGGGACCCACCTGTAATACATGCATGGAATGGACGAGAACAAACATGTGAATTCCTGTTGACATTTTTGCGTTGGCGAGAACCTTGAACACAAAAAAGCCGGCAGAAGTTTCTCTTGCGAAAAAGTCTTGTTTCCAAAACAGACAAACAGCGGACGACAAACCATCCTTTCCATTAATTTTCTACATCACCAGGATACAGACTGCATGTCAACTGCTGGAAACAAACAGAAAGTGATTGCCAACTAAAAACTTGCTTTCGCTTTTGCGCATTCTCTACCCGTCAAGGCATGAATGTGTTTGGTGTGTCAGACCTTTCATCTTTTATTCCCGCCTGCAAACGAGCAAAGAAACTGCCATCTGGTTTGAACGAAGCAGAATTCCTCGTCTTTGAAAAGAACTGGAGAAAAAAAGCGGAAAGGCGTGAGTTTATCTTGTCATTTGAAGCTACAGATGTTTGCTTGTGGGTCTCAGCAATTTCTTGATCAAAAGCAGTTGGAGATCAAGGGCACTCTTTCTCTCAGACCCTAATTTGTTTTCGGTCATGTAGTGCAAGTACTTCTCACAGACTTTCTGTATTTTGCTTAATTACTCACTGTAGATTCTTACAAAGCTGAGATAGGATCCACAGTCATGTAAGGAGACAATCCCTCAGACTGCTGATTGCAGGAAAGATACAAAAAGAGCACGTCGTGATCTTTTCTGTGCGTTGCAGTGCACATCAAGTTCAGGTAATATTGAGTTAATGTGTTGAGAAAAGTGTTGTGCCTCTCATCGTAATCAAATCATCAGGTTTCCGCAGAAAACACCGTGAGCTACGTGTGAATGAAATGTCACGACAAATTCGAATTATAAATCGAATTCAGTTCCCGGTGTTTCGCATTGGCCCTCCCCCAGGGCCTTGCCATTGCTGATCAACACCTGGGGTCAATCTGCAACAGATTCGCGGTGTTTCGATGGTCCACGCGTGCAAAAGAATTTCGCTTTTTCCCTCTGTGCGTGCGTGGCCATGGCAGAAGTGGGTGTACGTGTACGTACACAGTGTTCATAAAAATGTTGTAAGCTGCTCAGTTGCTTTTTCATCAAACTGAAGTCTTTCTCCCCACTGAAACACGCAAATCTGCTGTTTGTTAATCCGAGCGCTTTTGGAGGCATGTTGAACGTGTATGAACGACGGCAGTCAAGAAAAAGAACTCGATGCTAATGGGTTGAGGCTGCATCACAGAAAAAAGCCCTGAAGTGTAACGTGTTGTTCCTCAAGGTAGAACAAAGTTGCATCAAGTACAATACAGCAACAGAAGTTGCAAGCCTTCACATCCAAAGTAAAAACATAGCGAGGCCCCATGGTTGCCTTTGCGCACGAAGTTTAACAGGAGTCTTTCAAACTGAAATTGTTGCCGAGTGTCTTCCTTTTGTGTCGACCCATCGTGGTACATGCAGATGAAACAAAATGGCCAAGAAGCTGAAAACATGTCAAAATTGCAAACATTTCTCAAGAGTATATTTTGGGCCCTTTTTTTTACTTTTGTTACATAATTAGATCCAGCCAGGAGAAGGGGATCAAGCCCACAGGAGGGCGGGGGTCCAGGCAAGAGGTGAGATCTGGCCTCGGTTGGGGGGCTGTCTGGTCTGGGTGTTTTGGGGCCAAACGTGTCCTCGTCGTTGTTGCTATCCTTTGAGACCCCAACCCCCCCCCCCCCGGGCTGGGACCCCACCCAGGCCAGACCCCGTCACCACCATCTGGGCTGCACCTCCCTACCCGGGCCTGACCCCCATTCTCCAAGCCAAGGTCCCTCCGGGGTCCCAACGACGATGATGACGTAGGCCTATACATGTCTCAATGCCGTCCCAATGTGTTTGATGGCAGACCCATTTGGGCTCAGAAAAGAAGAGGATCACAACACAAATGTGAGGAGAGGGTCAGTTCAGTCCATTTCTAATTTCTCACACCCCCTTTGCACGGCCAAGAAGAAGGCTATGCTGGTGAGACCTTGTGACCACAGTAGAGTCCACAAGAACACAGGTCTGTCAATTTGGCTCCCCTAGATGTATCCAGGCCCCCCTACAGCCGTTATACTTTACATACATATAGATCTATATACCGCTGTTGGCGAACTCTTACACATGTTTAATGTTAGTCCA
>JAAUYG010115041.1_pt1 | contig 10031 bp, 7 predicted proteins | sample 7278091 | NCBI WGS metagenome assembly JAAUYG01 (sample SAMN14350201, study PRJNA611818) | marine sediment metagenome | isolation source: surface marine sediment (0.6m) | place: French Polynesia: Moorea | collected 2018-08
CATGAGCGATAATAACATATCCCGTGCAACATATTAAAATTGTGTTGGTCGTGATGCTTCCTTCCTTCTCAAAAATGCATCTGTCAGATTTAGGGTCTGGGCACACCCCTGGTGCCAGTCATTAACGTAAGTGGTAAATGTGATCGTAGTGCTCAGTAAATACTGTGAGTTCTTGTACCAGTAGTTATGAGACATGGGGGTACATGATGCATGTACATGTACTATTACATTGCATGTGCATGTATGTGTTTCCAGCGAACAGACACGGCACAGCATGCGCACACCAGTATATCAAGATGGCTGACAACGAAGGGAACACTGCATTGCATCTGGCTGTGCAAAACGGGGCGGAGGAGGTAAGATAATTACACTACAGTGGAATCCTCTGCTATAAGACCACCCTCACAATAAGACCACCCTCACAATAAGACCACCCTCACAATAAGACCACCCTCACAATAAGACCACCCCAGAATTAGGATCATTTATTGGATGAGCAAAATTTTACACACCAGAGTATATGTTATATTGCGCACCAGAATAAATCAAGACCATGGACAGAACTAAGAGGTTTGACTTTTGAACTTTGACCTTGACCTTGAGGTCTTTAAATCCAGGGTTCTACTGTGTGTCTCTATATAGGCACATTGTGTATGGCACTTCAGGAGTTCCAGAAAAAAATGTCAACTTTAACAATCACGTGTGTGTCATGTGCTAAAATTGTTTTCAGTGAAATTTTCAGAAGAAAAGAAAATGTATCCCTTCTTTTTTGTCAAAATTCGAAATGTATCACGCATATATAACAGGTGTTCTTTGCATGAAAGTACTCAGAATTTTTATTTTTTGTTGAAATTTGTCAACTGTAGATTTGTCAACTCTTTAAGTTGTCCCACTGGTGTTGTAATAATAAGAACACCCTATTTGACATCTGTATAGTACAAATGTTGTTATGTTGCCAGGTTTGTGAGCTGCTGCTGAACAACTGTGCTGATGTGAACTGTCAGAAGGTAAAACTGAAATAGAAAATAAATCCAGCATCAAATTCGTAGCACCGACATGTATAATATATGGTTTTTAATAAAACAGTTGGAGTTCAAGCTGAATTCGAAGTTTTCAGCATTTACATTTCTCAATTAATGTTCTCATAGAAATAGTACTCACCAATGTCTTCCAAGAAAAAAATAATTGCTAAATTATAATATGATTAAGTTAATTATAGTAACGTTAATCAGTCATAAATTTAGATTAAATATTCATACAGCATGCAAAATATGATTTTAATGTTACAGCTATGCCAGCTTGTTAGTCCTTAAGTATAAGTTTCCAATGATCACTGTGAAACATTGTCTTGACCTTTATTTGTAGTTAAACCTGGGTACCCCCCTTCATGTGGCAGCTACCAACGGGTTCCTGGAAATCTCCCAACTGTTGCTGTACCACGGGGCAGAGGTCAACTGCAAGGACTGTGACCAGATGACACCGATACACAAGTCAGTCCGGGCTGGAGTTCTCAAAAATACCTAAGTTTAAGTTTTTACTTAAGTCAACAATTGAGCAATGTGATTGGCTAAGAATTTGGTCCAGCCCAGTTACCTGTGACACAGGCTGCGGATCTCTGTGTGCCTCATGTGTACCATGTGTACAGACCACTGTTGTATTGTAACATTGGATGGGAGGGGGGGGGGGTATAGTGTACATATACCTGTGTCACTATGGTGGCATATATTCCACCTGGCTCCCATAATAATCACTTTGACATTTATTATATCGCTAGTAAAATAGAATCTCACACTTAAGAAGATAATCCATCATCCATAGTGGGGTTATAATAATTAAACTTTGTGAGATGTGTGAGAGCTCCTATTTAAAGCCGTTGAAAATCACGGGTTTTGCACTGCTGGGAAGTTGTCTGTCCTGACGGGGTCTTACATTTGAGGTGATGAGAAAGTAATATTGCACTGCATATACAATGATAAGATCAGAACAAAGACAGACGTAATTGCTGATAAATCTACTTATATGCTGAGAAAACAGCTTGAATCTACTAATAACTAATTGGCAGGAAAAAAAAAACACATCCAGGTAATCCCCAAATTTATGTATTGTAACTACATTGTTTACAGGTGCACAAAAAGGTACAAGAAAATACTCTTTTAAAATGGCTGTTCAGCAGGGTGGGGGTAGAGGTGGTATTCAGTTGAGAAGGATGCATACAACATGTACAAATTACACAAATAAAGTAAATATTTGAGGCATATAAAGATAAACTCAACTCGCATCATATGCATGCTATAATTTGGTTTGTAATAAATTGTCAACTTGTACACTTCAGGGCGGCCCTGTACAACAAAGTGGAACTGATTGATCTGCTAATGAACAATGTGAGTAGATACAGATTTGAAGAGGATTAGACATTTGCTCGAATTTTAAGATGTTCCAAGTTGCAACCCGTCGCTGATGAATTCCAGTTTAAATTTGTGTGTTTATTTATAGAGGATGATGCACAGTTTGCTTGCTTGATGAAATTAAGCTTACCAAGACAGCCGCTTTTCCTCATCCCAGAGTAAAATGAGTATTATTATTTACAAATGGTATTTGCCAAAATGTACATGTAATTGTTATTTATAAATTCTAAAATAAAATTGTTATTGATAAATAATATGTGCAAGAACATATCTATTTATAAAATAAAAATGTTCCGGAATATAATCATTGTTATTTATAAATATTATGTGTCGGCATATTGTTGGCATATAGTTAGTATTTTTAACAATAAATATTTATCTATTTCCCATAAATATTGATCTATATCCCATGAATATTCATCTTTCTCCCAGGGGGGTAACATCAATGCCAAGGACAAGAAGAATATGGCGCCGTTGCACTGCGCCTGTTGGAAAGGGCAGACGGAGGCCGTAGAATATTTCCTCAAACATGGCGTCCAGATCGCAGAGGCAGATAGCTCACTGAAAACAGCACTGCATTGGACAGTACAGTTCGGGCACTATGAGACTCTGCTGGTGCTACTGAAGGTAAAACAATGTACAGAGAGCCTCGGGAGGATAAGATAATATACATGTATACTGCATGAGTTTATAAGTGACGCTTATATCACTTGCTTGATAAAAGCTGAAATTGAAGAGGTGTAAACAATAGGTTCAAGGATAAATGTTCTTCTGGTGTTAAAATATTATGGTAAATTAAAACAGTTAACCTTCGGGAAAGAACTGAGGCTACAATATTTAAATTTTCAAACACTCCCTTCAGATTTCAGCTTGGACATGTAAATGCAGTCTCCAAGGCTTATTAATTATAGTTATCATGAGTTTTGTTTTTTCTAATCTTTAATATCCTGTTACAGCTATAATCCCACCCTGAAGTGCTAAATTAACAGCCTTCCAGCTGCATGCCTTCATAGCATGTGCATGCTTGCATGTATATATAGCAGTTGAACAGAGAAAGTGTCTGCAGGGCATGGAATTCAACTACATGTACTTTGTACATTTGAAACCTGAACTGAAGGCCAACTGAGGAAGGTCTTCAGAATATATTGATATGCCTTAATAAAACGTTGACTTGCAATTAAAATGTGTAGGATTGAAATGGCCATTTTGATACCTCAAGACTGCATGGGACAAATGTCACAGCAAGTAGTGATGGTAGTAGTATTGACAAGTTCTATCACAGTGATGGTGGACCCTCACCATGCTGACAGCTAAGTCTTGCCTGTACCTGTATCACTATCAGCATGATCAGGCTACACTAACACTAGTGAGGGTGGAGGGAGCCCAGCAGGGGATTCCTGACTCAGGTCTGGTGGACAGCGACCAGGTCACCTGGAACTTAATGCCAGAACAAGCAGACAGTGAGCCAGTAAGTCAGTGGGCCAGTCATGTGCTGTGGATAATGTTTGGTAGGCAGGGAGATCAGGAGATGGAAGTGGTGATGGTCACAGATGTAATATGTGTAGTCTATTCAGTGTTGTGCATTAATCAATTGTAAACTGCTGTGTCAACTATGCGGGCGAATGAGAGTGGTGTTGGCAGAGGTGTTGACAGTGGTGTTGGTGTTGACAGTGGTGTCGACAGTGGTGGTGGTGTTGACAGTGGTATTGACAGTAGTTGTGGTGTTGACAGTGGTACTGTTGACAGTGGTATTGATAGTGGTGGTGTTGTTAACATTTGTAGTGTTGTTGACAGTGGTGTTGGCAGTGGTAGTGGTGTTGAAAGTGGTGTTGACAGTGGTGGTGTTAACATTTGTAGTGTTGACAGTGGTGTTGGCAGTGGTGTTGGCAGTGGTCGTGGTATTGACGGTGTTGGTGTTGACAGTGGTGTTGACAGTGGTGGTGTTAGTGGTGGTGGTGGATTAACTGCCTGTGTACTGTTTATATGAACATTTGTGTAAATTTTATAAGCTTTGTTGACATAAACCGGTACTTAGAATTTGTTTGTAAAATGTATACATGTATACATGTAAATGAAAATCTCATCAACCATATACCATGGTATGTATTTTCAGTTTTTATTTAGAACATGTTTGTATGAGCTTTAAAGTGCGGAAATATAATTCAATATACAATAGGATATCTGTCTTTAATTCACTACCCTTATTTTGATTTTAAAAATAAAAAACTATATATTATGCATATATAAATACAAGTATTTATTGCATAAGGGATTACTGTGTTATCCCTTCATGCTCTTGGCAAGGAGCATGCATAATAAATGTGTCATATGTTTTGTATGCAACATATATCAAGCAACCTGATGGTTGAAGGCCATGCACATCATTCACAATAGCATGCATGCCATAACTCATTTACATATTTCAGACTTTGACTATGAATGCTACATACCTAATTTAAATATTTGTCTGGCTGTAAGCAAGCTTCTAAACTGCTATCAGACTATTGTCATGTCGTGATATATGCTATAATTAACAGCAGTTCATATTTGTAAAAGCATGTGCATGTTGTACCTAATTTGCATATTAGTAGCAATTAGATTAGGCTGTCCAACTGCCAAAGTTAAATACTGTGGTCCGTGCGACTTAAGACCACATATACAGCCAGCAAAATATGGTCTTGAATTGAAGGTGGTCTTAAAATAGAGGGATATTTATACTGAAAATATACAAGTGGTGTCACTGATATTCGGTCTTAAAATGCAGGGAATAGTTAATTGGAGGGGTCTTAAATCACAGGGACCACTATCCACAAGCTATAGAACTAGCTTAAGGAGAGCATTCTAGTGTGGTCAATAAACGATAAAGTATACAGTGGTCCCTCTATTTTAATACCACCCATGGGACCAAGAAAATACGGTCTTGTATTGTAAGTGGTCTTAAAATAAAGGTTATTTAACGCACAGTGGCACATTGGGCTCAAATCAAGTGGCTTTATAATCAAGGGTGGTCTTAAAACAAAGGGTTGTAAAATAGAGGGAGTAATGTAATGCAGTGTGAAATAAGATAATAAATACTATAGGGGGCATTCTTAATATTATCCAAAAATTACTGAAGTTCTTTTCTATTTGTTGTGGCTGCAAGTGTTTAATAATATTACATCAAGTTTTTTATCATGTTTTATTGAAACTGTTCTCACATGTACAATATTTGTAGGATGGTGGATCGTCGTTGCTGGAGTCGTCGGATAAGAACGACCAGACTGTGCTACACTACGCTGCCTACATGGGAAACGTGTCGGTATGTACAATGCTCAACTAAAATTTCTGTAGAAGAAGAAAATCTTCGCATCGAATCAGTAGCGAGTATTTTGTGCCACATAATCGCAACATGCATAGGCTGTGTCATTTGGACGCCAACTACACTTAGTATGGCGTCCATAGTCAATCACATTGTAAATTGATTAAGCTTCATCCAATCCTGAGTCTACATGTACTTCATTTTTGCACCTTGTCTCTTCTTTCAGGTGTCTGTATCTGTGGCAAATTTCCCGCCAAGGGGTTTAAAATACTCCCTATTCCGCTAATTTTATGCATGTTGTGGGTTGAGGAAATTAAGTCATGGCAAGGTAAACAAATTAATTACAATCAGAGTAGTGCGGCGCCGATGCTGATATACACCATATATTGATGATGGATGGAGGAATGAGCTCAGATAATAATGGCATCTCAGCACAGTTGGTCGAGGGTACCCAAACTAGAACTCCTATAGTACATGTTGTGTATATGTTTTTGCTTTTGAGAATGCTGAATGAAGTCACTTGCCTATAAAGTAAAAATTTGGAGGTATATACTGTTGTAAGTAACACACAATATTTCAGTGCAATGTGTATGTATAGCCCGTCCTGGCTTGTGTACAGTGAATCCTATCTGGGGAGACCACTGCCTGTCTTGAAGGACCACATTATTGTTGACAGAAAGTCCCATATTTGAATGCAATTGAACCTGTCACCAAAGACCACCTGTCTTGAGATGCCCACTTTTTATCACCAATCTTTCCAGACAGGTCCTGCTGTATTGTTGATTTGCTGCCATTTCTAGGTGCTGAAGACGTTGCTGGACTATGGTGCCCGGACGGACGCCAAGGACCAGGAAGAGAGGACCCCACTGCATATAGCCGCCCAGTGAGTATTATACACCTGGCATACACCGAGACAAGATAATAGTTTTATATTCCAGACATACTATATAATGGGTATTATATCCATGATATCTGTACCTCAACACAGGCCAGAGCAAGATAATTTTTAAACATCAATTTCCTTCCATTTTAAGACTTAGTACCTTAAATTAAAGATGACTTTTTTTCTGGCTGAACAGGTGGTATAGCTTAAATGCAGGGGCCACTGTACATGTGTATTTTGTCTTTCCATACATATCCTTTCATCTAAACTTTGCTGGCCAACAACAATATCTAAACCTGTGTGGACATGTGTTCCTGTTACTCAGATATGACAATGTTAGCTGCGTGGAGACGCTGATCCAGTCAAGCAACCACGAGACAAACGACGATGACGTGGATGGTCGCACTCCACTGCTGTTAGCGTGTATGGATGGACACTATCAGATTGTGGAGGTTCTACTGTCTCTGGGGGCAGATGTCTCCAAGAGGTAAGATCGGGGGGCTGGCTTCATGGAAAATCTTAAGTTTGTACATTTAATCTTGAACATGGAAAAGGAAAAAGGTAGCCAACTGGATTACTGGCGTTTTTGCAGAGGTCCCCATGATTTAAGACCCCTCCATTTTAAAACTACACTATTTTGAGACCACCCGTTGGCAACAAGACCAGTATAATTTCAGTGTAATTACCCTTCCCTTTTCAGACCACCTTCAATTTACGACCACACTGTTCTGGCTAAATGGGTGCTCTTAAAATGTATAGGGACCTCTGCGTTAACTTCAAGTTGAGATTTAGGATTTGAAGTTTTCAAGGAATTATAATTGTACAGATTGAGAAATGCAAAGTTTGACAGACTTAGTATCTTGTTTAATTCATGCTTTTTGTTGCCATTCTTATATCGTCAGTGAACTCCCTGTGGTAGATTGAATGCTCAGCACAGTTTCTTTTAATAGAATACAGTGGTCCCTGTGATTTAAGACCCCTCCATTTAACAGTTCACTCCATTTTAAGACCAGCCATCAGCGACACAAGTCTTACATTTTCAGTATATTTTCCCTCCATTTTAGGACCACCTTCAATTTAAGGCCATATGTTTCTGGCTGAACTGGTGGTCTTAAAGTGCTGGGACCGCTGTATATAAGATTTGAGATGAATCAGTGTCAGTGTGTTGTGTTTACAGAGATGACGAACACTGCACAGCGCTGATGTTATCCGCAGCCCGCGGCCATGTCGCCGTGATGAAGATTCTGCTTGACAACCATGCCAGTGTCAACGACACTGACAAGATGAAGGTGAGACATGCAGATGTCACCATGGTTACACAGAAGACAGACTGGATGTGACCCTACAGAGGAAGCAGCAGGGTGGTGTAGTGGTAGTGTGCTGTACTGGGAATAGATGGCTCAGCAGTTTACACCCAGTTCACTCAGCCACCACACATGCACATTCGTTCAGAAATGGGCCTAATAATACTTTGTATGCAATAACTATCAAACACCACTCCTTAGATAACAAAATAAATTATAGATAAATTATAGATAAACACAATAAATAGTTAATAAATAAATAATAAATATTAAAGAGATCACAGAGGCAGCGTATTCTACCCATTTACAACACACCAGTGGTTTCTATCTGTTTGGGTCGTAAGGCATGTTACTGTTGATGCCTGCAGAAATCTTCACAATGTCCCTGATGTTCACAGCACGAATTAACGCCTGAGAAACATCAAAACTCGAGCCAGCTTAGACTACATTTGACCATGGACTTGGGACCTGTATCTGGAAAGATCTTAAATCAAGAAACAAACTTAAGCTCACTAATTGTCTTTTCATGCTTAAGATCAACATTAACATTTTTCCAGAAACTTTTCCCTAATTGAACAGGAATTGATTACAATGGTCCCTGCAAGTTAAGACCACCCATTCAGCAAGGATACTGTGGTCTTAAATCAAAAGTGGTCTTAAAGCAATGGGGTGTATATTGAAAATAGAACAGCCATTTGGGTTATATGAAAATAGGGACTATTTTAAAATGGAGGGGAAATGTATCGAGGGGTCTTAAATTACAGGGGTCTCTGTATTAGGGAAGTCCATCTGCATTCAACATGTTCAAGGTCAAAGATTTACAGTGTAACAGACTGAGAGAGTGTCTGTGTGTGTGTACCATGTGTCCTGTAGGACTGATTGCTATTACAGTAGACTGGTTCCTGTCTGATCAGCAGATGGTGAAGCTAGCTAACATGGACACAGTGAGCCTGATTCATGTAGTTAGTGCAGTGGATCTGTAATATGGGATCCTATGACCTTACTCAAAACCGCAGCGCCTTGTTGGAGTATCAACAAGTATGGAATTGTCTACACTGGTGCCTTCTTTTTACAACCCTTTATTCTAAGACCACCTTGATTATAAGACCATATAATTTGGCCTCAAAGTGAGATTTTGTGTTATTGCACTTTTATTTTAAGATCACCTTCAATGTAAGACCATATTACCATGGTTCGATAGGTGGTCTTAAAATAGAGGGACCACAGTATGTGATTCTGACACTTCAAACACCCCTTTAGGACTACTCGAAAAGTGAAGGTGATTTTTTCCCGGTCCCTGCTGTTGGCTGTAGCTACCTTACCTAGATTTGCATTCCTGGACTCGCATTTGCATGATGTTTGTGATTTTTTAGCATTAGCCAGAAAGTTGTTTTTAGCCAAAATCTGAAGATGTATGTACTGGTGTTGTATCATTGATTTATACATGTCATATAGGGCCTAACCCCAAATTTATGCTCACCCTAATGACACTGCGTAGAAGCAGGGAACAATTTACTTTCAACATTTGCACAGCAAAAAATTCCAGCTTTCAAGAAATTGGTACATGTATGAAAACATAATAGCATATTTTAATGTTAAAAATTGCTATATGTTTTGCACTTGTGTAGATTTTTTCTGATCTTGTTTAGCAAACTCAGCACTGCTATACCAGTTAAATTTTTCCCTGAGTACATTAATTTAGACTCACAATTTCCAAGGGTACAGGATAGTGGTGGTCTAAAGAAGTTCCAACTCTGGCTTTCAACTACATACATGTATATGTAAACATGTATTTTAATCTGGGCTAAATACAGAGGCATACTGTATGCATCCGCTGACTGTTAGTGATGTCAATATGAAGACATTGCTTTGTTTCAGAGTTTTAATCTATAATTCATCATTTGGTATACAATTACATGGATGAGGAAACATCAGTACAGTGGTCCCTGCGATTTAAGACCCCTCTATTTAACAATTCCCTGCATTTTAAGACCGGATATCAGTGACACCACTTGTACATTTTTCAGAAAAATTTGATAAATTCGCACGAATTTATATATTCTCACCGTGAGGTGTCAAACCATAACTCTCTGCCGTGGCTCCCGGCCACGGATCCCTAGCTGTCTGAAAAACGAAATGAC
>JAAUYG010119225.1_pt1 | contig 10030 bp, 6 predicted proteins | sample 7278091 | NCBI WGS metagenome assembly JAAUYG01 (sample SAMN14350201, study PRJNA611818) | marine sediment metagenome | isolation source: surface marine sediment (0.6m) | place: French Polynesia: Moorea | collected 2018-08
TTCCGATCTGTCAGATTCATACAGATTTAAGGAAGTTTGCAGGGGCCATAACAGAACTCTCTCTACATGTCAACCAACTATGCTAGGACAGATAAAAGAAATATTATTGGTTAAATAGAATTGAAACACAATGGAATGGCCTAGATGGTGCTATTGTGAATGCAGGGAATCCATTAGGTTTTAAGAGATTGGTGAGGAATGTCGGTTTTATCGGTAGAGTGAGTATGTATTGTTTACTCCGTTTGATTGTTTTTATTGTAATTGTATGTACTGGAATAAATAAATAAATAAAACATTAGGGATACAGGTTTTCAGTCACTACATTACACAGTGTGTCTGCAGTCAAAATATGTGACTGGCGAGGTGGCAGTTGATTTTGTAAGGAAACTACCTAAGTATTGAGGGTGTACAAATGCTACGTGGGTATGATCTCGCACGTAGACATGTGGCCATGTGTCCTGTGCTGTACAAATAGGCTGTGATTGATGCAATCTGAAAATTGTGAGTTGATTGAGTTTATATAGAGAGAGTGTCCTGTGACTACATAAGCCAAAAGGGAGTCACGGAATGGTGAAACTTGTGTACAGTGTGGCAGTGATGGTGATATGACATTGTCTGAACAGTGTACAGTGATTGGTGTTGAACCGTATGTGATGTCAGAATTAAACAAGAGTGATGACTTGAAGCTGCCTAAAGACATGCAAGGTACCTGTCTGTTACTTTGTAAAAGATTGTATTTTGATGAGAAAGTATCGACCTTCTGGAATACCTGATAGAGGAAGTCGAAGGTGTGCAAACAAATATTACCTTCAAAATACATGCCAGAGATTCCGGAATTAGCCCACGTGTTACCTTATGAGCAGTCATATTGGCGTAAATAAAACCCAGGATTGGTTGTACTAGAATTTCCAGTTTTTAGTCCTTTTGAGGTGGTGTTTTGGCTACGCAGTGCATGGACCATTGACAGTTTTAAAGGAAGAGTGGCTGAAGAACGCAAGAGTACTCAACGTCTCCTCTGGCTAGAACTTTCTTCTAGTTACAACTATTCCTTGTCTCACAGCGGTAGGCCTAAATCTTACCACTAACGTTTGTCAACTGATTTTGTAGATTGACCATTGTTATTTTCATTATGTGATTAGATCCAAATAAGCATACATACATACGACGTACGTACGTATGTACCGTACGTAAGTACATACATAATCCCATTCTATAACTTACTACACCCAAGCCCATATTGGCGGGTGCTGATTTTGTGATTAATAATGGTGGTTGTGATATCAGATTGGAGACTGCTGACACACTGAGAATCTTGAGTCTAAGGTGTCAAATCCTGAGCCGCGTCCGCAGACTGAGTTGATTGTATTACTGAAAGGGTTTGAGTACTTGGTAATGAGCCAGATAGAATGATTCGAAACGTGGATGCCAGACAAGTTAGACTTAAACAGCAACGATCTTACAGATTGAGCCAACACAAGTTGCAACGTTTAAGTAAAGATTACAAGTACATGTTAGATCACAAGATTATTGAACCGAGTCAAACAGAGTTGAGTCTACCAATTAACCGAGTGCTTAAACTTTTTTTGTTGCTAAAGACTCTGTATTCACTTCAGAAAAGGGCCCTCAGTAGCCCAAAGTAATTCTTATTCAATGCAAAGAATTAATTTGGTTAAAGGTGTTTGTCAAATTCCTTTGTCAGAAATAGAATGACTTGCAGCCAACCAAATGACTGTAAATTTGACTAATAGTATTTTGCCCTCCTTCACGCATATGTCACGTATTTAGGTCACGTCATAGCTCACGTCACTTATCGATATGCCAAGATAGAGTGTAGACATGAATACACAGTGTCTGCTTCTAAGAAAGTGATAATCACGTTCTTATGTATGGCTGGCAATTAGAGAATGTTCTCTCAAACCTGTGCTGACATTGTAAGTTCTTTAACAAACTTGTTGAGTAAAAAGACAAAGTTAGGGTGGTCTGGGCACTGTCAGAAGACGGGTGAAAGGTGTGTTAACACAAAAGCCAGTGTTAATGGCCCCTAGCGTTGATAAACATTACAATCTGGTGATTGATTCTGGACAGCGATATTGGTGTTAGTTTGTACAGGAAGGTGACTAATCTTCCTGTACCAACTAAGGGGCTGATTACCCCCAGCTGCTGCTGGTGGTGCTTCTGCTTCTGCTGCTGCTGCTGCTGATGATGATGATGATGGGAAGATACATCCTAGCACCGTGACTGGTAGAACTACTAGTGTGACTATTGGCTAAACCGGTTAAGGTCACGATTTTCTCTTGTGTATGGATTGTGTTTGTAAAAGTCTGCATGTCTTGACTTGCAACACTCATTGTCTAAATACCCTGTAAACAATGGTAAACGACGCCTTCTGTTTTGGTTTGCTTTCAGTTGACTTGTGGTAGGCGCAACATTACCTTGGCTGACCGCAAAGGCTTACCTTACGTTGATGCTGTCATTCACGAAGTCATGCGCATTGTAACTATCGCCACATTCGCCGCACAACACTGTGCTAGGGAAGCCGGGGCAGAGATAGGCGGCTACCAGATCCCCCCGAAGTGCCATGTTGTTGCCAACCTGTATGGTGCAATGCACGATCCAGATGTATATCCAGAACCTGACGTTTTCCGCCCAGAACGATTTCTGGGTCCAGATGGGAAGATAAAGACCAGCGACACATTCTTGCCATTTAGCATGGGTAGGTGGAATACTTTCAACAGTACTGCTTAGTATTTTCTATTTGGGATCTATCGAGTTTATGTACATTGGGCCATGTGCAGTGGTTTCCAAATGGATATATTTTTGTACATAAAATACAGGTCCTGGAGTGGTGTCGGTGATTTAATCATTTGCCAGACAGGAACAAGTTAAATGCCTACCAGGCGTTAGCAATACTAAGGAAATAACAATGTAGTGGAGGTGACTCACCTCATCCTGTCGACATCTTAAATTCACTCAATTTTCCCAGAGTGACCCTGAACACTGAACTACCAAACGTACTATGAGTATACTGGATATTTATCCCCGAGATCCCAAATTCTCATCCGTTTCGCTATGCAAGTAGGCGTTGTTGAGATACAGGGTTGTCGAAAATCAGAAATGCACTGAATGACCTCAGAGTGACCATGACCACTTAAGTGTCAAAAGTACCCTGTATGCAATGAACACTTACGCCCGAGGCCCACGTTTTCGGCCGTTCACTCCACAAACGGCCGTTTTAAAGACACGAGGTTGTCCAAAGTCCGAAATACACCGAATGACCTCAGATTGACCTTGAACACTTAACTGACAAAAGTATCCTGTATACACTGAATAGTCATCCCCGAGGTCCATATTTTTATTCCTTTCGCTCCACCACCAACCGTTGCGAGATAAAGGTTGTACAAATTGGAAGTACATCGAATGACCCCAGACTGACCTCTACCACTTAACTGTTAAAGGTACCCTGTCGACACATAAATACTTACTCCAGAGGCCCAAAGTTCACTCCGCTTCACTCTACGACCACTCCGTTTCCACTACCTGCTGATGCCACTGGTGTAGTAGATTTAAACAATTAGTGTTAACGAAAACAAAAAACAAAAAAAAAAAAAAAAAAAATCGTGAAGAAATGGAAACTATACTTTTTTAAAGAATCAAAAATCACATGGGCGTATGGCCCAGGGCAAGCAACAGCTGAAATTTGAAAGAAATCCACCTAATACAGACAGACGGACGACGGACGACAGACAACTCCCCATACCATAACATCTGCTGACACAGTCAAGCAGAGCTAAAGTGGAGAGAGTTCTTAAATGGAGGGGTACTAAGTGGCATGGAACAGGCAGTGCATCGGGTCCCACATTTGATCAACTGAAAAATCAAGGCCAATAGAGTTGAAATACAGGGGCACAGGTTTTTACAGGATTCTTTCTATTTTCCAGGCCTGGTGTGCAGGTGGAGTGTTTTTACGTATTTCTATTATTTATTTCGGCTGCGTTATACAAAGGCCCAATGCTGTTGCTATATATGCCCTGATGGCGCGAAAAAACATCATTTAGAATAACTGGGTGTCAAAATGTTCTTTTCGAAATAGGACATAACATCCACGGAATGTGTGTATGAAATGAAGTTGGAGGTACTGGTAATATATTGGAATGAATGCAGCTGTTGGTCAGTACAAAAAGCGTTGAACCCATGCGATAACCCTTAAACATATCGGGAAGAGAGACAAAGCAGTGCTAGACACAATATTAAAAATCTTAAATTACAGTCATTTGTAACAGTGAGATTTGGATATTCTTGGACATTGTAGCAATGAGATCTTGTAGTATAAGACACTTTAACAGTGAGATCTTGGTAGTCTTAGACACTAAGAGGGAGATCTTAGTGCCATTAGAGACTAACAGTGAGACTTGGGTCTTAGACATTCTAACAGTGAGATCTGGGTAGTCTTAGACACCGTAACAGTGAGATCTGGACAGTGCGATCTGGATAGTCTTAGGCACTGTAACAGTGAGATCGGGGTAGTCTTACACATTCTAGCAATGCGATCTGGATAGCCTTAGGCACTGTAACAGTAAGACCTGGGTAGTCTTAGACACTAATAGTGAGACCTTCGTAGCCTTAGACACTGTAACAGTGATATCTGGGTTGTCCTAGACACTGTAACAGTGATATCTGGGTTGTCTTAGGCACTGTAACAGTAAGATCGGGGTAGTCTTGGACAATATAGCATTAAGTACAAGCCATTGTGTCCGTACATTAATATCACCGGTGCTATTATTTTGTTACTTTAAGGTCGGCGCAGTTGCGCCGGGGAAATCCTAGCCGACGTTCAGATATTCCTCATCACAGCGAACTTGCTGCAGCGATTCAACATTACTGTACCAGCGGGCGCTGACCCTCTCAGTACGAAACCCGAGCTCCTATCTCTTATTGTCCCTCCTCAAGACTTCAAGGTTTTGATGGTGGTCAGAAATTAGTAGGCATGTATTTGTAAGCCTCTGCCACCATACAGGAGTTCGTGGTTCTGCGAACTTCGATTGTGCAGCTGGCTTTTGTCCTGCAGTTGGACTCTTCTTCTTGTAATATTAGTGAGAGCAGATCGAGAGTGTTCACTGACTGGATAGCAATGACTGTCACTATTGTCGTTAAACCTCACTTTGTGTGTCTGTGTGCGGAATATTTCAAAATACCCAACCGATCAACTTCACTTTTTTGCGGAAGCCTTCCACCTTAACCAGTGAGGAAACCATTCGACATGGAAGAACATTACCCTGGAGTAAGGGTGGGCGGGTTTTGATAAACACTTTTGGCCTACTGATGAAATAGGAGAAATATTTTCGAGTGGATATATCAGCTAAACGGTGTGAGATAGACGTAGGCACTATTACAAAATAATAGGGATCATTCATGGACAATCAACTGCACCATTAGATTTGACCTTGAGTAGCCTTGAAAGGTCTAAGTCGTGGGCTTTTGATGCCCTATAAATCGGAAATGAGCAGAGTTAGGTCATATGATTCTATTAAACAATTAATGGGAAACCATATATTGGGAGTTCAAGTGCACCAATACATTGACCTTGAGTGCCCTGAAAAGTCAATGTCAAGGTCATTCAGGTTCGAAGCCTTATATCTCGTAAAGGATCTTGGTTAAACCCTATGTTGCCATTAACCATTAATAGGAAATCATATGTAGAGAGTGCGATGACACCGTCACATCTGAGTGACCTTGAGTGACATTGAAAGGTCATAATTAAGGTCAATCAGATTTCGAAGTATTATATGCGGATAAGGACCTAGTGAATGCCCTACGTTACTGTCAATTTTTTTATGGGAAATTATGTAATTGTATGTTGAGCCCAATGGAAACATCACATTTGGATTTGAATGACACTTAATTTTAATTAATAGCACACAAAAAAATGTATGGGGAATCCAGTGGAACCATCACATTGACCTTGAATGACCTTGAAAGGTCAAGGCCACTTAAATTCCAAAGCCTTATTATCGTAATTGAGCTGACTTAGGCCATATGTTACACATTGATGGAAAATCATATTTGGAGAGTCCAATGGCACTGTCATCTTTGCCCTTGAGTGAGATTGAACGGTGAAAGTCATGATCATAATCTTAAGATCTGTCTATTATACATATATTTCTGGTAATATATTAATCGTATTCCAGATAAGAGACTTTATTGGTGTGCGTCATTTTCCGCTGTCCCAGCAATCTTTCTTGGTTGGAATTACTGTCACTTAGTAGAAATATGAAAATGCTAATTAACAAATTAACTTCATTTTTGTTGTGAGCATTCCCTCCCGCCCAAGGATGAATGATTAGATATTAACAAATATTACCCTGGAGTAGGGGGTGGGGGTGAATTAGCCCCGTAGAGAATAGGGGAAAGCCTTTTTAGCTAAAATGAAGTCATCTAGGCTATACATGTATATGATGTATGCAGGCTTGCCTTTAGATGCCCCCACAATATCGCGTAAGGGGTTATGCAGGCAGGCGGGATATATTGGCAAATGTGCCACAACATCAAGTGGCTGTTAATGTTCTCATACCACTGGGCTGAAAAGTTTTGAGTATATCGCTTATTTAAAAAAAAAACTAATCGGTGAAATAAACTAAGGCGATATTAGAGACACCGTTTATATTGAGACTATGTAAATATATGTGTATCATTGTATTATATTAATAAAAAAATAATAAAATAAAATGAAGTAAAATAAATAAATAACGGCCTTTCTAAATCGATATACATGTAATTCTTCAACAAGGGTTCCCAGAGGGCCCGATGTGGACTAAACCACATTGGTGTTACCCGTGTACAGACTCTCACTCAACGGGACGCTGTCCTGCCACAGACTAGTAGTAACATGCAATGTGGTAGGCTGCGGTTCAACCAAAAAGTGTTGATATATATGGGCATATTATTAGTGTGGTTATGGCTGGTTGCTCACCACATATCACTGGCTAAACCATGAAAGCGTCTGCCTGCCTTAAAGATTTCAAAGCCGCCTTATTTTTGCTGTTGTATATTCCAAGGCAAACAGACCGAATACCTGGGTGTTTTGTGAGAGTAGCGTATGGGTATGTACATGTAGGTCTATCCTTAACTGCTAATAAATATAAAATGCAAATTATATGTTGCGTGTAACTGTTTGTGGCGACATGCTACATGTATGTTGCTGCTCCTCCTCCTCCTCATCCAACTCCTACCGCTACTACTACTGTTGCTGCTACTCCTCCTCCTCCTCCTCCTCCTCCTCCTCCTACTACTACTACTACTACTACTCCTCCTCCTACTACTACTACTACTATACTACTACTACTACTACTACTACTACTACTACTACTACTACTACTACTACTACTACTACTACAAATGATTCTGCTACTGTTACATGTATTGCTGCTCTAACCCCTCTTACCTGTCAGTACTGTTGCAATACAGGGGGGTACCAGAATCCTAGTGTTTGTGAAGACAACCCGCCTACACACAGAAAACCGCTGGGGAGGGACGGGGGTTGTCGTTGAGGAGGTCCCCGAGAGTGACACGCTGGATGCAGCCGTGGGACTGGCAGTAGTTGAGTGGGTAGCGGGTGTAGCTACAGGGGGCGGGGCTGTGGCTGTGGCTGGTCTACTTGTGGAAGTTGACTGGGTAGTGGTGGTAGTTGACGCTGCGCTTGGCGACGAAGTGGTAGTTGTTGTTGTGCCTGATGTGGTTGTTGTGGTGGTTGTGCCTGATGTGGTTGTTGTGGTGGTTGTTCCTGAACTGGAGGCCGTGCAATTGGTAGTTGTAGGCACACGAGAGGTTGTTGTTGTTAGGGCGGTTGTAGTCGTTGTTGTTGGTGAGCGTGTTGGTGTAGTTGTTGGTGGTGTAGGAGACGTTGGTATGGCCGTGGGTGAACTTTGTACCGTACTAGGGGTAGTGGCATTCGTGGGCCACTCACTGGCCTGTCGCTTGAACACCCCTGAAAGTGGAAGATCTGAGATACAATGCAATCAGTATCTTAGGACCAAGCTACCATTGGGTTTTAGCTAAAGTACATGGCTACGAGCACATAGAAATAGACGCACAGTGAAATCTTAGTGTCCAGCACACATTTCTTAGTCTGCTTTACAATGACATTAGAAGTCCAAATATTTCATATATGTGCAGGACCCACGGGGTTTCAATAACTGTACTGGAAAAAGGGCTTTATAACCTGTTCAACATTTTTTGGTCACAAATGAATTTTAACGACATAATGTTTGATACATTCAGCTCAAGCTGTTGGCAACTTGCTTGATGAAACCAGAACAAGTGCTGTCTCGCCATGCAACCAGTGATGGTGAAGTGTAATGTGTACTATGTGCGAGATATCTTACCACTACCAAACACAGACTATCAGGACCATATTTTAAGAGCCCAATCATCTGGCATAAAAATGAACACTGCCCAGTTATTATGATCTATACAGACACTCAACCCTTCACACTAACGATACAGAAACATTATTGCAAACAGTGTATTACTGGGGACTATAGAACTTCGCGACAAAATTTTACACGGAATCTGTATTTCTCTATAACTTACGTTGACATCTGCCGGCTGTCACAGCAAAGCTGTCAATGCCGACCTGGTTGACAGAGCCGGTCCCGTGGTTGACTTGAACCGTGATCTTGCGACAGAAAGAAAATTCCCCTTCAACATGATCACATATGGATTATTATTATCCCATGGATTATGCCAGATAGAAAAGTAACATTCGATGAGTAACAAAGATAATGAGAACACACACAAAAAAACACAAAAATATGCATATGTGATATCATATTCATGGCAACACTACAGGTAGATTATCCCAGCATTTAATAAAGGGGTAAAACATTAAATGAGTAAAAAAAAAAAAAAAAAAACCAAACGAGAAAATGAGAATTTACAAAACAAATACAATGCATATCCAATTATGGTTACGGACATCCAAACGCTGTGCTTCTAACGGATATAATTTCGATTTAACAAATATCTCTGCTGGAAGCGATATCTTCTCCAAGGTAATCGTTAGCTTTCATGTTTCTGATAACATTCCTAACCAAACATTCCAGGGCTTTTCTTATTTTTTTTCTAACCATTTATTCCTTTATAAATTGTCCCACATCTTTACTGTCGGCATTGGCAATGGATTTCATATATTACTGTGATCGTAGCGAAGCATAAGATTACGGTTTAATAATGAGCATGATTCGTGTAAATGCTGACACTTGCTAAACTGTGGCCTTACCCCTTCCAGTCACTTCAATAACAGTCCCCCAATTACAAGTGCCTTCTGCTAACGATACTAGCGTTATCATGCACCATATTGCACTGTAGCAAGGCCACAATAGCACATTAAATATTACGTGTTGAGCATTAAAGCCTGGCAGTGTTACATTGCGACCGCAGTTGCACAGGGAGACGGCTCACCAGAGTGTAGCAGTTGAGGTTGCGTTCTGCCTGTAAGCGCTGCCAGGTACTCCCTTGATGTCCCTGCACACTCCAGGTGACTTTCCCATCTATGAGGACCTGCAGCTCCCCCAGGTTTGATCCAGACATGTAGTAGTCAAACTGGATGCAGGCCAGACCGTTGTTCCGGATCTCCCCGGTGCCTAGTCTGGAACAGCAGATAACACAGAGAGACACGGCCAATGAGCACACGTAAAGCATATCCCAATAATTCAGATTTGGGACGGTTTTATTCACTCAACCACACCTCAAATGTGTCAGCTATTTTCACAATTTCCCAGTAATACACGATATAAGATAATGATATGTAAGGAAAATTGTGTATTTTTTCTTCTAACGCGCCTTGAGACATACATGTAAATGCATATAGATATCGCAGAACACCATTATAGCTAAAGTTACACAAACCAATACTACAACTTAAGTTAGTATACTTAGTGTTAGAGAGGACGATTCAGGACGCGTTATGTACATAAGACCATAATTTCCCATGGATTAAATTACCAAGTATACTATCTGCATTGCCATGAATAAA
>JAAUYG010013475.1_pt1 | contig 10029 bp, 7 predicted proteins | sample 7278091 | NCBI WGS metagenome assembly JAAUYG01 (sample SAMN14350201, study PRJNA611818) | marine sediment metagenome | isolation source: surface marine sediment (0.6m) | place: French Polynesia: Moorea | collected 2018-08
AGACAGATTATTATTGACTATAATGATTGATTTTGTTACCAATGTTGTTTATGATCTACGAAGCTTGACCATTACATAGACAATAATCAATACTCTCATGCAAAAGGATTCACAAAACAATATGGAATATCAAACTTTTGCTTGCAGTGAATTAATTCCCCTGCAATCTGATTTCTTTTGGTTATTGCAAGAGGGTGTTGTCAAAACTTGTACTTGGACAGAAGAAGGAACTCCAGTTACTTTGGGATATTGGGGTTCGCAAGATGTAATAGGACAGCCACTGTCTTTAGTCTATCCTTATCAAGTAAAATGCTTAACCACAGTCAAAGCACTTTGCGTTCCCACCGATCGAGCTAATGAGATAACGGATTCAATTCATCGGCATATTCAGCAAACAGAAGAATTGCTATATATTGTGCGCTCAGAAAATATGTATCAACGCTTACGCAAGATATTAATTTGGTTAGCACAGAAGTTTGGTACAGAGATCGAGATTGGTCAGTTGATTGATTTGCGTATTACCCATCAAGACTTAGCAGAAATTATTGGTGCAACCAGAGTCACCGTAACTAAGTTAATTAATCAACTAGAACAAGAGGGTTTTTTAAGTCGTCCCGAACGTAACGTCATTGTTTTATGTCCGTAGTTTGATATTTGTAGGGTGAAAACAGGCAAAGTAATAGTAATTTAATCCTTTAATTTAATCTTTGCAATATGTCTTCTAATTGCTGTTGATAACGTCCGTATTCTACCCAATTACCCCTTTGCAAAGCTTGTTGTGCTTGTCGATAAATTTCTAAAGCAGATTGTTGGGATGAGGAATCTGTATTAGCTGGCATTAACTCTGAGGGAATTTGCTCAAAGACAGCAGCTAAAGATTGTTCTAAAGTAGGTGTCATCACGATTTGTTTATCGTATGCTACGATAATGCGGGTTAATTCGGGCAATTCCCCTTGAGCAGCACGGAGATATAATGGTGCGACGTAAAGTAATGAACCATCAATAGGAATAACTAGGATATCCCCCCGTATTACCCGCGATCCTCTTTGACTCCACAGGGTTATTTGTTCAGCAATTTCGGGATTTTGATCGATTCTAGCCTCAATCTGAAAAGGGCCATAAACTAGTTCTTGTTTAGGAAATTCGTAGAGACTTAGTTTCCCATAATTATTACCATCAGAACGAGCCGCCATCCAGGCAATCATGTTATCTCGGTTGACAGGAGTGAAAGGTAGAATGAGGGCAAATTCTTCTTCTGTTTCTCCTGGTAACTTCATGATTAAGTAATCAGGTTCAACTTGTTGTTGTTGACCATCATAAAGTTCTGTAGCAAACCGCCAGTCGTCTTCACGGTTATAAAATACTTGAGGATCTTCCATGTGGTAACTCAGGTACATCCTCGCTTGAATTTTAAATAGATCTTGAGGATAGCGAAAATGAGCTTGAATTTCTGGCGGAATTGTATCCTTGCTTTGAAATAGACCAGGAAAGATCTTGCGGTAGGTAGCTAAGACTGGTTCATTTTCATCTATGACGTAAAACTGCATTGTGCCATCCTTGGCATCAACCACAACTTTTAGAGGATTGCGGACGTAATTAATATCTTTGTCGGTAATTAATTCAGTTTTTTGTTCGTGAGCGACAGCTTCAGAATAGGGATAGCGATCGCTTGTGGTGTAGGCATCAATAATCCATTTTAATCTGCCATCAATCACTACTATATAGGGATCATTATCGAACAGCAGAAAAGGAGCAACATGACTAACTCTTTCGGTAATTTGTCGGTAGTAGTGAAGGCGAGAATCGGGGGTAAAGTAATTGGAAATTAAAATTTTAAGACTACCTTGTTCATAAGCATAGGCTAATCTGCGTAACCAATTACCAATGGGTACACCACCTGCACCATTGTATTTGATAAAGGCATTTTCATCTCCACGAGGATAGTCAAATTCAAAAGTGTTCATTCCCGTATAGATATAGTCTTGGGTCAACTCACCGTAATAAATACTTGGTTCTTTGATTTCTAGATCTGTTTGGGATTGGGGAGGAATATTTTTAATCAACAGCACAGGTAAACCATCGGCAGTCACTTCATTGACAGGATTCATTACCAAGCCATAGCCGTGAGTATATTTGAGTCGTTGATTGACCCAAGTACGGGCAGAAGATGGCACTTGACTATAATCAAATTCCCTCGGAGAAAGCATAACCTGACGGTAATCACCATTAAGAGTGTAGCGATCGACATCGACATCATTGAATCTATAGTAAAAACGGATTTCCTGTAACTGCCTATAGGTAGTTAGTAAAGGGCGATAGTCCCAAAGACGAATATTATCAATAGTTGCTTGATTCTCTTGCAGAATATTGGGATTAAATTCACCTGATAAGTTCAGTTTGTAATCTTTTGTATCTATTTTGTCTAGATCGTAGGCTTGTCGCGTAAACTCTATATTGTGTTTAATATAGGGCATTTCCTTGGTTAGCTCGTTGGGTTCAACCACAAAACGTTGTTGCAACTCAGGATAAGTGCCATTAATCAAAATTAAAACTACTACATATACTCCAACACCATAAACCGGAAATAGAAGCTTATTAGACCAAGTGGCAATGATGAGCCATAATCCCAAAAGTACTGAAGCGACAATCATTACCCAAAAAGCAAATAGCCGAGCATGAGTATCGGTATAATCTGCGCCCCAAACTACTCCCTGAGAAGAATAGAGCAGTTCGTAGCGTTCCAACCAAAAATCCACTGCAACATCGAGAGCGATCGCGGCAAGTAACAGGCTCAAATGAACTTTGATCGGCTTAGTGATTAACTTTTGCCACTTAGGTTCGATCATCAGGCTTTTCCACTTCCAATCAAAGAGAATAGTTCCCTTGAACAGATAGACTAATACTGCTAAGACCAATCCTGCAATCAAAAGAGTTAAAATCCAATTTTCCAGATTATCTAATAGAGGTAGACGGAATAAATAAAAGCCGAGATCTTTTTGGTAGATAGGATCTCGGCGATCAAACTCAGTAGCATGGAAAAATTTAAGAATAATTTCCCAAGATGCAGCACTAAGATTAGCAACAGTAAGGGAAGTCAAGAAAATTAGTAATGAAGCAGTGTAATTAGCAATTTTTTTGGTATAAGGCTCAAATTCACTAGATTCCAAAAAACGAAAACTGCGATCGCCTGTAAGACGCAATGCTAACCAGTAATTAAACCCCAGAAACCCCATAAAAATTCCCCAAGTTACTAGCCAAATAGCTACTTGCCAAGTAAGGGAAGTCCAAAAAACCTGAGTATAGCCTACCGTCTCAAACCACCACGATTCGGTTAACAGGTGGATTACTGTCGAGACTAGAGTCAAGCCAGCGATCGCTATGAACAACAGCGTGACTATTACTTTTTGCTTAAATTGCATTACTGGTACAAGCTGAGAAGCAAAATGTTGTTTCTAAATTATGAGTTGTTAATCGTTATTTTATAGCAATACTTATTTAAATAAGATCCAGTCAATTTGTCTATTGTTGCTAATTACTAATCGTTGATTGAGACATAAGATTTTTGACCGAGGAAGGCTGTGCTTGCCGATGACATTTCTCCCTCGCCTTTTTCCCAAACACAATCAAGGTATACCTTATTAACACGAGAAAGTCTATAGCTAGCTGCCAAATAGTTTAGATATACCTTGCCGATCTCCGAAGATTTTCTATTTTGGGATTATAAGTGCAGTATTTTTAAATTCATTCACCAGACTTTTACACTAATTAGTTACTTTCTTAATAGAAGCTTAAACGTTATTCTTGGCTTTATCATTATCTAATTTTTTATTATTTATGCTAAAAATTATGCTACCAGAATATTAATAAATTGTATTTTCAATCACAGTTTAAACGCAGACAAAAGTAAAAATTCCGATTATTTTTGCTATCTTTTGTGTTGGAGATAAACAGTATTAAATTGCTAGCAAACTATATTGTTTTTCTACAAACCTTGTCCAATAAGCATTTAAAAAAAAATACTTAACTTGATTTGTTTTTAATAGTTACTACTTATCGCATATTTTATTTTTTTTAGTTTAGCTATTAAATCAAGGGAATCGAAGCAAAAAGTATCTGCAAATTAAAAATCGAAAATCGGGTCTGAGACTTTTTACTAATCATCAAAAGAGGACAAATCATGTTGGGTAATATAAGTACAAGAGAGATACCAGTAAGTAGACGTGTAGATTCTGTAGAACAAGCTAGTGCGATTGAAGTTTCCATTATCATGCCCTGTTTAAATGAGGCAGAAACTCTGGAAACTTGTATCAAGAAAGCACAATGGTTTATTGCTGAAAATGATATTGCAGGAGAAGTAATTATTGCTGACAACGGCAGTAACGACGGTTCTCAAGAAATTGCCAGAAGACTTAACGCTAGAGTAGTTAATGTCCCTGCTAAAGGTTACGGTAGCGCGCTCAAAGGAGGTATTGCAGCAGCCAGAGGAAAATATATCATCATGGGTGATGCTGACGATAGCTATGATTTTAGTAGCCTTAATCCTTTTGTGAGAAAGCTACGTAACGGTTATGACCTAGTAATGGGTAATCGCTTTAAAGGTGGTATTGAATCAGGAGCAATGCCTTTTTTACATCGCTATTTAGGAAATCCTGTCTTAACTGGGATTGGAAAGCTGTTGTTTGGTAGCCCCTGTAACGATTTTCACTGTGGACTCAGAGGCTTCCGTAAAGATGCAATTTCTGATTTAGATTTACAGACTACAGGGATGGAATTTGCTAGCGAGATGGTGGTTAAAGCTACTCTTCATAAGATGCAAATTACCGAAGTTCCCACAACTTTATCTCCTGATGGTCGCAGTCGACCTCCTCACCTCAATACTTGGCGTGATGGTTGGAGACATCTCCGCTTTTTATTAATGTATAGCCCTCGTTGGCTCTTTTTCTATCCTGGAATCTTTTTGATTTTGGCTGGTTTTTTAGCAACTCTATCTCTTTTGCCCAGTCCTAAAGTTCATAGTCTGCTTTACTCTTCTACAGCAATGACTATTGGCTTCCAGATTGTGATGTTTGCCCTCTTTACCAAAGTATTTGGTATTAGTGAAGGACTGTTACCAGAAGATAGACGTTTAAATCGGCTATTTAAATACCTCAATTTAGAAACTGGTCTAATCGCTGGGTGTGTAATGCTATTAATGGGTACTGTGGCTTCGGTTTATGCTTTTGGTATCTGGGGACAACACGATTTTGGTTCACTTAATCCTACCGAAACTATGCCTATTGTTATTCCTGGCGTTACTTGTTTAGCCTTAGGTATTCAATCAATTTTCTCTAGCTTTTTCTTGAGCATTTTAGGATTAAAACGATGATTAAACAGCCTTGGTTATCGGTAATTATTCCTACCTACAATGGCAGTAAATATTTAGCTGCAGCACTTGATTCTGTAGTTGTCCAACAAGATGATCGACTAGAGTGCATCATAATTGATGACGGTTCTACAGATGATACTCTGGCAATCGTCGAGAGTTACCAAGATAAGCTAAATATTCAACTGATTACGAAAGCCAGACAGGGTAATTGGGTAGCTAATACCAATCATGCTCTGTCAATCGCTAGAGGGAAATACGCCTGTTTTCTGCATCAAGATGATCTCTGGCTACAAGGTCGTTTAGAAATCATGAAAAATGCGATCGCAACTAAGCCTCAAGCTAGTTTGTATCTCCACGACTCAATATTTATCGATCAGCAAAGTAAACCATTAGGTTTATGGCAATGTCCTCTGGCAAATAAAGAGACAGTAATCAGCGCCAAGGCGATGGTAGAAAAACTACTGGTACAGAACTTTATTGCCATTCCCTCACCCATTTTTAATCGGCAAGTTGCTCTAGATTTGGGTGGACTTAATAACGAGCTGTGGTACACTGCGGACTGGGATTTTTGGCTCAAGTTAGCTTCAGTGGGTAATACTTATTATATTCACCAGCCTTTAGCGGCATTTAGAGTACACGCTGATTCGCAAACAATTCGTCGTAGCTCTAGCGTGGCAGAATTTCGGCAACAAATGCACTCAGTAGTAAATAAATACCTTCATCCCGACTCAACCCCTGGAGTAGCGAAAGTAGCTTTCTTTTCTACCGAAGTTAATACTACTTTGGCGGCGATGGTTCATGGAGAAGCAACTAATTTATTTAAATTAGCTACTGATTTTATTTTGTTAGGACCTTTTGGTTGGCAGAGATATTGGCAAGATTCTCGGATTCAAGAGCGTGTATCTGCTCGACTCAAAGCCAAACTCCAGACACAAGCCTAAGTAAGTTTTTAAGTAAGTTTTACTGTACATAATTTTCAAATTCATGAAGCCTAATTTATTTATTGTCGGGCAGCCTAAATCTGGAACAACGGCTCTACATCAATTTTTAGGAGAGCATCCTGAAATCTTTATGTCGAGTATTAAAGAGCCGCATTTCTTTTGCTCTGATTTTCATCTAGAAAGCGATCGCTTTTATGATAACCAACGCTTTTTCGACTTTAGAAATGAATCGGCTTATTTAGAACTATTTGCTAAGGCTGGTTCAGCTAAAATTGTGGGAGAATCTTCCACTAATTATTTATACTCCCAAGTGGCAGCAGAAAAAATACATAATTTTAATGCTGATGCCAAAATTATTATTATTCTACGTGAACCTGCTAAGTTTCTTTATTCTCTTCATAGTCATTACGTTAAATTTACTGAAGAAAATGAGCCTGATTTTTTGACTGCTTTAAATTTAGAAACAGAGCGCAAACAAGAAAAATCAACTAGCCCGAGAGTTACTAGCCCCAGCTACTTGTATTATTCTCAAAGGGTGCAATATTATCAGCAAGTAAAACGCTATTATGACCGCTTTAAATCTGAACAGATTAAGGTGGTAATTTTTGAAGAGTTTCAATCAGAAAATGAACGCGTTTATCGAGAAATATTAGAATTTTTGGGTGTAGATTCTAGCTTTATTCCTAAATACAAAGCAGTTAATGTTAATAAAGAAGTTAAGTTCTCAGCTATTAACAATTTAGTTAATCATCCCATTGTTAAAAATATTTCCAAGAACTTACTTTCCCAAGAATTTAATGAGTTTGTTCGAGACAACATTGTCGAAAGATTTCTCTGGCATCAAGCCCCTAAAGCAACTATGCCTGAAGAAATTAAAACTAAACTAATGCAAAAGTATCAGCCTCAAGTTGCGCAAATATCAGAATTAATAGGCGTAGACTTGGTTACTAAATGGGAGTACGATACTTTGAATGTTAAATGCTAAATGTTAAATGTTAAATGCTTAACGCTAAATAATAAATGCTAACTAAGAAGAACGTTATATCTAGTATTTTATCTCTGGGTCTAGGATTTTTCTTAGTCTGGTTGATCCTGCACTTTACTGAGGTTGATGTAGAGCAAATTGTTGCTAGTTTTTATAGCTTAAACCCTCTATATGCGGGGCTGGCGATCGCTGCATTAATTGTCCATACTTTCTTGACAGCTTATAAATGGGGACTAGTCACCCAAAAGCTAACTCCAGATAACCAACAACCGTTAAAATTCTATCTGTTTTATACTACTTTAGGTTCTTTGACCATGCAGTTTATGCCCCAGTATGTGGGTATGGTGATGGTACAAAATTTAGCCTTAAGAGTACACAAAATAAGTTCTTTTTCTAAAGGATTTCTTTCAGTTGTTTACGATCAATTTTTTAACTTATTAATTCCTTTATTACTATTTCCTGCTTCTTTTTTATATGTTTTAGGATATATTTCTCTGTCGGTGGCAGTTTTCATCTGGATTTCTACCATTACTTTGACCCATTTTATAATCAATAAATGGCATCGTCGTCTAATATCTTTTTTGATTAAAGCTTTAGCTTGGCTCAAACGATTGAAGGGAAGAAAAGGTGAAACTAATCAGACAAAAATAGTAACAGGAAATGATTCGATTTTAGGTAAAAAGTTTACCCTTTATCTCTATTGGATTTCGGTAGTACGTTATTTAGTATGGATTATTCGGGGAGTTTTGATTGCGATCGCAGGAGGTTTTAAAATCAAGCTTTGGGCAGTGGCGTTTATTTCTCCCATTGTGCAGTTAGCGATGTTGCTGAGTTTTACTCCTGCTAATTTGGGACTAATGGAATTTAGCTGGATTGGTTTATTAGGGTTATTTAACGTACCAGATGCTAGTGCGGTTAAGTTTGCTTTGATGCAGAGATTTTTATATATCGTGGCAGTAATGATTATTCTGGCAGTATTTGCCGTAGTTTCTTTTATTGAGCGATTTGCTTTATTTACACCTAAACAAAATTAAGTTTCAGTTATTTTTTATTATTCCTGATGTTGAATATTGCTAACATTGTGACTAACCAAGAACAGCCAAAACAGCGCCGACTTGGAATAGAAACAGTTTTATCTTTAGTTGCCATAATTTTAACCACCTCAATCTTCCTTAAGGCAATTTTTGATATTGACATTAACTACGATCCTGGCTGGTATCATTTACCTTTTGCTGCCAGAATTTGGGGCATTTTACCTAGAGAAATGTTTATTGGGGATGAAAAATGGTTTGAACCGCGTTTTGATGGGTTTCCTCTATTAGCCCATTTTCTTCAGGGTTTTTTTTGGAAAATTACAGGGCGAATTCAATCAACTAATCTAGTTAGTTTTTTGAGTATTTTTGGCTATTTCTTCTTTTTAAAAGCTTATTTCCAAGTTCCTCTATATCTTTCGGCGATCGCTTTATTTTCAATTCCTTTAGTCTTAACCCATGCTACTACTAGTTTTGTAGATTTATTGGGTAATGTAGGTACATCGATGTTGGTGATGATGACCTACAGCTTTTATAAAAATAAGCAACTACCTAAGATTAAAGAACTGTTGATTGCCTTTGTGGGTGCAGCGATCGCAGCTAATACCAAAACTCAGCTACAGCCTTTGGTTGGCTTTATTTTAATCTTTACTATCCTCAGATTAGGTTGGCTTTATTGGCAACAAAAAACAGCAGTCAAACATCTAGCTAAAATTTTGCCTCTCACTTTATTAGCTACATTAATTATTTTTGCCAGCCCAGTTAAAAATACTATTGTTCATGGTAACCCTCTATATCCAATCAAAGTTCAGATCGGGGAAATTGTCCTCAATCATAAACTTAGCCCAGAAGCATACGAAACAGGCAACCGCCAACAAAACTGGATTAACTCGGTATTGGAGATTCACGCACCCTTAAGATGGACTCCCGATCAGTGGAGTAGTGATATCGATCGCAGTCGTCGAGGTGGTTTTTTCGGTCTATACGTAGTGTTTAACGTTTTGCTGTTATTAGGACTTCTGTTTAGAGAAGCAATTCAAAACAAGTATTTACTAGTTAACAAAAAAACCGCAGCCAATTATCCTCTAAAAACTAAACATACCAAAGATTCTCGCGCAGCGAAGATAGCTTTTTTTACGGCGATCGCTATGTCGATTGTCCCTCTCAATTTTCCCCAATCTCATGAACTAAGATACTTTATGTACTGGATGATGTGTCTAGTATCTCTCAACCTCTATTTAGTTTCTCTACCTAAAAACAAAGAACTTTTAGGGCGATGGCTACAGCCCAAGTACATGGGACTAGTATATTTAGTTTTTCTGACTATCGTTGTCGTTAGAATTGGTAGTTTCTATGGCAGACCACTATTTTTAACTCTAGATCGATATATTAATTTTGGGGTTAAATCAGAATTTATCGCGGAAATCAAACCTAACGAGCAAGTCTGTTTGATTAGTAAACACATGGGAGAAGAGGTTCAAACCGCACCAATAGCATCTCTCAAGTACGCCTTTGTGTATAGTTCTTACTTTCATCCTGAAATAGACTATGATTACTCAATTCAAACAGCATTTAATCCCGAAGCCTGTGGCGATCGCGCTATGATACCTAGCGAGTTTAATCAGCAGGTTGGGAAATAAATAACAGGGGTGGTCAAGTGCAGAAAAACCAAAGGCAAGTATTAGAAATAATTCTAAGTGCGATCGC
>JAAUYG010031935.1_pt1 | contig 10029 bp, 7 predicted proteins | sample 7278091 | NCBI WGS metagenome assembly JAAUYG01 (sample SAMN14350201, study PRJNA611818) | marine sediment metagenome | isolation source: surface marine sediment (0.6m) | place: French Polynesia: Moorea | collected 2018-08
TACAAAGTAATAGTAATATAATATATTACTTTTGCAAATGTAATAGACATGTAATATGTAATAGATATTACATAGTGTAAAAGTAATAGTAATAGTAATATATTACATTTGAAAGTAATTGACTCCATCCCTGGAAATAGATTTAGCTCTCCTTGACTGTCAGCAGAGTCACATTGATCTATATTGTCGTGGCGCGTCATCCGTCTGTATATATAAGACCCATTTCGTCCTGGACGGTGAAGCAGATTAACGGCTAAATTTTGTGAAAAGACCGTAACATTTTTAAAAGTTTTTGAACGATTTTATCCGTTTTCAGTCGCATGAAATTTCAAAAGGCTTAATATGCCAAAGCTTCAAACGTTACGTTTTTAAGTTTCAGTTTTACGGGGGTCCGCAAGTGCCATGTGAAGAAAAATATAATATTGTACGGACGATAAATAATTCGTCCAAACGATATATTACCTCGTTCAGCCAGTATATTAATTCGTCCTGACGACATACATGTACTAATTCCCCCTGGCGACATACTAATAGGTCCCGTTTATATATTAATTCCTACCGATAATAACCTAATTGCTCCCGACGAATTAATGCATAGTCCTAACAGATAAGACACCACCAGACGCCTAATTCTGTTCATGCTGTGTAATGAGGAATTTGAGTTAAACATATAACCTGAATATGCTACCCTCACTTACATTAAATATTTGACCCACAGGCCAAAATGTTCGTACGTTGCGCTTTATGATCAGCGGGTATATTTTTAAAATAAAATATTAAATCTTAAAATTCTAAAAGTAACGTCTGCGTGGACTGCCACAGGGAACCACCGTATAAGTTTGGTTGGAAAAGAATCATGATAAAAAAATACAATTTCAACAAATGACCCCAAATGGTATTGAAACCTCAAGTATCCATGGTGCATATGTTAAATGCATACATATGTACATATGGGCTTTCCAGTTACTGTTGGTGATGTGTCCTGTAGGTTACTGTGCTATATAAGTCTCAATAAATTTACATAGCTAATATAACAAAATTAACAATATTTTATTACATATTTCGCGATTCAGTTGAAAAGTTAAGGCGACTCGTCATGAGATCCATCTCATCCGATTTTTACGTTAACATTTATTACATTATTTTACGTGTTATACGACCTTAAATACATATACGCGTTGTGCATACTCTTTATGGCTTGACCATTTAACGTTTTAAAGCAGGATGTATAAGTTGATGTACAAATATGTGCGCATTGTCGCTCCAGCAAAAAGTCAAGTGAAATCATAACGCGGCCTTTCAATGCCCTACCCCAAAGGACAAGCCACTGTCCACTAAGAAACGACTTGGCTGTTTTGTGAAGACGACAGTATCGTAAGACTAAATATGAAGATGACATCGTTTTCTCCAACACTATCAGTTAAATTCACTAATCCATAGCTAGTTCAATAGCTGTATTCATAAGCGAATTCTGGTCCAGTTTGGCAAGAATTTCAAACTATTTTAAGTTGGCCGTGCGCTAAGACATACAGTTTCAGATAACTGGGTGCGAGCTGAAATCCAGTCTGACCCACTTTCATCTTTCACATCATTTTATACAAACAACAAATACAAATTTGATATTTCTATAGCGCCAATTCAACAGCGGGTTATCATTAGCGCTTGCGTACAACAGTCGTGTATCAGAGTCAAGAGTAAGTTCGAAGACATTGATCAAAACAAACATATCAAAAAGCCATGTCTTCAGGTCCCTTTTACATATTCCGTAGTCATAAATTGATCTAATTTGCCAGGTAGGCTTTTCCACAGTATTGGGTCATTGACGCTAAATGCCCGATCAGCAAACATCATTTTCCGTATGCTACTTGGCGCAGTTTGACCAGCCATCACTCAGTTGTGCAGAGAATGGACCTAACCCCAAAATTTCCTGTCTGGCAAATAGACAATAATACTATTATATCTTTATTCGTACTCGAAGTACACTAACAACATTTGGAACAGTTTACATGTGTCATATCCCTTTTATACAAGCCATATTAAACTCAGAAATTTCATGGCATTAATCCGTGACGGGTGTGGAACCCGCTCGAAGGGGGCATAGCGATAATATGTCGCTCTGCCCGGCGCTCTAACCATTCGGCCACCCGGCAGGCAAATGAGAGCGTCAACGCTGCTGGGGTAAATGTGATCGTAGATGTATTTCCGATGTTATAACTACATGATGATCTATTGTCGACTGCTCTCTTTGGTTAAAATAGGTAAGTTGCCGTTGCACTACTGCGCGGATACATGATTGCTAACTTATTCTCATCCAATGCTGAACACATCTGTTTGCACCACCGTGCTTGTTCGCAAGAAGATTCTGGAAGAGTACTCCTGACATGAGAGAAGACGCATAATACATGTAGGTACAGCGCTGGAGGAAGCGAGTGTTCTATTACAACGGCCATGCAAATGCTGCAAAGATGCGCCCAATTTCTAAGACTAGAATGGTAATGAGCTTGCCAATGCAGCATGCAAATGTCCTGGCGAGCTTTTCCAACGTTGGGATGCTACGCCAAACTCCATGCTTGCTGCGAATAACATGAGGCATCCAGATGCGTGAGATATACCAAGCGAATCTGATATTGCAGGCCCAGTGGTGATGAGAGATTTGTCACGTGTAGTACTCGCGTGGTGATATACATGCACTTACAGGTTTTTTTGCGTACATTCAATTAAATATGACAAATATCAACTTATGGTAGCCTCAAGGTTCCCTTACACAGCTAGGCTACCGCGTCTGAAATAAGTCAACTGCTTAAAATAGTAGTAAATGACGCTGGGGGCACTTTCGTCATCTAACTCCTGCAGGATACGGCTTACTGTAAATTCATTAAATTGTTTGCGAGGGATTTATTTGGCGATTTTCGCGACCATCTTCAAATCGCAAAAATAAATACCCCGCAAACATAATTCATGTACCTAAACAACTAACAAGACCTAAGCCAACCGCAAATATTAATCCCCGCGAACATGTTTTTTGTCTCCAAAATGCAAACATTAATCCCCGCGAACATTAATGAGTTTACAGTACTTGCACATTTGGATATGCAGCGCTGACTACCGGTGGAAGTAAATATGGCCTACATTTCCATGATTTCACATTGGACATGCTAAGGTCATTGTGGGTCATACGGAACACCTATATTTTGGTACAAATTAAAATCAGCATTGTACCTTGTGCGGTAATTAAAGACTCCAATTATTTCAGTAGTGATAGAGTTTTCAGTCTGGGGGTGTATAAATAACGGGTACGTTTGCCATGGATTTGTTAAGATTATTTTGAAATGATCAGCACATTGGCAGATTTTACGAAAATTACTTTCGTCATATTTGTTGACCTATTCCGATAAATATTTTCCTGGTGCCTGTGATGGTTCACATTAAAGTTTTTCGGGATTGTTGAAAATTTCAAGTCCAAAGAATTTACGGTGAACATTTAAAATTGACCTTAATATATGGCAAAAGGGAAAACCTCCGATATCTCATAACGTAGGGATAGTAGACTAAACGGTCACAATTTTGGGCGACGGGAACTAGTTTTGTACCTTATGAACAAAATGTCAAGGCCATTTTGGGGTCATTCGTTGCACTCACGGATTTTCTTACATTTTTTTGGTCACAGCTATTTCTCTTCCTGCAATACTATTAATTAAATACTAGCAGACTGTCAAGGTCACGCGGCGACTGATTGACTGAAAATTTATGCATTTTTTTGCAATAGATATTGTAGACTGTCTTCCCAGATGGTCGCGTCTCTCCGCATCACAGGCAGTACTACAGGATTATCCAATGTGATATTTGTTTACGTTATATTGTATTTTTGTGCAGATATTTATTATTGAAAACAGTAATACAGTATTTCAGCGGCAACACGCACACCCTAAGGTCGTTAATGATCATAAACTGCATATACGTGATCAGCTAATCGTATACATACATGTAGCAGAGGGCAGGGCAAAAGAAGCTCTCTCAAAACAAAATAATGTCACAAGCAACACGTTAGTGGTATTACGTCGTAGGAACCTAGAGTATGCCTTCTTGCCGTGAGGTGATACCTGCATATCCGTATGCTTACGAAGTACATATTTGCCGGAATTGCAACTTCAGATAATCGACATACATGTACATGAATTTAAACATATTATTAATGTATCATACCTTATGACATTTCTCTATCCCCATGAAGTTGGGGACCAGTTATTCTAAAATTAATTTTCAACACGACTTAAATATGAATTCTAGCAATTCCAGTACTTTTTCCTTAAGCCGAAACTAACAAAGGAATAGTCGGATCTAAAAATGCAATGGTCCCACTCCCCAAGCCTCCTAAATGTGTAAATTGCATAATCTGTGACACGGTGTGGCTCATGGGGTTGGCATAGGGGGAAATCTCCTTTTCAGTAGTAGATGCACATGTACATGTATGTAGTCTCTTTCTTTTCTTTTAGGTGACCAGTGAGTGATTGTGCAGTCACCAAGAACTCACCAGCCTGTATAATGTGGGGCATGGTGGGTGCACTCGTGTTACCGGAGTAAATCCTTTCAAGCATCCAAATAGTCTCCTTTGTTTGTTCTCAGTACTGATTTTAAATAAAATAGCTGTCCTGTCACCCACAGCTCACAGCCGGGTAAAGTGTATAATGTGTGGGACGGAGGGTATATCCTCGTAGTCGTCGGGGTAAGCCTTCTCCTCTTTAGCTGCCTCCTCTTTTTGCTGCGCCAGATAATCTGAAGATCCTGGAGGCGGCTTGTGTAGGAGAGCAGCTAGTCCGAAACACAGACACGAGATGGCCTTGACGGCTGTGGCCGCAATAAACATACCGGCCGACAGATACTGGGGATCGTACACCCAGCACGCGCCAGTGACGTCACATCGGCTCTGCCACACCAGACAAGAACTGTCAAATATGAGGCCCATTATTATTGGACCCGGCACGTTCCCTGGAGAGAGACAAAACACTGGAACAATCTGCGCAGCAAAGATTAGACATTTTGGCGCCTGAATTGGCATGTGAAACATAGAGCAGAATGGGACTTTATTTAACGTCGGTAAGTGGTCGTAACAAAAAAACAAAACAAAAAAAAAAACAGTACATTAATATTATACTGTCATCCGACGAACGATGAATGTCCATGATTAATGGATATGATTTCGAAGATGGGAAATGATATATACATGTACGACGACACACAATTGATATGAAATGGAAAGATGCGATGAAGGCGTATGGGACCCTGTGACATGAACACGATGACGCTGTACTGTGCTGGGAAATACGTTTTCAATACAAGAAACACCACTGACAATATCAGTGTAACGTTACATGATAGAGTTCATTTACACTTTCAACATATTTACACATTATTTTTACATCGCACTGTGGCAGTTGAAAGTGTCGGTCACCCAGATAGAACAAATGTCTAACAAGCTGGATGCCTTTAAATGTTGTAGAAGGAAATTTAAAGTCACAGATGCTTACCCAGAAATCTTACAAGGGCATTCTGTATGCCGTAAGCAAGTGATACTGCCCTTTCCGGCATAATTCTGAAAGAAAGAAAGTGTTAACTTGAAGAAATAGTGAGTGAAAGTTGTAATTTTTCGTGACGCACTTATGAAAAATAGTATATTTTATGAAATGTGGCTAAAAATACTTGTGCATTAGACTAAGGGTGCTAGACTGCTATTAAATTCAGCCTTCATATTGGTTTGAATAAAGATACCCTATTGTCAAATTTAGTAATTGTGTGGATAAGAGATAGAGGGCATGCCGCAAGTAAAGCTGGCACTACACCTTATTGTGGCAGTGAATCCGGCTGTTCCGGTGACAAACGTTGACAGCATAAGAAGGAAAAATACGATTAGATAAGGCGTCATCAATGGGCAGGTTCCTTGGCAGTAGCCAGCCTGAGCAGAGCCGGTGTACCATTCACTTGGGCTCGCCGTGGTAGTGTTGTATGAGGATGGCTGAACGACACAGCTACAGTTTGAATATATCTGAAAATTATAGCGAAAGGCATTGATACTAGAAATACCGCTAAAAAGACGGAGAGACTTACTTCTTAGTTGAGAGTTTCCACTCCACAACTAAGGGCAAGAACGGTAAGAGCTGCGGAAGCTCTCGAAGGAACTGAAGTTTCATGACCGATAAATATACGATCTCATTAGATTACTCAAGTTAAAGGTATTTAGAGCGTAATGTTTTGGAATTGAATTTTTCCAACATCTAACCGTTGTGTCATCCGGATCTGTCTGCTCTGTCGTACAGCCAGCATGGCATGGGGAGAAGTACACCACTCCGTCACTGCCACACATCGGTATGAAATCACGGGTTGTACAGTTGCAGGCCAGGTTGCAGGGGTGCTCGAGATCGGGGTCGTCCAACATCTCAGTCCTACAGAAGGTGTTGGACACAAATAGAATAGAAAAGGAACACATAGTTACGACATTGCACCTATAGTGAGGCATAGAATCTAGTATTTTGCATTTGTAGACGTGGTAACACTGTAAAATATCAGCGAAACACGTGACAATGAATAAACAAAGAATTAAATAAAAAATAGAAAGAAAAATGAAAGGAAACTGCGCAGAAAGGCACAGCGAATGTATTGCACAAGGAAAGAGAAAAAGAAGCAAAAAAGAAGGGCGGAAGGAAGAAAAGAATGAAAGAAGGGGAAAGAAGGTATTAAATATTTGAAAGGAATCATTGCTTACGTGTTCATATATGGAACGTTCAAACCGGCGAAGTCCTCCATTTCACAACGAAATATGAAGCAAAAACATGTCGCCAGGCACACCGCGGCGCATATGAAGCACATTGTGATCAGGCCCCGGGCCTTAAGTTTTAATTTCTTGGCGATCCCACCACCCAACAGCTGCCCGCCTGCTGCCCCGGGCACCACCAGGACTCCTTAAATAACGAAAAGTGGATAATTGCCAGAAGCTGGAAGATACATGTACGTATTAATTCAAGTGCTGTGTTAGTTTCACTATAATTTAAACTGTACAACAAAACAAACACTAGGCGCAGCAAGAACAAATCTCATGATTCTTGGAACTTTGCAACAACGATAATAATTAAAAGTAAAGTAATAAGTAATTAAAGTAAAGTGTTGGGTAGTCCTTGTTCCCTAACCTACCTGTCAGCAATGCCGCGAAGGCCGGCGTCTGGTTAAACTGCTGTTGGATGAACTTGGGCAAAAAGGCCGCGAATCCCATCACGGCCCCGTTCTCCACAATCCCTGCTATCGTGATGAGGATGAAGCTGGGGCTGGTGAAGATTTCCTTGAACAGCTGTCCCAGGTCTTTCGCCGATGCCACGTTCATGTTTCTGGTCAACACTTCGTATGGTTGTCGGTTCTCTTCAGAAGGCGACTGCCCTTCAGCTGCCTGATCACCGTCCGTATGGGCGTGTCCGTTTTCGAACTGTGACTTTTCTGAATATTGGCCTTTCGTCTGAGAAGGCTCTACGCTGATTTCAGCCTTGGTTTCTTCAACTAGGCGCGCTTTTCTTTTATCTGTCAAAGTTTGAAATGTTTTGAGAGAAAACATTAAAATAGGGTTTGCTGGTATGTCACTTATCGTCAACAAAGTACAAATAATAAAATAACACAGGCTACCTTGGAGGTTTTTTTTTTGGTTGGGATATAAAGTTTATTGAGAATTCAAGGCGGTTACCCAGGTTATTACCTGGTAGTTCCCTTGGGAAGCACCCCATTATAAAGACAGCCGACACGGCGAGAGCAGCTGTCATGATGTACCCAATCCACCACGCCCCAACCCATCGTGGATCATCCGGAGTAATAGAGATGCTGCAGAGAAGAAAAGCACCAGGTCATTTTGCCAACTCGGTTTCCTTATCCTTTTTGGCATACATTATGGTTGAAATTATATATATAAATTACGGTATATAAGGTCTTCTGAGGTCCTATGTGTACTGCATAGGTCATGGCATTTGATAAAGAAAGTCGCGAATTCCAGACTATGGTTCTCAAGGGAGAGCCTACTATTTGACATGAACTATTTGGTGGGCTATGACTGTATTGCTGACATGGATGCCAAACCGGCTTACCATATGTCGAAGTATTAATATTTTATTTGAGGAATATTAATTACCCGCATGTTTACACAATACATGTGCTACCGATTAGATGATCGCCATTTAGTATTTGATTTAGTGTAATATTAAATCTTTCGGTGCATATGACAATATTGGCAAATGCCAGTGGTCCTGCCTTACTCGTCCATATCCACTCGTCCGATGTCGACGTAAATGTTGAGGAACTGACCACCAAAAATAAAGGCCAAGGCTGGACCGAGTGAGGCGAAACAGTACATGATACCTGACAACAGAAAATAGAATCAATTTAAGCTAAGTTATAGCTTACCTTCTGTTTTTCTCTTATTATTAAATGTTACAAATCGTGTGTGTGTGTGTGTGTGTGGGGGGGGTGCATCTATGTAAGGGAACCTTTGTTTATAAGCGAAAAGGCCCCGCGAGAATATACAGGAATGCCACTCCCTTATTGAATTACCGTACATATACATACAAATTAATAGATTATGTCAGTTTTTTAATGTTACTCTAGAGAATTCTGGTAACATTGCTGATATAATGTATGTACCGTAAGAAGATTTTTTTTATTTAAACTTGGATTTAATTATCGAGGTTTTCAACAAGCAAACAAATTGCATATTAATGATTACCTCTAACAGTGCTCTCTGTGGCAGTGGACGGCAAGAACAATACTGGTCAAAAATTTATGGATGGATAAATCTTCTAGACTCAACTATATAGGTTTGAGCAGCTTTAAAGACACATTAACAGACTTATCCAAATGAATTGAACCAAAAAGTAGAAGATTGTGAAATTCATGTGGATAGGCTACTGATGAATTGTTCTTGAAGTGTTGTTACTGCAGAATATTGGAAGTGGACATTTTGGCCTTATAATAAACTGGACGTACGTACCCACATAGAGAGGTGTATTGACTTTGTCTATATTCTCGTCCATGTAAGGTAGGGCTATCGTATGTAAAGCCATCCCTCCCACCGCCAGCAGGATGTTTGCCACGATGAAGACTGGCAGGTACGAGGCGTCCGAGCTTTCACCCGAACATTCTTCAGTAGCTGGATGAAAAAAAACATAACTGCGGCAATATTTCTTCATCCTTGTGAGCATGTTATAGACACGGAAGCCATATTATACATAATGCTTGCAATGAACAAGGGAAAGTACTAGAAAGTAAGTCGTGATTCGTGACACTGTGTGTTGTTAAGTGCAAAAAGGCGTCACGCCCCACCCCCTAAAATGAAAAGTAAGAACTCGTTTACTTTAGTAGATTCTCTGTAAGTCGCCAGGAGGAAAGCAAGAATTGATCTGCAACATGCCCAGATATATTATATGGTAGGTATTCATGGCTCGGTAACCCTTTGAGTGCTTCTATCCAACTGTACCTTGGTGTACACACCGATATAAACAACCCGACGTACGGACCAAAAACACAATTTTTATGTAAACATTTAGCCATTTCTCTACATGTACAGTAAGTAGCACCCTGAAAAATTCCATCACTGAATGATAAAGTCAGGACTCTCATCTACCTATTTATACCGCCCCCGCGTAGCATATAGTGGTTAGAGCGTCCGCTCGGGGTGCTGGAGACCGGGGTTCGATCCCCGACCGCGTCACACCAAAGACGTAAAAAATGGCAGGTTTGCGTTTCTAAGCTTTGGCGCTTGGCATTAATGAGTTAGGCATCCGACTGGGCGGCTCGGGGTCAGTATAAATGGTCTGAGTGATTCCTTTCTGCCCACCTGTGGCGGAATTGAATCGGTGGCTTGGCACCAAAAAAAATTGTCGGGCGTGGATGGTTCGGCCCAAACAAGACAGGTCCACATTAAATCATCACGCATACACCTGCATACACCACCGAATCCAACTTGCAGTCGGTGATATGACCATGAGTGGTTGAAAGCCGACTATA
>JAAUYG010051804.1_pt1 | contig 10029 bp, 5 predicted proteins | sample 7278091 | NCBI WGS metagenome assembly JAAUYG01 (sample SAMN14350201, study PRJNA611818) | marine sediment metagenome | isolation source: surface marine sediment (0.6m) | place: French Polynesia: Moorea | collected 2018-08
AAAACAAAAAAAAAGAACAAAAAAAAAAAAAAAAGTCGGCAACCCCATAGGGGATCCCGTCAGGGGACGGGATGCCCCAATAAACAGTGAAACCTGTCTTGAGAGATCACTGCCATGAAAGGCCACCTGTCTTGAAAGACCACACATTTTTGGCAGAAGGACCCAAATTTCAATACAACTAAACCTGTAGTCAAAGACCAACTGTCTTGGCAGACCACATTTTTGTGGCCAATGGGGTGGTCTTTCAAGATAGGTTCTACTGAACTAGAATTAAATACATTTGATTACATAGAGGCAACTGGTTTTAAAATGCAAATTGGTGATGAATTCACAGGTAGAGCCACATTATTCTAATTAATCCCTCGCCAATCCCTGGTACTAACATTGCCCTTACCCGCTTCCATTTGTCCAGTTCATGTTGCACATAGTTTGTATCGGACAGGTACTGAAGTCCCGAGGGGACGGAAAGAAATCGCGAAAGTAACATGGCTCCTTTGTGCCCAAGATGTAACACTGATGGGCGCATCTTCACCAAGGCTAGAAGGTTGTTCTGGAGATACGAAGAAACAAGACTGACTATTGTTTACATCTGGCATAGCAATACCATGAAATCAATACATTTAAATATACATACAAATACTGCATAATATCGAATGTGACATCATGTCTTATCTTCTCATTGCCCTCGACTTTCAAGAGGAGCATTAAGGTTTCACATGCAGTCATGCTACTGATAGGGAATCTTCGGTCTGTTCTAAGACAAGAGTCTTTTGTCTTTCTGTATCATCACGATCATGTGTATGTAATTTAAACCATATGGGACTTTATTCCACCATAATTGGAGATTTCGTTATCCCCATATATTCAACATACAAGGCAGTCTGAACAATCCAGCGATATCGAGTTGCATTGAGTTACACTGAGTGTTGCAGATAAATGTAGAGTACCTGGTACTTATTACCCAATGCTTACAAATGCATACGGGGACCACTGTTTACAAGGAGAAGGCAATTTTCACCTGTATACCCAGAGTGAATACCATTAGGCTTTAAGTGGGATTTGACAATTTTTCAGTCTTTTAGCGACACGAACAAGTTTTAACAAGGTCAATGGCTTAATCCATGAACAAGGTCATGTGTGTAGGTGTTGGTGTGTAATATGTACTGGGCCCGTCTTATGTCCGACCTGTGGCCTGTTTTTAGAGTGCTATCACATGGAAACATGGGTTTGCGGTAATGTCCCAGTCCCAATGATTACAACAAGCCAGCCAGTCTGTTTCCAAACTTTATGTGCTGAGCGAGCACTGAGTGCTCAGCAAAGCAACAGAATGTCTAATTTTAATATTTTTGCTCGATGTGCCGGGGATCAAACCATCAAACTATGTCAGGCGAACGCCCAACCACTACACTACCTGGCCACCTAGGTCGGTAAAGCCTTGCATGGTTAGTTCGTTGAAAGTGGGGGGTGCCCACCCATCACGTTCAATTTGATCTTTGTGAGCTTACCACCATTGTGTGAGTGAGCTTACCTCTTCCTCGCTGGCCTCCGACAGCACCGACAGAGCTTCCATGGAAACCGGTTTGGACTGGTCGTACAGCTGCATCACCAGCAGCTCTATACACCACTTACTGAGGTGGGGGATCTTCGCTCTCAGCAGCACACGCAGAAAGTTCACGCAGTACAGTTTGGAACTCTGGATACATGGGATGAAGGCGAACACATATCAACTTTAATAGGATCTCACTACTATTAAACTATAGCGGCATGACCATCTGTTGCATTTTTAAAGGGTACTTCCAGCAGTCAGGAGCCATTATGGCATAGATTTACAGCATACGCCCTGAAGAAAATAGTGTTTTAAACTTTATTAACCTATGCCATTCTTAACTTTATTAGTCTCTGCCTATGTACATATCATGCTACTCTAACAAACACATATCTTCCAGTATCTATGCCTGAGAACACCTTGTAGATGTGTACACCCGGTATTGATGCACTAGACATGGATGGTATACTGACATAGCTTAAGGTTACTTCATGGTATAGACCTAGGAGGAATTAGGCATTTTGAATGCAATGTACGTGTGCACTATGGAATTGTGGGACATGTCAGCAACCATGGTGTGGTTTACCATAGATAAAGCTGCAAAAGTAATTATACATCCATTGACCAAAGTGATATTTGTAGTAAATTCCACATGGAAAGTAAGGATACCTTACTTTGGCACTTCGCGCAAAAGAATCTCCAGTGTTAGAGCCACCCTTACCAAGAATGCAATAAACAGGTCTCATGCATGGAGCAAAGCCTCATGGGTCAATTGCTTACCAGTAGCAATGTTGCTCCAATAACCAGACAACTGCTAACTGCTTTAATTGAACAGACAAGTTGTCTACTGACACCACTGGTGCATGGTAAACTGGCATCTGAATGTTGAAATTGTCCCATTTGTTAAGCATATAGGAGGATTTGTGTTTACCTCCGAGGTTGCAGTCAAGGCTTTCGACAGCAGAACCCGAGCCAGTCCATTCCGTTTGTAGTCCAGACTGGAGACTGTCAGCTTAATATAGGTATCATCACTGCAGCTGCCTATCAGGTCTTGCAGGCTGAAATTATCAGTGGTAATAATATGTGTGTGAGGTAAAGCAAACTGAGGCAAGCTTTAATCAGCTTCAGGTTACTGCTGCTGCTGCTGCTGCTGCTGCTGCTACTGCTACTGCTACTACTACTACTACTATGCAGTTCTTTATCTTCATACAACCGCTATAATTCTTACTATCCCATGGCAGACATGTTTCTCAACTCCCCAGAAGACCTTACGCCTGGATATATGCTGCAAGGTCTCGCTGGTAAACATCGTACAATAGCATTCTCTATGCTACTCAATTATGGCTGAGTGAATCGGAGTACATTTCAGGTATGAATTTTGCTCAAGAGACTCTAGGTACCGAAAACTAAGAGTATGGCCATGATATTGCATGATACCGTTACGGCCAACCGACATCCCCAATTCTGCCTCTTTATTTCCCCAGCATGGAACAACACTTGATAGATACTATATAAGAGTACTGAGTGAACTCTATGACACAACTGCTCCTGCAGGACTTTTCTTTCAACATAAAAAGACCCCAGTTGAGGGTCCTAGCAGAGCTGGTAATGCAACCTAATGACCAACCCTTGAAAAACAATTCTGGCCAACTGGAAAGATTATCTGGCTAGCTTGCCAAGTTATACCAGATTCTTGTCATACTTACAAGTAATGCGACGCCACAGCACAATTTTTCAATTCAAAAGTTTTCAATTTTTTTTTTTTTTTTTGGAGGGGGGGGGTCATTAAATTTTTTATCTCTGAAACTTTTATTGGACATTTACTCTGTGTACTGGACCAACAACAGAGGCAACCTACCACTGGTAGACGCCGGAGCTATCCAGAAACTTGGATCCAGACTCCGAGCGAGAGAATCGTCCTATCAGCAGAAAGTAATACTGACTGCAGGTGGTCTGCAGAGCTCTAGGGGAAAAGATGGCGTCCTTGCCACCAGAGCCTCCCTTCACCTGGTAAAAGAATTTACGGCGGCTATTGCAATTTTGCAGCAAGAAATTTATCAGGCAATATATCAGGGCTCTACATGACCAATGGCCCAAATCCCCAGGGCAACAAAGGCCAGTAAAGCTTAATCTGACTTGCCCAAAAGGGGACAGTAGTTATTGCACCAAGGTATATATTTTCAGATATACTTTGTGGAATATCAAATTTTGTAAGGTTAATTTTAACTGCACTTTTTAATACCATTCAGGGTTTTTCGGTGTGGCAGAATTTCTATCATCCCTGTCGAAGTATTAAAAGCATGTAATTTTGGGCTATGGAATAGTTAGTTTGAGCTAGACAAATAGTTTGTTAGTTTCATTAGTGGGGCCAGTATCTCGGTAATTTTCAAAAGTTACGTAAAGACCTGGGTCACAAACTACCTTTTTTACTTTAATAAAAGATTACGTAATCTATATATTGCTGTCGACAATGGTCCTAACATAAAGTCCTATAGCCCCACTATTTAAAATTTACGATGTTTTTGTTAGATTCGATTTCTATTCCTGATACATGTGACGATTGCCATCTTTCCTACCTCTTCAAGATGCCGCATTATGTCTCCCAGAAACTCCTCGATGTACTTGACAACTTCCTCCTGGCAGTACAGACCACACCCATTAAGGTTGTATTACTTTTATTTGATGGTTAATGCCTGGTAATAATCTTTGTTTCACAAGTCAAAAGCAATGTCTCAAGCAACAAGAGTACAGCACAGTTAGTGGATCAAGGAAGTTTATTCCATTTGACAGGCCCTATTTTATTAAAACTGAGAATTCTTCCATGGCATTGCACAGGAAACCTGACTCTACACAACAATTATGACAAAAGCCTCTACCAGTATTTATGTATATATTCTCTAAAACAAAGTCATCCAAACCTCAACTGCATAGGAAATTTACTCAGCAACATGTTCAAGTTTCAAGAAGTTGTTTGTTCAACATTTAAGCACAAATAAACATGATAAAGAAACATAAACTAGGAATGGTGGATGAAACTAGGCTATGACAAAAATCCAACTGTTCCTGCCCCAGACGTTTTTTAAAGATCTTGATAAATTCGCATAGATTTATATATTCTCACCGTGAGGTATCAAACCGTAATTAATTTAATTTGGTTGAGACTTACATTTCCTTCGTTGTATGCCTCAATGAGCAGATCAATGAAGTGGAACCCTGTAATGACAAACTTGTGCCATTCCTTCTGCTTCAGTTGAACGGTAGAGAACAGCTTATTGGTAGGCTTGAAAAAGTACACCAGTCGTCTAACAAACCTTGGGGAAGAAAAAACATTTAATGTTGGGTTACCAAATGTAAACACGGACTGTAATCAGTTAAAACTTGACCGTTTACACCTTGAACTATAGGTACCAAAGTTACGCTATGGGTTCTAACATTGCATTAGGGTACCAACCTTTTTCATTATGGGTACCAACTCTGCACTAAGAGTACCAAATCTGCACTATGGACACTAACTTTGCACTGTGGGTACAAACTTCCACACCCGCTAGATCACTTACTGTACAGAAATATTTGATCATTTAATTAATACCTCACATCAAAATGCTTGAATTACTTGAGTTGTAGTGTTTGCAAGGAATAAACCTACTTAAAGCAAAGTATTCCTAGGAATAAAAGGCAATAAATAATTTCAACTCTATTGTTACCTCTGACTAGTCTGTTCATCAAGTTTCTTTAGGCTTTCATCTGGCCACTGAAAAATTATAATAGATGATTGTAAAGCTGACTAAATGTACTCATTTCTTTAAAGACACAGTACACATGTGGCAGAAAAAGTCGCATAAAGGACAGGATAGGTCATGTGAATTACTCATGATTATTGCTGATAGGTATCTCGGGTTTTCATTATGTTCATTTGTGGAATTATTCAAAGATCTTGTAAATCTGTAAACACAGCCCACGTAATACTGGTGACACTTATCCTGACCTTTCATTTGTTGCTTCAGAGCTTCTCCAACATTTTAGCAACTATTTTTTTTTTCATTAAAATCATTCCATTCCAGGATGTACATCACATTTTTCCGAGATTTTCAAATTCACTTTCTACCTTTTAACGCAATGTAGCTGGCATTTTGCAGTTATATATACATCCATTCACATCCGAAATAGAGAACCCTGCATTAGATACCCATCACAATACCAGTATATAGTACTGACGATTCACATCTGAGCCACCCTGACACCCTTACTGGCTGTATGATGGATATATAGAGGTGCACTGTAAGTCAGTGACCTATCAGTGCATTTAAATATCGATGGCTCTGCTCCACTCACCCACGGTATTTGTTTACCAGAGCAAATATTTTGATTTCAAAAGCTTATTAAAAAGCAGCCTAGGACTACACCCACCTTTAATATTGCTGTGATGAGGTCCCAGTCCCAGTGGAAGTTCTCTTTGGTCTGCAATACCTGGGAGTCCTTGATTGCCTGGTTCACTATCTCATGGTCCACATCCTGCTGTAAAAGTCAAAACAGCTCACACATTTACATAACCTACAGTGGCATCTGCAAGGTAAGTCCCGTCCATTACAAGACTTCCCTCTGTTTAAACACTCACCATTAGTGACATGCCTCCAAAAATTTATTTATTATTTTAATTTTTATTTCCCTCCATTTTAAGATCACCTCGTTTATGTAAGGCCTTATTTTTCTGGCTGGACAGGTGGTCTTAAAATGCAGGGACCATTCGCTGGAGAGCAATGTTAGCCAGGGTGAAGTGCATGTGACATGTGTGATAATACTTAATTTAAGCGATGTACTACCAGAAATATCAAGGTAGAAATTATGAGGACAAATATTATTTGCTCAAAGAACAGTTTTTCAATGCATTTATTAATGGTACTCTGCGCCATAAGAACAGTTGCGCAATGCGCAATACAAATCTAATAATTGATAACTGATTAGCCAGTATTTGTAGTTTGACCGAGGTGTAGTTGTTTGAAGATCAATATCTTTGAGATAGACATCTTTGCGAGATGATATGAAGCCGCAGACACTACTACCAGAACATACGCTTAGTTCCAGTAGGCAGGTAAACTGGAATATGACAAGACTTCTTCAAGCAAAATAATAATGCATATTAAACATGCTAAATGGCTGCAGCATTTGCATGGGGTATGAGTATGGCATTGGGTACTGGGTAACAACATTCCAAAGGGCGTTTTTTAGTCCAATCTTATGTCTAAACCTGGGCAGGACTTTCTGCAAATACTTTAACTCTAAGTTTTCACTTTAAGTCACCGATCTGATAACTGTGATTGGTTAAAGAATCTGACCTTTAAGTCAAAACTTAGACAAATATTTTCAGGAATTCCATCCATGACCTCATGCATCCAAAACACTATCCTTCCCTGTGTTATTACTGGTCTTTGAGTTTTTTTCTAGACTTTTAGATTTTTCAAGAAACCGAGACACCAGTTTAATACAATGTAAACGCTTGTCAAATTTCACGAAGCCATGTTATACATTGACATGTATTCGATGTACTGCCTGCTATGCTAACAGCTAAAGTTGCCCACTGTTGGCATGATCGGCCGCTATAAATGATGAATCGATGCTATTAAGCTGTACAGAAGTGGTCATTGAACAAAAGCTTGCCTATTTCCAAGAAATTATAATGAACGTAATTTCAGCCACAGTGTTTATAACAGTGACAACTGATATTAATTCTCTGCTATAAAGCTCAGAACCTACAATCTACAACAATTCTGCTATAATACAAAGCTTGATTCTTCGGGGGGAAAAATCATTATTGCAGCTTCAACTGCCAGATATTGGTATGTAGATAATATCTACAGGTTTATTTTTCAAAATTGATAATGTTTTATTGAAAAAAAGTGGGAAGAATAGAAGATAATCAACTGGAATATACAAAGGTCCAGAAACTGAACATCTGTACAGGTCACGAATCACTGTCAAGTATATACAATCATTGTACATCAGTATTGTACTGATCCAAGAAGCTCATTTTTCAGTTTTCTACAGATCACGGGAAGCCCAAGTGACACTTTCTACAATTGCACCATAACCGCTGGGTCGGCAGGATGTCATTCAGTGCTACGCTGGGTTTGCAGCGGCCCAGGCAGGGCTATAGGGTAAGCCGGGGGGAGCAAGCAAATGGTTCAATGGATGGCGGAGCAGCATTGCCGTCTATGACAAAGGGTTACCTACATGCACAACATGTATTGGGATACACCAGGAAGGGTTGGAGGCCTCGCATCTCACCGGGCGTAGTTTCACCCGGACAGAACGTTGTCGGCGGAAAGTGTGAAACCTGTGAGGCTGTAACAGTCAGTAACACAATGTAACACAGGTAGAGTGGGCTGCCGAGTATGCTACAGGGCTCTAAAAGGTGGAGAGAAGTGCTTGATTCTAACGTATGTCAACAGAGTGGCACCCCAACTTGAAGACAACCCTGGGAATAAGTCCATGCCAGATTCAAATGTTACACCCTTAGCTAGTGCTAGATTTTTCAGAATTTGGACCACTTTTGACTCTGCCAGTCATTGGTGGCTGCGGTCTTTAGTTCCAAGCTTATTGTACTTGATCTCTGGATGATTGCCTGAGATTTTAAATGGTTTACTTCACTCTGTGTCTCTCCATTTAGAAGAGAACTAAATAAGAACTCAGTAAACTATTTGAACTCACTGGGGTATATACAAAGCTTGGAGAGAGGTTACTTGCTGGGGTCTGTTCATGCCATTATCTAGTGTACTATCACTGCTTAGGGGGAGCCAGTCTTAGTCAAGTTGTATGGTTAATTGATTAGAGCCTTTGCTTCTTCTACAACAGCCTATTAGAAGTTATGGTGAGAGTGCATGCATGAGTGTTTAGAACCATGGCTAGTATGTACAACAACAAACAGGAATATGCTAATGAGGTTCATACTGACGTATTAACTTGAGACACAGGCAATACTAAACATGCTCTGTGAATAAAAACCACTACTGCAACAGCAATTCCAGGAACTACATGTACCAACTATCACATAACAGACTGTATGCTAGTATCAAGTTACTCTCAACTAATTGAACTAAAGGTTACAAAAGCAAAAAGTGAACAACAGTCAAATATATTTTTGGTGATGGAATACAGCAACAAAGTACATTTATGGCGAGGCACTACAGTGGCAAATTATCTTATGCACAAACTGAAGAGGTAAACATGGTAAATGTGGCAAACTGCAGAGTGTTGCTGAGGTGGTGGTGGTGGTGAGGGGGGGGGAGGAAGCTTACTTTCTGGAATGCCTGGATCAGCTTGTCTTTGTTGAGGAGCAGTGGTCTGGATGGCTCTTCCTTGGCTTTGGTCCCCCGCTGTACTAACTGATCCAGATAAAGGCTGCAGGGAATGGTGCCGCGTTTCTTCAGGGCGTGGAGTCGATTCAGACATGTGATGGCATGACTAGCTTGCCTGCAAACAGACAATATTCTTTTTTTTTAGCATGGAAACTGACATGTTTTATATAGATTTATCTTCGAGACCAATGAAAACCACAATTATAATTGGCTACGAGATACCCAATACCACCCTTAGTCTCCTGTCACATGACCAGCCCGGTCATATGACGAACGTCACATCATCAGTCAGTGAACAAAATCCCTAGGAGTTTGACTCCGAGAGGTAGTAATTTTCTTGTGGTAATTTTCTTCCTCTAAGATGAGTCCAGTAACATACGTTTAGAAATGCACTTATGAAGTTGTATTTAACACAGTCACATAGTGGATACCAGTTCAAACATTCCAATGTTTAAACTAGACCCTAAAACTTGACTCGCAAAGCTTTATAAACCTATAGCAACTATGATAACATTGAGTGATATATAAATATATATATTAGGTATCCTGCCCCTACTCACATCTGCTGCTTAGTACAGGCAGTAAAACTGGCAGCCAATGATACCAACGTAGGCAGACAATGACTGTGATGGCCAGACTCCAGTGGCAATATACTGCTGCCCTGAAAGAGATACATCCATAAATTATTCCATAATTGCACACTTGACAAAATATTACAGACAATGAGCATACAAAATTGTACAATTTCAGGCAAAAATACTTCCGGTGGGAGCTGTGTCTACATAGGTAAGATAGACCGTAGAAAACCCAAAAAGAAGTTTATGAATAATACAGTCTATTATGTAGTACTGAAAAACTGTAATTTTTCACATATTCCATGTACATTCGTTCCTCCGTCAAAGGACACTCTCTAGAGAGGACACAAATGCTCGGAAGCAAGTACTGTGAATGCATGTGATTCTCTCTCTTACCAAAGGACACCTCTCTCATAAGGAGAGAATTGTTTGACTGAAGGGGTGTCCCTATTAGATTACTGCATAAACTAGACAGTCGGTTGCCTGCAACGCGAGGAGGCATCCCGTTTTTGAGCATCAGAACACATGAACAAAGTTGCAACCCTGGAGTAATTTT
>JAAUYG010166631.1_pt1 | contig 10029 bp, 6 predicted proteins | sample 7278091 | NCBI WGS metagenome assembly JAAUYG01 (sample SAMN14350201, study PRJNA611818) | marine sediment metagenome | isolation source: surface marine sediment (0.6m) | place: French Polynesia: Moorea | collected 2018-08
CAATATTTAGCTAAGTGACTTTTAGCGGTACACAAATCCCCATTGCATGACGACGCTCCATTGGCCTATGTCTCAACCATCGGGGATCGGGAGCGGGACTCTGCACTGAGCCTCTCGTGCCTCGGAAACCCTCAGAAACAGTTACAATCAGCATCCTAGGCCTACTGCTACCTACTAATCAAGGGAAACACCTTCCTCAATCCCGATTACAAGATACCATTTTAGCGGGACTGGCTGGTATAGGAGCGGGGGTTGCGCTGGACATCCCGATATCTGCCTCCCGTGATCGTTCTAACTACCTCGGGTCACCCCTAAGGCTTCCTACGGTGTTCTAAACTTGAAATAAAGACATAACAGTGGCTGTGACACTACAATATGTTCAAAAGCGTTTCAAGCAATCATCGATTACAGTACCATAAATGATTTGCCAAGTAAACCTTAACAAAGAGAGATATAGTTATAGTGAACACAGCAATTCTTTATTTCTTATATTCATAATTACATATTGAGGATAAAAAACGACACAGCTATACATTTTAGTACTGTCGTATACATGTATTTTATAATGATACTTTGCAGTGGTGTTGTCTGGGCGCAAAACCTGGGCTTTATATCAGAGTGTTTAATGACAGTTGGATTTGTTTTACTCAACAAATCCTGCCGTGAAATGTGGACAGGTAAGTGAAACTTAACACAGCTATACTCCTTGCCAAGTAAAGAATACGTTATTTCCTCCTCTAATGACAGTCCAGTTTCTACAAGTTAGTATTACATTGAAAATGTGGCTATATATTACTGATTCTGGAGAAAATTGCTGTAAATGTTGCCATTGTAGTATATTTACCTTGACTCTTTATTTGCTTAGTTTATAAGTATGACAGGGCCTCTGCAGGTGCAGAGATATTTTGTGCCAAATTATATCATTGTTTTTGTGCATTTTACCCTATGTGTATGTGTTCAGTAATCACAGGACATAAGTCCCTATTTCCCTGCGCAGCTGCATTCTTTATATTGGCTGAACTGTGCATGCTGCACCAGTTATTGGGCACCCCTATCCACTAACCAATAATGAGACCAGACTGATATAATAGAGAGAGGAAACCTACGTCATCTTCACCCCTATGACTGCTGCAATCATCGGAGTGCTGAATCACTGGGATGAGTTTGTAGAGGGAACAACAGCCAAAGTGTGGGCTGGACCATAGCTGTTAATTCTCTCTCTCTCTCTCTCTCTCTCTCTCTCTCTTTCTCTCTCTCTCTATCTCGGTAATTCTCACAACAATTTCTTGACTGGATTGTGGGGAAAGGTCGGTAATGCCTTCTTCAAAGTGGCACGGCACTCCAATGTTGGCAAATGTTTTTGTCAGCCTAGAACTAGCAGAGGAGTGACCATTCCTGAGAGCAGAAGGACAGTATGGCTGAAAATGCCTGTCCCGTTGCCATCCCACTAAATCAGCAACAACTGAGTTGTCAGGTGCAGGATATGTTATTGACCTTGGGCTGACCAAGTCATCAAATAGTGATCCCTTGTCCGACTAGGTTAGGTCCAATCCCAGCCTTGCCCCAGAGGGGTTATGATCCCCTTTGGAGTTAGTCTGGCCTCAGCAGACGGACCGATATCTGATGGTTTCGCCTCTGAAAAGAACCGTGATGTGAAGACAGCTACATGGAAACAAAATGTCGTAACATACAACACTGCCTCTAAAAGGTATGGCAATGCCAAAAGACGAGAGCAGACGAGTTTCGTAATGCAGGATACTTTTTCCCAGACAACCTAAATTATCTCTGTCAAATCCTCGATTTGGAGATGAACCATCAGGTGGGACCTGCCATTAAAAGCCACCGAAGAAGACCCTAGAGGAGGACACTTACAGTAGGAGGTGCAGTAAAGCCATCAGCTGATTCGGACGCTGCAGCAGGAGACGGAGGATGAGCAACAGGTTGCTGCTTGCATGCCTGTAGACCTGCAGATCCAGTACTAGCACTGTCACCCTCAACATGTTCAAGGAAGGGACTGTGTTGCACACAGAATGCCACGAAAGCAATTGCCAGCTGGAGACAGAGGTGCACAACTCCAAAAGCACTACAGATTCACTAATGCTTCTAGTCACCCTGGTCCACCAGAACACGATGGCCAAATTCTGCCTGCCAATGCCCTGCACTTTTGAAGTCGACCAATTAGAATGAGGAAGAACAGAGCCAAAGAGGACAAACTAGTACAGACTAGACGACCACATGCCCATTGGCTGTTCGGAGCAACTGGATCAGCGTTTAGAGTTATATTGCGCTCCAGAGATTGATGGAATCAAGGCATACCTGGACTAGGTCTACATATGGACGACATTAGGGAAGAGGAAAAAAGGAAAACATTTTGAGACCACGTCTTCCATAATTATGTCGGGTGCGTAGTGATGAGAGATTTGAGACCAGGTCGTCAAAACAGTTAGGAAGGGGTCACGCACCAACACTTAAGACCAAGCACCCCACACCAACATTTGCCATATCATAGACGTTATCACGGAGCCTCACAATTCTGCTTCAAAGAAGAGGAAATTTATTTCTACTCCTTTTACATAGAAAGTACCATAAAAAACATTATATTCAACCTACTGTCACCGATTGTCGTCCAAATAAGAGCCATTTATGTCTACTACTTTTACATGTAAAATACCATAAATATAACTCTATATTCAGTCTAGTGAAGTTCTGAGTAGACATCCTGGGACTATTGGATCTATGGGGCACTTTTCTTAGATGATATCTCCATGGTATTGAACACAAATAGCAAAATACAAAACAACACTGTATTGTTTTATTCAAAGAACATATATTAAATATCAGCACAGCGGTTTGTAGGTGTATAGACAAAGAATTTGATTTATTTATTTGGATTTTCCAGGTTGGCAGCTAGTCATGTTAGAAGACTGGGGCACCATGACACATCTTTGTATCTATGCGATGTTGCTGCTCTGTGCAAAGTGGTGGGCATTCGAAATAACCATTGTTCTTTCTGGGATCATAGGAGTTAATGCACTGGCTGCGCAGACCATAGTCTTCAACATTGCCTTGAGCATCTACTCGGTCAGTTCTATCAACCAGCAAGAGGTCGAAGAACCTTGACACTCTATATGTATTCTTATATATCATGGCGAATCAGTTTTAATACACAGTTAATGTGTTGCTTACATATCACTTGTCACATTCTCACAGAACATCACCAAAAAACTGCCAATTGTCTTATTTTGACATTTTCAATATCACCTATATACACGGCATTCCTTGTTTTTTTAAATTAAACAAACTATAAACTATTACTTCAGAAATTCGATAATTTGTAAAGATTCAAAATTCAAAAATTTGCAAATATATACGTTATTGTTTCAGAAAGTTCCCAACACGCTCTCAGCAAAGGTTGTCGGTTACATTATTTACTTCGCATTTCGCAGACGAAGTCTGTTGAAACTCTTGTATCCTATTTTTAGTGTTAGAGACATTAAGAAATTGCGGAACAATCTGGACACGAATGTTTTTTTTTTAAATTTGCGCACGATATTGGAGATACTTTCTCCAGGAGTGGTTCCAAACTTACTATGTATTAATATGTATTAACGCAATGGCGTCATAGCTGTTTATTTTAACGTTTCAATCCATATTATGCCGTTCCAAAGACATATTTATTTTTTTCTTTCATTCACTGCTGTGTTAAATAAGAAACATCATTCAAAATCCAAAATCAAGAAAAATGTTCTCTTTAGATACTGTCTCCATGAGCGTTCACACGTGTTAGTGTCTGGTATTTGCTTAGTTGCTTGCAGAGAAGTCTGAGACTTTGCTTCTCACACGGTCGTATGTTTAAAAATGTATGGCATTTTGCTATAATAAATGTATCGACCTGTGATGTTGACCTGGAAGGCTATCAAAGTTAAAAAGTTCATATCACATTCTGAAATCCCTCAGGATTAGTTTTCTCAAGTAGCCTACGTAGAAGATAAAACTTAAGATAAATATTAAACACCTGCATATGATACATGTACTTGCAGATATTGTCTCCTGGGATGTCCACATATTTAGTATCTTCATTTACTTGGTGTTGTAGCAGATGTGACTTAATGGCTCATCTGCAACTCATATACTTCTGTTTTGAAGAAAATTAGGATAGTCCCTGGAAATGTCCCGCGGAGTATCCTCATATTTTGGTAATTGTATTTACAATAGCGACAACAATAGCGAGAACAACAAACACTTACAAAAACAACAACATGCACTTCTATTATAGCGTTTTCCCTGAGTTCTACGCGTTTTAGACATTATTCCCCTGGCCCATCTCATGGCAGCACACATGTAATCCACGTACCCCCCTCCCCCCCAAAGCCATCCCTAACTCTAGACATTCATTTATGGATAAATGAATCGAGGCACCACTGTCGTCACCTGTGCGACCTGTTAATCATTCGGCACTCAGAAGTTGGCACATGAGTTTTGTTTTTACTGTTTAATCGGTAGATACACAATTATATTTTAAAACCACGAAATAGCTATCGATGTTTAACAAGACGCCATGCTGGGATGAGGTCACCTGTAAATAATAACATAATATAAAGTTTGGAAAACTCTGCTGAGAGAAATGTCCGATCGTGGAACACGAAATTTCCCCCCGTAATTCTGTTTCTTTTGCATTATCAAATGACTATTTCTTAAACAATAGCGCATTTAATTTAAGTAATTTGTCTCATATCTAAAATAAAATATTCCACGGTGGTAATCACGCTTTTGTTTTTTACTACGGTCTGGGACAAGAACAATGAGCCAAAAGGTATTCAGTACTGATTACAAAGGAAAGACTATTAGTGATACACACGGTTACTTGTATATAAACCAATGTCGGTAGTACAATAACATTGATATCGGTACAGAAACGCGAATCCCAAGGCTTCCACATATTACGTGATGATCCTGGATATCCTTAATCCAGTGTGAGGTCGAGGCAGTATCTTGTAATTCTTCTTCTTCAAAGGTGAGGAGAGCTAATCCCCTTTAGATTGATTCTGATTTGAGATTGGGCCTATTGGGGGCGAGTAAACACTGGTGACATTTCTACCTCCATGCGACGATGCCGCGCAATACAACGCTAAGCAACGTCACCAATCACTCCCTGTTATTCCAAGGTTCCATTCTGGCCACAAGACGATAATGACGTGACACTTTGGTAAATCTGGTTAGATTTACGATTTGGACATTTACCAGTGGATCTAAATTTTTCAGTGACAAATTCATCATTCACTGTTTCCGCTGAGTTTATCAACAGTTTAATTATATGCTGTTACCTATCGCTCAGGCAATCCTTCTACTACGGGTAAGTTACTCCACATTCAAGACTGTCATACTCAATTATCGCCCACGATACTCTAAGGCATATAATATGGGATCCCAAATGGAACCTTCTAGAAACAGTGTTAATTCTACGTTGTAAAATATCCCATGAGAACTGACATTGTGAAAGGGTTGTTTACGGATGGTAGTAAGTTCGGTCTGCTAGAGAGGAGTTATAAAGTTAATGCTGTACAGCTTTGTGGGCAGTTGGCTATAAAAATATTAGGCATGGGTTTCTGTTATGTGAATTTCAGTTAAATACTCCGAAAAGTGGTGCTGAGTAAATAGCAGTTGTGGAAGGCTGTCGCTGAGTTATTTACTCATAACACTGACCTATTTTTTTCAAGAAGCCACTTTTCGAATGGCAGTACGTCGATATTGCGGTCTTGTGGCCAGTGTGGTGGTGTTGTGGCACACCACAAATCAGAGGAATCACCGTGGGTGAGTTGTTACGTTGCCTGGGAACTCGGAAGCGCCGCTACAATACTAAAATCACCAAGTCCTCTTGCAAACCTCGTGTTATCGTCCATAAGTTGGGCTCTCACAAGCACACATCGCTGCCACTGATCTGAAGGCCGGATTTCTTTCAAGGACTAACTCTCATCGTTAAAGGAAAAACACAAGAGATGCTCGCAATCTTGGACTGGAGTCCGAATAACCAGGGTTTCAATGAATCTAGAAATCTGATGGTATTCGAGATTCGCGTTCACATCAGGATACCAATGATATTATAGTACAAGGATCTGTCTATGTACCTGTAAATTAAAAAGTGCGGCTACTATCGTAGATCATTCCCGTGGCTCGTAAATAGTGTGATCACTATTCAATACGTTAACAAAATATTAGTAATAGTTGTTTTATTAAACTTTATGTCGGCTCATTATTCTTTTTCTGGAGCATGGTAAACAAATATAAAAACGGTGATTCTGAAAGTAACATGGTTTCCTTCATTTCAGATAGCCATGGGTTTTGGCATCGAAACATCTATTCGTATTGGTCAGTGTCTTGGAGCCAACCAACCACAAAATGCCAAGATGGCGGCCCGTGTCAACCTATCAGTGTTAGGTATATTGTCCTAATTACAAGTAGTGATTAGTTTCATTAGTATGGATATTAATATGATTAATATCAAATAGATCAAAGAAACCTTGTCAGTGTGGGAAAATATTGGATAACACGGTTGTAGCATAAGAATATGCATATAAAGCAAGAGTGCCATGGTCCTTGAGGCTCGGCTTGAAGACAGCAGTCCATTTGACCAAGAGCCTCCTATCTTAATCTTGGACAAACACATATATACATGTTAACCCGTATGGGTACAGCTCAAAATATAGTAACAGATGCAAGCGCATGTGAGTATGACATTGAAAATGTTGAACTTTCCATCATACGAATTTCGAGACATTGCACCAGATGATATTTTACAGTATTTAACTACTACAAAGTCAAATCCTCCAAAAATAAAGCGCCTAGAAGTCCAACATTTCAACACTACAGAGTGTGTGTGTGGGGGGAGGGGGGGTGAGAGAGAGAGAGAGAGTGAGAGAGAGAGAGAGAGAGAGACTGAGAGAGAGAGCGAGAGAGAGATTTGAATTTAAATTTTTCAAGGGCATCCCAACAAAATTCAAAATGGCCTTGAAAGGAACAAGGTGCTAAGTACCCAATCTATTTTCAAAAAGTGTCCCTGAATCCCAAATTTCAGCCTGTTTCACTCTACGGTGAGCCGTTTTCCAGATTGTAACATTTGATTAAAATTAAATTTTCAATAACTATTATCAACAGTTCAAAAATCCACAGGAAACGTTTTACGGGGACTAGTAGAAAAAACTCTGGAACAAAATTGATTGCCTAAACTTGATAACAGTAGAAGAGGTAGTATTGTGAAATTTGCATTCCTTTTGGGTTCCATATTAAGGAAAACGGAACGAATTTTGTAAAATTGTGATGGTGGAAATTTCACATTCCTTCAATTAACTTTTATGGGAAACTGTAACAAGTTTGGTTTCGAAAGCTTAATTGTTGTAAACTTAGCTTGTGGAAGTTTTTCTCCCATAGGCCCCATATTACCGAAAACTAAAACCAAAAAATGGTTAAGATTAAAAAAAAAAAAAATGACTGTTTTCGAGAAAAGGAGTTTCACGGAAGAAAAACAATACCTAAAGGTCACCATGATAGTCTATATAGGTGCTCAATATAATTAATTTTCTGCTAGGTAAAAAAAATACTGAAACTACAGACATTTTGAGCACTCCAAGCGATCTTGTTCACTATGCGGTATTGCCTCCTGAACTTGGCTGCTCTAGGCACCTAATACCAGAGACCTGTTTTGGCTGTGCATTCGCTTAACAATAATAATAAATTTTATTCGTACTCTATGTACATAGAAATAAAGAACACAGTGATTGAACAGTTTCAGTTAACTCTGCCGTCTGTCAAGGCATAGCCATCGTATGAATGTCAGGGGTGTCAAACATGACAGCCTTGACGTCCTCACAGTGAACAAGACTCCTCGCAGGGGTCGAACTTCGGTACATAGTCTCATTTTATCTCCAGGAGTTCTGTCGCTGTTGGAGTGTTGTATAATTGGGTTATTACGGTATGAGTTGCCAAAGATATGGTCAAATGACAGGTGAGGGGATACGTCACTCCCACACACACGAGAATAGTATTAGACTTTAAATAATACAACTGGTGCGAGTTACAACACCACAAATGATTTAATATAGTCAATGCAACGTATTACAACCCAGAGAACCGAGCGAGTTGAGTAATTTGCGCAACGTAAGAAGGCCATTACTACATTAAATACACAGCGATACGAAATATACATTGTAGTAATTTGCGTAACAGTAAAACTGCATTTAGGCTTAGCAATATAAAGTAAGACTTTAAGGTACGTGCCCCATAAATGTATTCATTAATCAGAATTAAGTTACATACGTATTATGAAGCTGTATTAGTTATGCATTTAGCGTGGTACGAAGATAGAAACTTCATCATGTTATCTGCTCAAGACAGGGGTAAAACTATCACTCACGGCTCAAGCTGTAGACTGTTGACAAAGGTTGTCGATGCGATTCCTGGGGTGGAGTTCTCGAAAATACTTAAGTCTAAGTGTTGACTTAAGTCACCAATCTGAGCAATGTGATTGGCTAAGAATTTGACTTAAGTCAAAACTTAGACTTAAGTATTTTCGAGAACTCCGGCCCTGGGTTCGAAACCCAGCGGAACCAATTTTATACACACACAACTCTTTGTTCTTCTTTTGAAGATGGACCGGCGATACTTCAATAAACAAAACACGGCCAGGGTTGGTTTGTGTACCGAAGGTGTGATTTTTTGGCACTTTAAGATGTAAGTTACCGTTCATTATTCACACGTAGTGGTCAGAGAAGTGAAGATGCGTAATTAGTGTGATTAATTAGCTTACTCTGGACATTAAACACTGACTAAAATGATGCCATGGTCATCTTCTAAAAAACAATGAATCTTGATTATGATCGTCGGTCCAGTGATTGGGCCATTGTATCCCCGGGATTGCATCATCAATGGTCTGTGTTGGTGTGTAATGCTACAAGCAAAGAACAATGACCTACATTTTTCCATGGTAGGTTTTTTTGTATTTGTGCAATGATGCCACCGCTGTGAGGAAAGATATTTGCTAAGCCAGTCTGTGCATAGCACGGGCGCATTGCTAGTCTTCTAAACACCTACCTTTATCGAACGTACGTTTTACAGAAAAAAAATAGCTGATGAAGATCTAGTCACTAATAAAGTAAAGTAAAGTTGTATAAGGCTAAAACAGTGGAGGCCGGGGTTTTCAACACTTGGCCAATGTGCCAAGTTCCAATAAAAATATGAATGATGAACCATGTATGGTTTTCTTTTTAATAGCTCAAAAGGTCATATTCAACTTTATGCCGATATAGAGCATCCAATTGATTTCACTCGCAGTTTCCACATCCAATTACTGTTTTTTAGTGTGAAAAAAGTATTGACCGCGACGAGACTCGAACTCGCAATCTTCTGATCCGAAGTCAGACGCCTTATCCATTAGGCCACGCGGCCACACGCTCTCTGTGCGGATACATTATGATATGTCTCGTGCTTAAAGGGTGTCGGGCGGATTCTACACGTTTTCTCGCACCCCCCAGTCTCACCCCCAGATTTTACGACCATCGTGTCAGTGCTTGCTGCAGCCTGAACAGTTGGATTCAGGACTTATATCATCCATACGATATTTTCCAACAAATTTACAGATGGCATCCATGCCATAGGCCTACCAGAGACCCGGCCCAGAGAGTGTGATGTATACTCTTTCTTCGAGAAGGATTGCACCCCCGGCCGGATTGCACCTCGCCAGACTGTGGCGTTTAGGCCTACCAGTTAGATATGTGGATATGTAATCTAGATGTGTATACGTACAAAACCATGATATACCACTGTGAGCCACTGTAAGCTACTGTAGTACGGTAAAGTCTGGGAGTAACTTGTAAGCCACCCGGGTTGATGGGCCCTTTCAGCCCTGTATCCGGGCTTGATCTTTGCAGTGCAGGTATGCGAGCGAAATTATCTCTCTCTCTCTCTCTCTCTCTCTCTCTCTCTCTCTCTCTCTCTATATAAAAAAAATGAAACAGGGGCGAACCAGGGGGGGGGGGG
>JAAUYG010254553.1_pt1 | contig 10028 bp, 5 predicted proteins | sample 7278091 | NCBI WGS metagenome assembly JAAUYG01 (sample SAMN14350201, study PRJNA611818) | marine sediment metagenome | isolation source: surface marine sediment (0.6m) | place: French Polynesia: Moorea | collected 2018-08
ATGGTGGAATACAGGGTATCACTTTTCTTGGTAATCGGCCAAGTTATAACAAATTTGTGGCACTTTGAAATTTTTACATGGGCGTCAGTGGAAAAAACAAAAATGTTAAACAAAAATGTTAATATCTCGAAAACGGCTCATCGTAGAGCAAAACTCACGAAAATTTGGGACTCGAGGTACTACAGTGCACGTATATAGGGTACTTTTGATACCCGATTCCTTGAGTTTGGTTTGGGGGCATTCGGTGCACTTTGCAATATTTATGATTCCACGATTTTCGAAACACTACTCCTGCAACAGTTTTCATCAGATTTCAACCAAACGTCATACAAGGTATCATAATCAGGGGCTAATATAGGCTTAGCCTATTACATGTTTGTCACTCTGCCAAATATTAAAAATCCTATGGCATTTTGTGAAATGTTTCCCAACACAGGACCATATGTGGCTGGGAATTTCAAAACGCTTCTCCTGCTACAGTTTTCATCTGATGTCAGACAAACTTTATGAGGACAGTTGCTACAATGATGGAATAAAGGCTATCACTTTTCTTGGCAATCGGTTAACTTTTAAAACATGTTATGGCACTTTGATGACATTTTAACATGGGAGTCAATAGAAAACCTAAAATGTGGAATGTCTCAAAAACGGCTAATCGTATATTTAGGACTCGGGGTACTACAGTGCAGACGTGTAAGGCACTTTTGATGCCAGCTTACTTGAGTTTGGTTGGGGGTTATTCGGTGCACTTTGCAAAATTTCCATTTTACATTTTTTGAAGCTCAGCTCCTCTCACAATTTTCATCCGATTCATCGAAACTTTACACAATCATACAGGCTGTCACTTGTTTGGCGATTGCAAAAAATTGCCAAAAAATATGGCACTTTGAAATTTTCCTAACACAGGACCATACGCAGCTGGGATTTTCAAAGTGCCATTTCTCCCAGAATTTTCACTGGAGTGAATCCAAACTCTATGACAACATTGCTTACTATGGTAAATCTAACTGTCTGTTAGAATACTGCAATGAGAAGATACAATCTACTACATGAGATAACGTATTCTATTTAAAACTTTTCAAACATTCTTGTGTACTGGGTCTTCAGCTCAAGCAGAACGTCATGGCCCCTGGGCCTCTTGTTAGCTTTGCTATCAGTACAGATGTACTCATGCAGAGCATATGGTATCTTTTTGTTTTTGTCCAGTCTGTTTGGTAGGAAGCCAGCAACCCTATTTGTGCTGTTTTTGTGTTTACTTAAGTGATGAGATGATTCCAAGAAATAGCAAACTCCATATTTAACTATAGCGATGCCCAGGTTACACATTGTACACTTTATTATAATCTATATTATGATAATAAAATTTGAATTTTCACAACTAAACATGTTTTATCATTAAAATACAGTTATCAGTTCACTGAGTGATTTTATCTAACTGCAACTCACTTGTTCTATCGTTCTAATTTATAGTGCGGTTTGTTTGCCTGGCTAAGATACAAGATACACAAGATAGCTTTATTTGCTCGTGTATTAATTCGTGATACATTGGTTTGATACAAACAAGGCAAACTACACTAATATACACTACATTGTCCTACTATACGTTTGTACTGGTTGAAAGCTCACACCAATACATGTTTAGGGGAGGTTATTGCCGATAAATTTTGCGATATGTCGAACTATACTACCATCAACTGTTAACATATATGCGGACTTCTCTTTTGGTGAAAGGTATTCAAAATTTGGGCAAATATTTGTAATATCACTTTACAGTTTATTTCGTTCAGACTCACAAGCTTAGCGCACTGAGTCATAAAATGCAACTTATCCTCAACCTGACCATCTGCACATACAGGGCAGGTTCTTTCTCCGACTGCCAGTGGTGGTCAGCTATATCTTCCTCGTTCAATTAGCAAATTGTGCGCACTTATTCGCAGTTCTTACGTGTCGGTCCTATAAGTTTAGACAATCTTCTTTTTGAAAATGTGTTTAAAGTGTGACATAGGTTCTCTTTTTTCGTTCAGTGGGTATCTGCTTCAGTCAGTGGCGAGTATATAAATTTTGTAATGACAGTATGGCAGATATTCTGCTAGTACTGATAAAAGGGGCATTGGCCGCATGGGGGTGATTTGCTCTTCTGTTAGAGCTAGTTCCTTATTGAGCTGTGCTGCCTCATGTAAAATTGTATTTTCTTCTTTGGAATCAAGTTAATGTATATTAGGCAACTATATGTTAATACCTAGGGCGGATGTTCCTAATTCGGCACGGACAGCATTTACATGGGATTTTTTATGCACCCCTAGAGTGTGTCTACACATAGACAGATTTAATTTTTCGCACAATGGCATATCCAAACTTGAAACGAATTTATCTCTATGTCTGACTTTCAGGCAATCCAGGCCCCATATCTCTGAGCCATACAAAGCAATAGGCTTTATCAATTGCTCAAAAAGTTTGATGGCAACGGTAGGATTACGATTGGAATAGCCAACTAGTGCCTTTAGTTTAAACAGTGCTCGCATTGCGTTTTCGTTTTAATGTTTCTTGGCCTAATTTAAAGGTGAATGAGTTTGCGAGTTCAATTCCCAGATGTGAATAGGACTTAGTGTAATTTACCTCCTGCTGTCCTAGATTGAAGTTGCAGTTTATATTTCTGCCGCTCTTGTTAAAACACATTATCTATGACTTGTCTATATTTACCTCTAGTTTCCATTTATTAAAAAACAGGTTTAATTCCTGGAGGCATTCTGCTGTAGTTGAAAGAATGACTAGATCATCAGGACATAATAGACAGCCTATTTTGGTATGTCGCAGCTCTGGTGGTGCACTATCTTCCGCTTAAAACAGGGGAAATATGTCATTCAAAATATATTGAAGAGTATAGGACTTAGGATATCTCCCTGTCTTACGCCTCCCTTAATTGGAATACCATCTGTTAAACAATTCCCGGTAAATTTAGCGAATGGAGTACAATTTTGGTACATGTTCTTCAAAACTGAATTGGCCCCTTCGAAGTTTTAGGAAAAGTCTCTCATGCCAGACGGAGTCAAATGCTTTCCGAAAATCTATAAAACCAGCATACAGTTTTTCGTTTTACTGTGTACAGTATTTATCAGATAAGGTGTTCATTATGAAAATATTATCCACAGTTCTGCACTTCGTGCGGTGGCTGATCTGGCGTTCATCAATAATAGAATTATCTTCACAAAATTCTGCTTCGTAATATTATTCCAAACACTTTACCTAGTTCACTAGTTACTGTAATTCCTCGGTAGTTTCCCGGGTCTATTTTATGCCCTTTTTGTGTAATGAGGTTATCACACCTTTGCCCCATGTTTTGAGAAATTTTCCACGGGAAAGAATTGAGTTCAACAGCTTCAGTAGAACATGAATGATTATGGGCTCGCGTGCTTTCAACATTTCGTCTGTTAAGTTGTCCAAAGCTGGAGCCGTGTTGATCTTTAGCTCTTTTATAGTATTTGAAAGCTCCGTATATATCATACAGCTCATTTCATTGAAATCATTGCCTTTTTCTACGTTTAATAATTCATGTAGATTCTCAGCATCTGATGGTTTTAATCCGGGGAGCCTGGGCTATCTTCCCAGGTGCTCAGCCCACAGAGCAACCCCGGCGCGTCCCCAGGTGGCCGATAGGGGAATGACCTTTAGTTAAAGGTTAGCCAGCTACTTTAGCTGGCCGCGGACCATAGCGGGCATTACCTTGTTCATTGCTGGACTTTTTTCAAGATGTGACTTGACATTTTGCCTTGGACTTTGCACTCGTTTGAACATAGCATTCAGTTCACATATGTTTTGGCACTGTATGACCCTTTTGGTCTTGATGTGCCGTTAAACTTTGATATCACTCACTCACTCACTCAAGGTCATTTTAGGACCATTTTCTGTACTCCTGAAGACGGTTGGCCGTAGGGCAAAATGGACTGAAATTTTAGGCTTGCGCACATTAGATAAGTAACACATATAGCGTACCTTAATGTTATACTGTTCAAGATATGGTATACCTGTCTCAAAATGACAGGTCACTCAAAAAGGCTGGTCGTAGAGCAAAACGGACATTTTAACTTTTAGAGTTCTAGATAATCCGTGTGATCATTCAACGCTTTTGTCACAAAGTGGCCTGTAACATGAGACGGTTCCATGTAGAGGAAGACCGACTGGAATCAGGGGCACGGGAGTGCCAGTGTAAAATGATATATAGGGTACTTATGTGCCTCGAATCATGTTATATACAGACCATTTAACCAAGCTTACATTTAGCCTTAGAATGATAGGCGAGGACTAGTCGCCTTAGCTGCATGGCTGTTAGGCATAAACCTAATTTTTTTGGTGTCATATCGGTATTTTTTACCGGTAGAATATACCCGTTTTGTGCGGCATTTGTATTTTGCCATCCATCACTTTCCAGACAAGCAAATGTACTCAGTCGGAAGGGGAAGTGAGTACATAGCGGCTAGTGACCCATATACCGTAAATATTAAGTTTGATAGTGAAATATTGAAATTCCAGTCTCCAGCATCTAATTCTAATGCCTTCGTGGTTTTGTGATGGACAATATAAATGCTTTACAAGTCTCACATTTTAAAATTTTACTTCGGAAATATAAAAATAACTGAAATATAAGTGCTCGCGAAAAATCCCAGAGACCTCTATATATAGTGATGGCACTAATATCATCATTACTGTTATTTTTTATTTTATTACATTAACAGAAAATTGGGTGTACACAATAGCATGTTCAAAGGCTGTATTTTCTCTGGAATACATTGTAATTATATGTGCTATAGATCGAGTTAAGGGAATGTGAAGGATGCTAAAATGCTTCGGGAAGCCATAAAATATTTCAAACGGACAGGATACCCAAATTTGCCTGTGATGATGGCGAACACCTGGCGGGGGTTGGGGTGGGGTCATCATGCACGAACCCCATCATTCTTCACTTGTCTTTTTCTGCACACCATACACTTCCTTCACCTAGATCTGAAATGAAGAAGTATGTCTAGCAGCAAATATGCCCTTTGACTTATTTTCAGACGGAAATGGCTACGCCGTAGTCATAGGATGCTCTCTTGCTGCTCTTTTTCTAATCGTATTAGCAATCCCTATAATAATTTGGAAACAGTGGAATCCTCAGTCCCCCGCCCCAGAGATTGGACCGGCCAAGCCGTACCATGCGTTTATTTCCTATGTCAGTTCCCGGAAGGATGAAGTGTTTGTCTATCACACGCTGCTTCCCAGGCTAGAGGAGGAGGGATTCCGGCTGTGTGTCCATCATCGGGATTTCACCCCTGGAGAAGGTAAATCATGGCGCTTGAGCAACAGCTCGATGTGAGGCGAATGGTATAGTTACACAGGCACCAAACTTTCGTACACTGATCTTGTCAAGCGCTTATTGGCCAGGAAACCTCACCTATTTCTCGGGATCGTCAAGGATAAAATTCAAAGTTAACTATTGCACACAGTATATGAAATATTATACAATCTATAATTTCTCTATTCAATTCAAAATCAACAAAAAGAAATGTAGCTGTTTATCATCGATAGACCATCAACACCGATTCTATATGTTTTGGATATTGTGATATTCCAGCCATTGCCAACAACATAGTGAATGCCATAGAGAACAGTTACAACACAATCCTGATTATAACACAGGACTATGTTAAAAGCGGATGGACCAGGTACGAGTATCAGCTAGCACAGGAGGAAATGATAAACAGAGGACACACGATCGTCCCCATCTTCTTGGAAGACCCCGAGGAGATCAACATCGAAGACGAGAATCTTCAACGCATGATGAAATCTGTAACCTACATCGTGTGGCCCGGGGAAGGAAGCGGGCAAAAACTCAAGAAATTTTGGGACAATGTCAAAAGGTCAATCACGGAAACACTTCCTGACACAAATGGAAATCCGACCCAAGAGACTGTAAATTTATAATTCGGAGTTCCCGTGAGGGCATTAGTTGTCACAAAATAATACCCATATCATTTATTGGAAATATAGGCATGTCAAATTTAAAACCGCGAGCACCTTTATAGAACAAATTAGACGTGTATGTAGCATTGATGACAACTCTATGTGACCTTAATTTATACTTTACGTTACGGCTGAATGAAAAGCACAAAGTTGTAAGAGTACAGGGTGTTTGTAATGTACAACTGTATGTTACTATATACCCGAAAAAATAACTATTCTCTACGGTACATTAAATCCTTCAAATGCACAATGGCCTTTATCGCAAGGTGAAAACGACACTGCTTTTCAGTCAATAGCCTATATAGTTAATTTTTGGCTGCATTACCAAAGACTTTGCCATGTACCCTGCATGGAAGAAAAACATTTAGAGGAATAGCGCGTCAAAATTGTCTTTTCTTGTCTAAAATTCCATTTATTATCGCCAAACATGTGCTTAAAATGAAGAAGCAGGATGGTCATTTCGCGAGTTCAACGATGTATTTTTGTATCCAGTAACAACTGTATATTACGACTCATTTTCACCATTATATTGTAAACACTAACCAGATTTTGAAACTGACACACAGTCTTGTCACATTGTTCACATGAAATTGACTAACAAAAATCATGTCTGATGCATTTAGAATTTCACTCGAGTGGAGATAACTTATTAATCGTGAATCGTAGGTTATTGTCTGCATAAACTATGTTAGTTTAAATTTGTTGATATCTGTTGTTGATCGGACGCATTCTAACAACCGGCTGCTTACAAGTTTCGCTCGAAAGCCCGCCATGAAAAATCAAAACCTTTTTCTTACATATGTGGCTTGGATAAGATTTTTTTCTCTGAGAAACCTTGAATAATGTACGTGTCATAAAAGAACATCTTCAATATGTTATATTATCTGTTACAACTAGAAAAAGGCGCTTTCTGTTTCCACACATACTCTTAATCGAAGTTGATGGCAAGATTTTTTTTCATTCTGCGATTAACATATAATTTCTCATATATTTCACATAACTTTAAAAAAAGAAGACGTGCTATTGTCTGCTTGATATGTCTGAGTTTTGTGTATATATGTAGTTGATTGTATGTATTCTAGCAACCAGTACATGGCAACTTTCGTCCCCACATAAAACCTAACAATATTGTTCTCTTTCCTAGTATTATGACTAGATGTTTACTTTAAATCAAATGGAATGTATATGTTCTTTCATACAGGATTGGATTCCATTGTAAGTCTAAGACTTACACTGAAATAGCTTCACAAATGCCTATTCCATGGAATGGTTGTTGTGCTTCAAAATATCCACAGTCAGTCCGCCAATATGTGTGAGCATGCAATTGAAGCACGTGCAGTCTGTGCGTCATACACGATTATATTCTCTAAGGAAATTGTGAATAATGTAGCCTTTAAATGTTTTATAGAATCTGTTTCAATTCGGGAAAAGGGACTTGTTATAATTCTTCTGCATTTCAACTGTATTTTAATGAGTATTTGCACATGTTCCTAATCTTAGCGTATGGCAGGAGTCGTTTACGATGTGTAACTATGTGCTTTTCCCACATATTTCGTTTGTGTATAGCTTATTAACTGGAGGTTGTATTACGATGTATATCGTGAAGCTTCGGTCGTAGTATTTTGACGCCTAAACCTCTAAATGCGCGTAAAGTGACACAGATCCGCGTCAAATTAACGTAGAATCTCTTGTATCTTGGTACATGTACGTACATGTATTCTGCATATTCTAATGTAGCTCTTAATAATACGGTAAGCTAAATGGGGTGTTGGTGTAACAGTCAAATGGAATTGTACAGCTGACAATGGATTGTTGCTGATCCTACCATTAATTGATACTTGATTATTTGCTTCAAAATTAAGAATAAGAAAATACAGGTTTCAAATATTCAAGACGTATATTCCTTTCTCCAACGTATGCCATTCGATACAATAAATCCTGATACATCAGCAAGCAACCAGATCAGCAAGATCCTTAAGAAAGCATATCCATAATAATGAAAGGATGGAGAATTTGGGGAAGTGATTTTCGTACCCCAAAATGATCTCTTGTCAAGAGACGAGTAGGTTCCCATGTTATATACAGTTCTTTTCTGGGCCTTGAAATTAATAGTGTTAACATTGTACAGACATATGTGTTAGTCAATAAACAGATAAACGGCTTCAACTTGTGACTATTTTTACTGAACCATACTAAGGGTGGCATTCTGTGGTCATTCAGTTATAAAAGTGTAGCTCACCCCTTTATATGTGTGCCTGTTGGAATGACTACACACCCATCGATCATTTCTTGAACCCAATCTCCAATTGCATCTACGGAAACTGTAAAATGTACATTCCCGCATAGCGGCATTGTTAGTATTTGGTGTCGTGTGTTAGAGATTGCTTTGTGTCATGCAGCCATGTGGATGTAGTGATTATATAGTATTTTGCTAATGGCCTGAAGCTAGTTTGCTTGATCCTAGTTAATACTTTTCCCCCAAACGACCAATTATAGCCTGATTGCACACAGCATATGTTGTGCTGGTAGAAATGCGAACTTAGTTTAACATGCCTGACTGTAAGTGCATGTCACCCAGTGAGGGTAGTGACATTTTACTATGCCAAGAGTCATAACGTGTCTTTTGCCCCAGCGCCAGGGGTATCGGTATATTGTGCAACTCAATTCATTCGAAGTGTTTGGAGAAATAATTTGAAACGTTCCTTACATATATACTTCTGAAACTCGCAAAAAAATGATAAAAAGTTCCAAACTTTGAAAAAGGGAAATAAAAATGATAAAAATATGTTTAGAGATACAAGAGCTTTGAATTTTTGTTTGTTTTTTTTTTTTTTTGCAAATTTGCATTGTTTTTTGCAACGGGGTTCCAAGTAATACTTCCAGAAGTGCCTTTTACAGAACAAAATGTAGTAGTGAACCTTTTATACTGTCGAATTCCATCACTATATATTGACCTTTTTTTCAACATAAGCAGGCATTCGAAACAGTAGCGTTTCTAAATAAAAATGCTGAAAATATTCCGCGGTGCGAAATTTATTCCGACATTACAAAATAGATTTTACAGCTGCATAATTAATGTGGTATTTGTAGCCTGCTGTAAAATATTATATATTTATATTTTGGCGTTGATAATATTTCACGGAACCATACTTGGCCACCTTTGAAGCGTATGGCATAATATACATGTATACTTTCACAGAGATAATCTCCATTGATAGGTAACTTGCTATACTATTATGTAGGAGATACTATTATTTTTTATCCGAACACAGACATTTTATATCAAAGATTCCCTTCCCTGGGTGAAATTGTATAGGCCTGACGTCATCAGATTGTGACCAAATCAGCCAACATGTATATTTTTGTTCTCACAAATAATGTGTTTTGACCTTATGTCATGTCAAGCCATAACGGTCATGAAGTTCAAATCAAGCAAGACTGAACATGAAGTGAAGCAAAATAGGTAAGTACCCAGTGTTATAAAATATAATTTTTATTTTCGAACTTTTGTTGGTGTTTTAGACACGTGGCTTATCATTCGTATCAGTGATAGTACTTATACAAATGATAAGTTATCATAAACTTAGCTGGGTCTTGTTTATCTACAAATGTATCAAGTGTGCAAGCAGAGCTTGAGTACTAGCTTGTGCCTTTTGTTACCTACCTGAGCTAGTGATACAGCATAGGGTTCATATATCATTACACACTGCCGGTGTTCTTACACTGTACAGTAGACATTATTTAAAATCTAATTTTTTTCCATCTCTAACCTGACATCCATGTAAGATACTAATTTAAGTACTCATGTGAAACACACCCGTGTAAAACACTCATGTAAGTGCTTATGTGAGATATAAATGTAAGGCACTTATGTGACACTCATCAGTGCTCATCTACATCTATAAGTGCTCATGTGATACCCGTGTAAGACACTCATCAAAGTGCTCCTGTGCGACACCCGTGTCTAAAGGCTGTTACGGGAGATATAAACCCCCCAGGTTCCTTTTGAATAGAGTTCCTGAACAAATAAC
>JAAUYG010060554.1_pt1 | contig 10027 bp, 8 predicted proteins | sample 7278091 | NCBI WGS metagenome assembly JAAUYG01 (sample SAMN14350201, study PRJNA611818) | marine sediment metagenome | isolation source: surface marine sediment (0.6m) | place: French Polynesia: Moorea | collected 2018-08
AATCACATCCCTCAGATTGTGGCCATTTTCAGACAATCACATCCCTCAGATTGTGGCCATTTTCAGACAATCACATCCCTCAGATTGTGGCCATTTTCAGACAATCACATCGCTCAGATTGTGGCCATTTTCAGACAATCACATCACTCAGATTGTGGACATTTTTAGACAATCACATCGCTCAGATTGTGGACTTAAGTCAAAACTTGGGCTTTAAGTATTTTAAGAACTCCAGCCCTACTGAACTCCACCAGGCTATTCTGTCTGTACAACTCTGCTGTAACAAACATGATCTGAATGCATATGAGTATATCTAAAATTTGCCAAAACTAGAGATCTAGACATGCCTCTCATCTTCTTGGATATGTTTACATAAATTAATGTTGTACTTATGTGAATTTCTTTCAGAAAACCATTTCCAGAAAGTGTCGATATTCGAATACAGCTAGATGACCAGAACATTATCGACACCATCGGCAGCTTCACTGTCCATGCATTTACCACCAACGATGTATTTATCCCAGTGCATTCCAAGAACCGCGCAGGACACTGCGTCATGTCATTCCGTACAAACTCCAAATTGCCTGAGTTGGAAAATCTCTTCAAAGTTCGTGTCAACATCAAAGCAGTGCACCAGATTGAGTTTGGCTACCTTAGCATCCTTCTCGGCTGGAGCTATTTCTGTTGCTGGGGAGCGTTTTACTACCCCCAGATCTACAAAAACTGGCGTAGGAAAAGTGTGGTTGGTTTCAGCTTTGATTACCTAGCGCTGAATCTCACCGGTCACATCTGTTACTGCGTGTTCAATGGTTCTATGTTTTACAACACTGATGTTCAGGTAGGATAAATCTTTAGTAAGGGGGAAGGGGGGGTACCCTTTCCTTTAGTTAATCATCGATAGCACTTGACGATTAAAACCTGAAGGCTGAAGTATATGTTAAGTATTTGACAAGTGAGAAAATGACCTTGTAATGGCCATCTCAAAATCTTTAGGAGTGGATTTTTACTGTCCATTTCATCCCTTCCCTAAATAGAGGACAATGAAATTATATTTTGATCTTTTTTGCTTTACACTTTATTCACTGTTGATGTAAGCTCACCAACATATCTTTTAAGTTCAACTTTTTTCAGAGCACCTCCTCATAAAGTACTAGTTGCTCTATCTAATACCAAGTGCGTGTCATGTACTTTCAGAAAGAATACACCAAGCTTCATCCCCGAGGGGAACTGCCTGTACACCTCAACGATGTTCTGTTCTCAGTGCATTCGGTGACAATGAACATTGTCCTTGTTGTGCAGTGCCTTATCTACGAAAGAGGCGAGCAGAAAATATCTCTCCCCATGTGGACATTGGTTGGCGGGCTGTGGCTGACAATCTTTGTGGCCCTCGGGGCATCCATTACAGAGAAGATAAACTGGCTGCAGTATCTGTACTACTTATCATATATCAAAGTCGGGACAACACCCATCAAATACACACCACAGGTATGTGTATGAAAAGGATATTAACAGCTTTTCTTAAATTTGTTTCAAAAAATAAGTTAGTACATGTAGGCAAAAACCTTCCCCTGTAACCTAAAAAATGGTTGAGGCACATATTAATTACAGTTTGGAGTTATTTGGTGCATTTGTCTGAAAATCAGTATGATGGGAATATTTGTGGAATATTTTCAGTTTTCAGCTTGACATACCTACTGCTGTCAGCAAGAGAATGTCAAGATCCATGGACCTCTTGTTGTATAGTATATATGATAACCTGTTGTACATACATGCAGTGACTGTGTGGTATAGCTTCTAATTCTTTCCCACTGCCCAGAATCTATCATCTTTTAAGTTGCTTGTTATTAATGGTAACTAGTGCTACTACTTGTGTCAGTTTGGTGGTGTCTTTGCTTCCAGATCTATATGAACTACCTCAGTAAAAGCACAGAAGGCTGGTCTATACACGCTGTCATGTTCGACATGGCGGGCGGCATCCTCAGCTTCCTACAGATGGGAATTGATGCTATAAATAACGGTAAGTCAGACAGGTACTGTAGGTCAGACAGGCACTGTAGGTCAGACAGGCACTGTAGGTCAGACAGGCACTGTGTAAGTTACTTAACATTTACGCGAATAATGTTCATATATTTTACCCTGTTACATTCACTTTTGTGAGTTCATGAACTTGAAGTTAATTATTCTAGAAATTATTCGATCTGAAACACAGTCTTGGTATTTACTATAGCCTGGTATATATGTGAATGTACATTCAAAAATTGGATATATTTTGGAGAACTTTTTTTACTAACAGCTGGTCAAAAGTTTTTACAATGTACATCAATGCTCCTACTAAACATTTTCAATTTGAAAACAGTGTTAGCAGGTGTATTATTTCTGTAAACGAACAGTATTTCTACTGGCACATGAGCTTACAATGTGAGCTTACATTGCTCATCATGTTTTACTAATTCACAAATTCTGGTACCTAAATGTTTACCACCTGCCGTGTGTATGTTGGGCTACATTGGTTAGGCTCAAATGCCAATTCTCACTTTTGCATACTTCATTTATGTAGTTATTACATGTAGTAATGCCAAAGTCTTTGTTTTTTTAAAGATGACTGGGATGGGACCTGGGGGAATCCTGGGAAACTTGGCCTCAGTCTGATCGCCATCCTCTACAACCTCGTATTCCTTACACAGCATTATATACTGTACGGCAGCGCTGGCGGTGTGGCTGCTCCCCCCCGCAAGCACAAGGTTTCCGAGAAAGGCACGGCAGATCAACACATTTTCCTGGCAAAACTGGACCAACTCAAGCAGTCTTTCAACCCGCCTAAACCTTCCAGTGATATTATAGAAATCTAGGGGTGCTTAACATGTCGTTGTATGTTATGGCACAAGAAATCCTAGATATATGTTTTCAGTAGCTGAAAGGGTCCCAAAAAAAAAAAAGAAGAGTTCTTGCATTTGAATTTTTGTGTATCATTTCTGCGTATTTTAACTTTAACGAGTTTTACCATGTCTGAATTCATGCAGAGAATACACATAGAGTGAGAACCTCGTTGGTTGTACATTGTCTCTGTCGTTTCTGTATTGCTGTCTCATTGAGTTTTCTGAAATGATTTGTGTTTGCGAAATCTATCACATTCTCAGTTTTGTCTGACAGGGTATGTTACTGTGTTATAAATGTATTTCAGCAAGCTGTGTGCGTGCTTTTCCATTTCATTTCGACTGTGAATTGTTTACAATAGACATGCAGCAATCGCAGTAAATCAAACTCTATTGGGTGAGTTAACCATGATCTCTCTCTCCTTGCTGTACTTGTCAATGTAAAAAAAATATCTTTTCTGTATTTGTCACCGTGGTTTGAAATAGCTTGTCAGCGGGTTATTGTGCTCTCTGTTTGGTTTCTGGTCATCAGTGTCATGTGAGGAAAGGGCTTGCATAGACACCCTGTTTAAAATGGTTAAAATTTGTGTACGGATCTTCTATGCTGCTGTTTCATATTATACATTAGTCACTGTCGTCTTGGTAACCATCTTTCACAGTGTGCATGGGCAGTAAATATCTAAAATAATTGTCACCAGCTACTGCAAATGCATGGTTCCACTTCGCCTGACTCAACTGCATTGTATAACAATGTAACTATTCATCACCTAAATCGGCGTCAAACCGTAAATCTTAAATCTTACTATGCCATTTGCTCCAGTTAACAGGTGACTAACAATATTTAAAACTGTCCTCCGCAGACTGGAGCCAAACGGCATAAGATTTATGTTCGACACCTCACGGTGAGAATATATAAATTCATGCAAATCTATCGAACTGTGGATGTATAAGGAAAGGCTGCATTATATGGTTACACTGCTGTCCGAGTTTGCTTTACAGCATTGTGATTTTCGCCAAAATTAAACAAAAACACATCTGGTATAATACTAGAGGTCAGCTTCCCTGGCCAGAGCACAGTCTGGCCTGTGTGTCATAACTGCTGTTTCTAGGTTCACAGTGAACTGCAGGGTAGACTTCAGGCCAAAACTGAGCCTTGTCCTATAAGGTATAACGGCGTATATGTATTTAGCAGGGTTTAACAGAGTCGGCCTTTGGTCTCTGCTCCTTAGGATTCTACATGCATCACTTTTTATGTATTGTTGGGTCTCGTTCAGTATTTTACATGTTCAACATGTTAAAGTGTCCGTTCCTAGTTTTACAAAAAAAAAATGAACCACAACCTGAGTGAGTTTTGACAATACAGTTGTGGCTCTATTTTACAGCTCTTTATTTTAAGACCACCTTGATTATAAGACCACCTGCTTTGGTCTCAAAGTACGAATTTGTGTATTATTGAACCTGTAGGACCACATGCGGTTTAATGCCACATTTCATGGTCCCATGAGTGGTCTTAAAATAGAAAGACCACTGTATGAAACACTGGAGCACATTTGTCTTTAATTAAATACCACAGATTTAGTTTACTGTGATGATAAGTCTGGCAGGGTTACAGAGTCACAAGGTTACAGAAGCACATTAGGGTCAAAACTTTACCAATTGAGTAACTCACAGTTTGGCTGACAAACCCCAGTATTGACACCAGCCAAGTATGGCTTTGGGATGAAAGATCCAATTAAAACAATTAGGTCATCACGTAAGTTGCCATCAGAGAATTGAACTTTCTGTAGTTTTTTTATAGAGGGCTTTCATGACATGGGTGAAGTGTTGCCTCGTCACAGGATATTCTTTGACGTTTACATATAAATATGCCACAGTTGTGAAAATATCTCCGCTATCCCTGTTTATGTATCACTGTTGGTTTTCAGATCAGATGATTTCCCGTTCTCTGATTTACGATACGTTATTAGTCCAGTCAGGTGATGGAATGTAAACATGGAAATAAGCTGGATTTTGATTTTGGTGGTATTTTGTGCGTACGTTCATTTTGCGCCCACCCCATTTAGGGTGAAAGGCTGATAAATGTAGTACAGTATAATGAATATTACTTGTATTTGTTGACTGTGTCAAGTCTAATTTGTGTTTGCATAATCGGTAATAACCTGGAGTGTACTGGAAATCTCATTGGATGTGGTGCTTCACATTTTGTGTTGTATAACGCCAGTCCAATTGTTGATTCATGAATTACGGCGTTCTACTATTTATTGTAGTAAAGTGTGTATTTATGGTATTAGTAAGTGTATCTGTTACTTTCAGTTGGACTTCATGACATACATTACTTCATTCTTATTGGTTGTTTCCTGTGGGGGACAAACTGTTAAGTCAAATAGAACGGGCAGCTATGTAGACTGGGCAGCCTAGTCATTCTGTGGGGCCAGTTTCTAATTAAATCTTTAAGTCTAGAAATAAATTTAAGTTCTGTCGTTGGTTCTCTTGCAGTACTTAAGATAAATTGTGAACTTAAAATTCTGTTGGAAACTGAACCCTGCTGGACCCCCTGTATGGAAATGCGCAACTTGGGACATGTAATTTATTGAACAAGTGTTCTTTTCACCGTTGTTTTTGGTGCATGTATCTTCAGATGTCTCTCGTAGATGCATGTCTGCTTCATTCCATACAAAACCACTGCAGTTGTAGTTAATAATGAACTGATAGGCACACTCTCAGCTGTAAGAATTTAACAAAAGTTTAGTCCATACTTGCATGTAAACAATGCCGTTCGTAGGTTTTCTAGGGTAGTTAACTACATTTATGAACTTTATTTGGCTCGTGTACAGTTTTAGCTACATTCCTGTACTGCTAACCCCTCCCCCCCCCCCCAGCTATATTTGTGCATGTAAGCTGCATAGCTTACAATATGCCTTGTGAGAAAAATATGGGAACTTGACACAATTTATGAAAACTTGACATCACATACCGGTATACTAGTGTACTACCAGTTTTGTTCTGCGGGGGAAGTAACTGTAACTGGGTGTCAACCCTCTGTGTTGTATATAATGACAGTGGTTTGTGTGATATCCGCCCTATTGTATGTTACACCGAGGGTTATTTGCCTATTGTGTTTCCTTGTGATTGTATCAGACACACACACCCTTTGATTTGTCATAGTCTACAAAATCAAGCTTGGATCAAGTTAAAAATCCACTAGATTCTGTCTTGCCGCTGCTGTTTGTGTGAGCCGTGTTTATAGATACTATTATAGCCTGAAACATGACACTCCAATGGACATACACCAGACATAACACAGTTGCAAATTTTATGTTGATAATATTCTCGTACATTGGTGTATGGTATTTCAGTTGTAGGATATTGTGGTATATCTGTGCTCAGAAGTGTTAAGACAATCTCTTGGGGGTGTAAGGTTTGCTTAAATCAAAGTGCTGTTTTTGCCGTTCTGTTTACTCGTTCCGATGTGGTCAGTTGCTGCATGGCAGCAAAATATTGTAGACTATTTGTCCACTGTACACGATGAAATATCAAAAATATTGTCCGGTTCCAAATCCATTATCAAAACTCAAAACAGGCTGTGGAACACCGCTCCTGTATACTTATGCATTGTATGGTGTGGGTATTCCAGTATACATGTATAAAATCAAAAAAGTACTAAAAAGGTAATAAAAACATGCTTTTAATCTAGGGTTAAAGTTCTCATGTTTTAGAAAATAGTGGCTCTATTGTTTGTCAAATACAGGTTTTACTTGATCTAATGTGGTAGTTAGAAGTCTGTGATTTAAAGATAAAAATATAAAAATAGTTCGATATATATATTTTTCTGTGTGTTAATATCAGTATTCTGCTAAGTACATTATTTTGTCCCAAGTACCTCATGCACTTTCGGCATGCTACATTGCAATCTATGAGAATGTTTCAAACCGTTTACTTTGCTATGCTTCTCCTGAGATTATTGTTACCCGCTGTACATATAGATGCTGTTTGGTGCTGGTTATATACTCACCTTGAAATGTGAAGTTGAACCTGTACAGCTCTAGCAATTAATGTTTTACTTTGCCACCTGTGGGGGGCGTCTATCTAACATCCCACTATAGTGGACTATACATACAGAGAACCATCTGGTATGGCTCTGTTGGCGTGTGATATATGTGCTCTCTGTTATATGTGCTTGAGCTTACTGCAGCTACGGCTACTGTACCCACTGGTGTGTAGCTAATACTTGGTAACTTTGGCCTATGTTGGTGTCATCCAGGGATGGCATTCCTGAAAATACTTAAGTCTAAGTTTTGACTTAAGTCACCAATCCGAGCAATGTGATTGGCTAAGAATCTGACAGAGTCGAAACTGACTTAGGTGTAAATTTGACTTAAGTCACCAATCTGAGCAAAGTAATTGTCTAGGAATCTGACTTAAGTCAAAACTTAGACTAAAGTATTTTCGAGAACTCTGGCCCAGAATACAGTAGAACCTAAGAATTGAGACCACCTGTGTTGCTGTGATAAAATGGTCCTAATTCTGATGTGGTCTTGAATTCCAAAACCGCCTAACATTGAAAATGCAGTTTGCGTACTGCTGTGAAGTGGTCTTTATTATGAGGTGGTCTTGATTCTGAGGTGGTTGCCAAGTGAGATTCTACCGTGTGTCTTGTATGGTAATACCTCTCTTCAAGACAGCCCGGTATATACATGTACGGGGAAAAAGGAATTGAGCACGCCTGCGTCAGTCCCTTTTCCAATTACATGTAGTAGGACATAACTGACACCACCTCAGAAGTCTGAACAGTTTTGACATGTTCCCTTGGGTCTATGTGATTGACACCTTTCATTGTATATGGCCAGTGGCCAATGACATTGTTGCATGTACTTGTAAGCCTACAATATATTTAGGCATCTGAATTTCTGTGAACATGATATTTGAGAATGAATATTGATGAAAAAAAGAACACAGTAAAAATTGGATAGGACATCTTGCTAAACTTTGTTGAAGGTTATACTTTTAGAGTTGTTTGGTATGGCGTACTAATTGCCTGTACAAGCTGCAAAGCTTTGTGTGGGCATGGGAGATACAGGGTTTTAAATGTAGTAGCCGCAGGCTTTGAATAGTTACTTTGCCATAAAGATGCATCAAAATAATCGATTAATTTCTTATAAACTCCTTAGAAAGCTATAGTAGGTGATCTAACCATTTCAGAACTCTGCTCAGAGCAGTACTATGACATAAATATGGGATATGTGTCTTTATGTGTTCATATCCATCAGTTAATTAAGTTTATTTGGTTCAAATTGTATTAGTACTATCTTACGAAATCCTAAAACAGAATAAAACACTTAATGGTGACAGGTCCTACACAAGGAATAACGGTGTGCTACATATTGTTTTGACTGAACGCTATGTAATATGGCATCACCTTGGTTTATTTCATCGCACTAGCAAGTTAACAGCTGAAAATGGCTACACAGTATGTCATACTATGGTCCTTCAAATGTTTGAGAGCTAGCGTTCCTTGAAATGTTTTTGAGCTAGTACAGCTGTGGATGAAATTGATGCAAACTCATTGTAGGATACCCAGACTGTGTTTTTGCTATGCTTGAAGATTCGTTGTCCACTAGTCAAGGAAATACAAATTTTATTTTTGTGTTCTGCATAAATGAATTCGTCAACAGTATTGTGTCAACATTCTTGTTGCTCAACAAAAAGAAAAAAACTGTTTGAAGCCACACTTGTGTTTTGAACAGTGTGACCATAGATCGTCTTTTCATTGTTTTGGCGTGTGGTTTCAGTGAGTTCATGCAGTGACATTAACCCATCTAGGCAGTGATAGAAAGTGGTGATTATTTCATCAGACAAGGAAAATATGTTTTAGCAAAAAATTTAGGAAAAGAAGTTTTGCACCACAATGTTAGTTTCCTGTGATTGGGATTGCACGATCTTCTTTGTGTGTGTAATATTTTATTGCTGGACTCCGCATGTTGGTCTGACTTATCATCAAAACTTGGTATTTTAGTCTATCTATAAGCAGCTGCTTGTACCATTGTGCATTTCAAGATTTATTCAATTTTCTGTGCAGGGACTCCTGACCAGGGGGCAAAGGTCACAGAGGTGTTGAAATGTTATTCCCATGAGGTTTGATGGAGTTCTCAAAAATACTTTAAGTCCTAGTTTTTGAGTTAATTCAGGTCCTAGTTTTTGAGTTAATTCGGATTCTTAAATCACATTCTCATGTTGGTGACTTAAGGCAAAACTTGGACTTAAGTATGTTGAGAATTTTAGCCCTGAGATGTTAATCCCATGGGAATCTGTTTCTGGGACAATGTGTTGTCACCGAGCGCAGGGTTGTTATAATGACACAAGGAAGTCCAGGGTTCGTACAGGTAACAGGAAGTCAAGCTTCTGTCAAACTTTAAATATTTTACGTGCTTAAGGAAGCAAAAAGGGTGAAAATATTTAAAAATAATTAGGACTTATAGGTAATACAACGAGAATAGCTCAAAACAGTTGTCCTTCAGGATTGCCTACAGAATGAAATACTGAATTATGTTGAATGTATTTGACGAAATATTGTTAAAAACCATGCAGTTGTTTTTATGCTGTTAATAGTAAACGTGTGTAGAAATTGACCGAAAGCAGTGGTGCATAAAAGCTCACTACACGTCATGCCTTTTTCCGTAGATGCCGAAATTTGTGACTGACTTGTTCACACTAATAAACTGCTGGCTATATTTTCATCGATCTTATCGTTTTGATTATTCTTCCAGCTTTTTGTGCCAGCCCTTTATACATATAGGTTGCATATAGGTTGTAGTGGGAAAAGCAACAACTCTGCCGTGCTGCTTGAAAACAATAGGAAACTGCAGAAGTAACATTTTTCGAGTTTTGTTTCCATAATGTATGTATAAGTATACCACAGCTAGGCAGCGTATGATACAGAGTCTAGAATACATGTACATATATTGTAAGAAAAGTTTTTTAGCTCTGCTTGACTATGTCAGCAGAGCTCATGAAATCGAAATTTGTCCGTCCGTCCGTCCGTCGTCCGTCCGTCCGTCCGTGTCGCAATTATCTCTGAACTTAATGCACGGATTTCGTTCAAACTTTAGTTGTGGCTTACCCTGGGCCATATGCTCGGACGTTTTTTGAATTTTTGA
>JAAUYG010146400.1_pt1 | contig 10027 bp, 10 predicted proteins | sample 7278091 | NCBI WGS metagenome assembly JAAUYG01 (sample SAMN14350201, study PRJNA611818) | marine sediment metagenome | isolation source: surface marine sediment (0.6m) | place: French Polynesia: Moorea | collected 2018-08
GTCAGACAACTCTTCCGCACACATGTGTGACAGTGATTTCAGAACATAAAAACATCAAGTAAGTATCTCAGAAATTCTGCACGCAGCTGTATGCAGTTCGCACACAAATGGTATAAAAGTCAGGGACACTAAAAAACTGAACCTGTTTTTTTTGCCACGGATGTGAGCAGACAAGAACATCTTCATCACTATCGTGCAAATTTATGTGTCCATTTTCGGGGATTGAGACATGTTGCCAGTCAACACGAAACAGTTCATTGTGCATTTCTTCAAGTACAAATGGAATGACGGTCTCTTGCAAAGTACCGTGCAAGGTGTAAGATGAAATCACAAGGCTTCTTTATTGAAATGAGCACATTAAATTCTGTTCGAATCTGCAAGGACGTGGATTGCAATCAGCCTTCGTGAGAGCTTATTCTGTTTGAAATTCCCAAAGACAAAGGCCACACTCGTGGAAGCACCAGAATGGGTGGAGTGCGAAATGTTTGATTAAGATGACTGCTTTTCTTGAATGATTTGTGAAATATGCGGATACAAGGCGAAAAAAAAACAACGATCAACTCTTCTACTGTTTCGCTCATATTGATCAACGAAGCAAAGACCCAAGGTTGAAGCTGTATAATTGCAGGCAGTTTCAAGATGTACAAGGCTCCTCCGTCAGCGACACGGGTTCCAGTGATACCGTCTTTCCGTAAAGCTGACGACGTTACTAAATTGTTGATGGCCGCTATGTTTGTACCGTTTGGACAATAGAAAGACAACACTGAAGACACACCCACAAAGCATCTATCTTCCTTTGATAAATGATTTGCAGGTAAGCGTTTGTTGTTTCTACAAGTTGTACGGCAAAGTTATTCTTTTGAAACGCGCATTAGGTCAAGGCAGGGTGCAATCTTCTGGTATCGTCATTTCTGGCTCATGCAGACACCACGGTGTTCTGTTCTGTTTGGCACCAAAATGTGCAGAGACATGTGACGGAACAAAAGAGAAACAAAGGCGTCAGTTGAAAATTTACTCAGGTTCATTGCAGCTGAAACAAAGTGCATGTTTTTTTTTTGTTGTTGTTTTTTTTACACAAAATATTCCAAAGATCAAAGTGGAAACATGTGTCGCAGAGAACAACGCGGGGAGTCTGCTTCCTCTCAGACCCACAGGGGAGATTTTTCATTGACGGAAGATGCATGGTTGATCATCTCAGGAATGAATTGAAAGCGATCTTGAATGCCACAGAGAAAATCTCAAAATGCTTGATTGGAATTGGGTTATGATTTGAAGAATGGGTGTTGGAATTGTGTACCAACGTTGAATCGCACCACTTTATTGAATCCCTGCATCCAGTTCTGCACACCACGGTACAGAGTACATGGAAATCGCTTTCCTGTTGAATAGCTTCTTTGATCACAAAGTACAACGGGGAGTCTTTGTTACAAATCTCCTGATGCTGCACAAGACTGCCTATCCTTGAAAAGGACCCATGTTCCTTTGGATTAGGTACAAAAGTGCGTTTGATGATTTCATACTTATTCCTAGGAGTCCTGCAGTTGATCATCTTTCTGAATGACACCTTGTTTCCAAGAATTTCCATGTCAACAAGAGGAAGTGCGCACTGAGTCTGCTGGGTGAACCAGCAAAATGGAAAAAAAGCCGGTGTGGACCCGCTGTTGCGTTGCCTGGAGGCCAGCAGGCATCTCTGCATGATTCAGGGAGAGGAGTGTCACGTCACCGCCATCATGATGCCCACTTCAACCCCCAAGGCAAGCAACGGTATCCAAGAAATGGAGGAATCGTTCTGACTTGTGTCGGAAAGACATCCCTTTCTTGTGTGAAGAAACAAATGTGATATATTGCCTCTGTTTTGTTGTTTGGGCTCTCATCACAGTGCTTTGGAGGCCATGGAAAAACAAGACATGCCGTCTCTTAACGGTAGCCTCCCCAACATGCTTCCGCCTTGCTGTGAACCCACTTCCCGTCGTCTGACAACTTTTATACCTAAATGTGTGTGTGTCTGTGTGTGTGCGTGTGCGTTTCTGGAAAGAGAATTCGGGGGTCTATCGTGGGAAAAGGTGACATCAGCGTGAGACTGTACATCAAGATGCTGGGTATTTTCAAGTCTGCGCTCTATTCTAAGGTTCTCAGTCAGAACACCATGAGCCAGTTGTGGTAATTCCGCGAACAAAAACAGCCAAAAGTGATTTTAACAACAGGACCCAGTCTCAGGAAACTAACCTAGTTTCGGAATCCAACAGTCTCAAGACGAGTTCCTATATTTGATCTGCGTGACGTGAAGATATGCGACGTGATTGATAAGGGTGGCACTCCGTAACCTCAGCAGCAGTTTTTTCACAGCAGAATCAAGCAGTCGCAGCCAGATCCATAGATGGGTGTGCCCACATCACATTAGCTTTATGCTTTTCAGTGTAAGAAAAGTAGAAACATGTTGAATCAAGGTTCACGTCATTACCCGAATTTGTGGGCAGAAACCAAGCAGCCTTTTCATCAAAGACTGAATGTGCTCCTTCAAAAACACTGTACGACATCACAGGCAAATACAAAAGAAAACAAAATGTGACAGTCTCTTTGGATAAAAGTAAGACCCTTGCAGTAAGATCGGGTGTTGCAAGACCGGGTGTTGTTTTGTTCAAAGGTGTCTTTTTTCAAGCTGACGTTTTTGTACAGAGCGTCTTGCAAAACTCTTCTGCAGAATCACAATTCGCGTACTCTCCATGAAATCCACCGTTCTCTGCTGCTGAATTGATTCTTTGTGCCTCATGCACATGTACGACACTCACCACAAAGAATCTGCGTGCACCACTGTCTCCTTTGGTTGCCATCTCTTTTATTTTCCTTTTTTTGCAGGAAAATTAGCAACGCAACATTTGAGAGCTTACGGGGAAAGAACCTGTCGCTGCCGCTGAAAAATCATCTGCCAGGTTAACAATGATCTGCTGCAGGATCGAACATCTGGAGGGAAGATAAAAGCAAGAAGAACAAAAAGCCATGCACCAAACAGCTTAAACTTTAACCACACCCTACAATCTAAGAACAATGACTGATCAATCTTCTTGAATTACTCCCTTTGAGTAACATCGAGGAATCTGAGAGAGAACTGATAGAAGCGCAACAATGAGGAGCTACGTAAGTCGTCAGTTGCCGGAGTTATCCGGCGTCGGTTGACACCATTCCAGCTCCAGTCGGCGCAGGCGGGGGACTTACCATCGGGGTCGGCAGTATGATTACCCCAAAGAGCATGTCCAAGAGGGTGTTCGGCATCGGAATAGTCATCGCGGGACTCCTCGTTCTTTCCATTGCTCTGATCCTTGGACTCAGGTTCCCCGCCTATGTGAATACCAAAGCTGTCCAAACTCAGTGCATCCTCGACGCACAGCACAGCCAGTTCCACAACTGGGTAAGTGACTTTTGCTTTCATAAACCTTCGCGAAACAATATTTTTGTCTTTTGTTCAAGAAACAAGCATTTTATTGACTGCAGCGTTTTCAGCTTGTTTGTTTCAGACAATGTGCAATTTCCGTTTGAACAAACAGCGTCGGAACAGCAGCAAATGCGGTCTTAATTTCATTGCTCTTCCGAATTCATTGGTGTCGCAGTTCCTGTCAGCTCCAGCTAGGTTAGATTTAGACAGGAAATCCCTTTTCCTGAACGTTGTATCGTGCTGCAGTTGATCTGTTGATGAAGTGTTCCGCAGCTTGATCTAGTTTTCACTGATTTTCATCCATGTTGAGCTTGTTGCACAACAATGGCAATGATTCTGGGAGCATTCTAGTCATATTGAACCTGAGACGATCCCCTGCAAAAATAAACAAACAAACAAAAGCAAAAAACCAGTCAGCAAGATGCGACACCAAGGTAGACTCCCTTGTCAGATATTTGGGCTATATATTCTGTCACCTGAGTTGGCAACCTTGTCCCAGTTGGAATCGCATAATTCCAGAGTTTGATGAGTGGGAACCACGAGCCACGAGGAGTGTGTTTTCTTTGGCACACTGCAAATTTGGCTGACTGCGCAGGCCCAAGCCCAACCCAACCCGTCAGTGTCGTCCGCTCAGGCCTGTGAAACCAGAGAAGGCTTGTTATGCGATGTCTGAGCACAAACGATACCACAGAGCAGCTGAACTTTGGATGTCACACCTGGGGGAGAGGGCTTGGGTGTCACACGGCACAAAGGGGGCATGACTCAGAGGGAGGCGCTTTTAAAACTGGAAGTGAACAATGTCATTTTGTCTGAAGACAGCAAAGGGGTAACATCTTTTACCCATGAGGGAGGGGTTTGACACTTTGGCTGGGTTGGCCATGGGTTTCATACAAGGTGGGCTGGCATCGGGGTGCTTGGAGGAGACACGGCCCTGTAGGATTGTCACCAATGGGGAGAATGACACCTGCGGTGCCGCCCAGGAAGATGGCCATACGGCACTGCATGCTTCTTGTTCAAGTGGTGGTCATTCCTTTCTTTGCAGGTGAACGACTCCTACAGAGACAAGATCAACAGAATCTACTACTGGGTCATAACAAACAAGGAAGACTTCCTCCATCGAAATCAGCTTCCGAAGGTGAGCTGCCGTCGTGTGAAACTAACTCTGTTTTCCGCTGATTTGATCCTTGTACGTCGCAGAACAAAAACGTGTTTTCTTATCTCGGAGATCAGGAGATCAAATGATAACACAAAAGGCGAGGGCTGTGTGATCTCAGTATAGTTGGATATTGTCTCACTCCTCTGTACAATTAAGAAAGCAGGAAAAAAAAACAAAGTGTTTGAGACAAATCTGTGGTCTGTCATGGGAGGGTGCGGGACGGTACGGTTTCCTGCCTGCTATCACACAGATCTGCGTGAATTCTCATAAACTTTTTTGCATCCAATAGACCTGATTCCATGCAAGGTCGATCAAAATCAAATTGCTTTTCTGGCTGAAATTGGTGGCTTTTGGCAAAAATCCTTCAAACTGGAGTGCATAAATCCGCGCCACTGAAACCTTTTCATGGGAGCCAAACAATCAAGAAAAACTTTTCTTGTTCACCTGAATAAATTCTTCGTTTAGGCATCCGATCTCTGCAGCATTCAACCACAACTGTTTTCTCTGCGAGTTGAATGTGCAAAAACGAAATGAATGCGTGGAAGCCTCCACAACCAAAACATCATAAAACAGAACATCATTGAAGGTCATTTGGAGCCTTGAACTGCACGGAAAAGGCGCCTTCGCCAGCTGTGCGTCTGCCGTTCCTATTTGCCCACAACACAGTCGAAACTGACGCTCAAGATTTGCGTGCCTTTCTGAATGTTTCCTGATCGAGTTTTGCGCGAACTCCACTTGGGAACAGCAAATTGGTGTTTCAGAGCGGAACATTGCTGTTTCGGGCCCGTGGACACATTTGTCCTTTTGTCCTTCAGCAAAAGTCAAACAACATTTAGCTCATAATTATTTAAGACGAAATTGAAACTCTAATGCTGAGGAACATAGGCGGAAATTACACAGTGGTGTGAATTAACAGATGGATATCGAATGAAAGAAGCCTTCTGTGCTGTGTGACGAAAGCAGCTTCGACGCCTGGAGATATTCGTTTGTTTTTTTCTTTTGTTTTTTTTTTTTCATAACGCCAGAAGGGCTGAACGTTATCCACCCACAAAGACATCGGAAACACAGTACATTTATCTCAACACGAAGATTCCTTCATTCATCCAATATTGACTTTCTCTGGTATCCAAAATCTACACATTCTTGCATGCAGGTAAAGACGTCAATAAAAAAAAATTCCACGAGAAGGAAAACGCACAGCGTCCTGCTCACATCCTTACGACTGTTTCCTTTTATTTACAAACTGGGATTCTCTTTACATTTACTGTTGAGTACAAAGCACTGCGATCAATAATCAGACTACCTCATCTGATGCTACCACCAAGGAGCACAGAGCCTCCACACAAAGGAAAAAAACATTTTATTGGCATTTTGCATCGTCAAATAACATCTGCAGCTTTTGATGTTTCTTTGAAGCTTGGAAAGCCAGGTGTGGCCTCAATTGATCTGATGCCCACAGTGCATCGGATGTATGACTTCTAAGCTCAAACTACATGCATTTTTGCCATATTTGACACGAAATGATTCAGTTCTGCAAAGAACATTCTTTTTCTCTGTGAAAGTACTCCTTTTGAAGAAGCTGAAACCTTGGCACAAGTGGCTGCTTCTTCACTCCGTTTCAGGTCAAGGACTGAAATCTGAGCATAACAAGCAATTTTACGGGTTGGAAGGTTTTTCCTTTCTCGCAATTAAACTTTTCTGGTTATCAAGCCAGACGAAACCCAGTGCCTCGGGGTCACAGCCCAAGCCACTCAGATCGAAAGTGAACTTTTCGCCTCTTTTGTGCCAAGTTGGTGACATTGCTGTTCTGGTTTGAGTCTCACCATGACTTGGGACTGGAGCTGAGACTTTGAACTTGCTTGTGTCTGCACGAATCTCGCTTCAATTTCTGCTGAGAGTTTCTCGTTGAGACCCACGGAATCTTCTGGTGGTCAGATAATGTCGCGTCCTGAGTATCTGAAAAACCTTTTCTGAAAGATCTTTCTGTTATTGCCTTTGGATAAGTTTCCTCGACACTTTGGCTGAATTCTTTTCAGAATGAGTTTTCCCCATGAAATATGTCAGAATAATTCAGACAGAAATTGATGAGTTTCGAACAAATGTTTGACTTCAAATTTTTTCGTTTGCAGGTGGCACAACGAGGACCGTACGTCTACCAGGAAAGGGAGACGAAAATTGATGTGACGTTCGCTTCAAACCTGATTCGTTTTTACTTCTGGCATCGGCAAACTTTCGACAAAGAAAGAACGAAAGCAGAATGTGGACAGGATTGTTCGGAAGATGACGAGGTAGATATCTGCAGTGCTTTTATTTTTAATCAGCCTCTGAGGAAAAAGCACTGCATTTAACACGCATCCCCACGAGGACCATCAAGTGAAATTTAAGAAACAGCAACGAGTGCAATTTTTATAGTCTCCGCATGCAGTGTCATATTTCCTTGCAATGCGAATGTCCAAACACTGTACGTTTGGAGCGGAACAGATTCGATTGTCTTTCTCGGCACCTTGGTGCCATGCAGAGAAAATGCGTGTTCCATCCTTATTAATACAAGTGTGTCCCATGTGTCCGAAGCCACACTAAACGATTAACAGACGGGATTGTCAAACGTCTCTTTTCGAAAACGTGAACAACAAAACTTCTTTCTCTTTTTGCAGATCACAATTGTCAACGATGTTTTTCTCAAGAATCTACACAAGTTTAACGGCGAAACCAATTTCGGTCTCAGCCAAGTTCCGGATTCCGTCGCCTCTATTCTGTCAACTGTGGATTCTCTGCACAATGGAGGAAGAATAAACTCCACACGTTTCTTTGGCTTTGTGAAAAGGAATGTACTGGATCAGTGGGCGATAGAACTCGCTTTCCCCGAAGGATACTCGAACTTAGGCTTTGGAAACTGGCTTAATGAAGAAGATACGTATTACAAGAGAGAAATTATTGAGCACCGGAATAGCAGGGACTTCGACGTCACTGAAATCAGAGGACTAATGACTGCTCTGAGCAATGACGAACTGCTTGGAGTTACGTACCCAATTCTGTCTAATGTTTCATTTCCTCACAAGTGTCTGATGCCCACAGCAGACATGGCACTCTCCATCAGTTCTGCTGAAGGACTGAATAATGAGATGAAAGAAACATGCAGACTGACGTCCTGTCTCTATCAACTGGAGAATTACATATCAGGATTGCCAAATGTTCAAGTGTCCTCGCCTGCATTGACGAGTGTCCTGCAATGCATTGCCACGTACCTCTGCACAGACACTCGCACCACTTGTTTGCCATTTCCGGCAGGGAACACTCTCCGTCTTGCATATGCCCACGCTGTTCATGACTATATTTTTCATCACCTTGCCCAGTATGTGTTTCATTCAACTGTGATACTGCAAAACAATGACCTCATCGCCAGCAAAAGCCAACGTAGCTTAGCTTTAGGATATTACGAAAACATCACCTCGGACTCTCAAGTTTTCGAAAGCAATTTTGTGCCTGGAATACTTGAACACGCACTCAGTATTAAAGACCCACGATGGTTTATCATCAGGAGACAGATTCAACTGTACAACTGTTACGACGCTGTCAACGCGCAGACCAATTTTATGTGGAGAGGTAAGGCTGCTGGGAATGAACAAGTCGGGTGGAATTTTAAGTTGTGAAATCTCGTCTTCGGTGCCCTATCCTGGGAGAAACCGCTTTTTGCCTCAAGAAAAACCACGGGCGTTACAATTCATTGTGTGTACGCGAAAGAACGGGAGCTGGGTGTGAACCTCAAGTTGCTCCTCATTTGCTGGCGTCGCAGACGGGATGATAATGTCCTGAGAGACGATGTCTGTCGGAGTGGCAACCATTCTGGAAACAAATTGTTCACACAGATAGGGAAAGGGCCAAATGAAAAAAGCAGCGCAGCTCCAAAATATTTTGTCTATTTTGTGCAGTCTGTGTAAAAACGCAAAGTTCGGAAATGTCTTGTTGGGAAAATCTTTGACCTTTAGAAAATCTTAAAAGTCGCGTGAAGTTTTCCCCATCCAGATTGTCTGTTTCTTTTGGTCATAGAAAACTGAGATCCGACACCTCTTTCTGTATGTCCCTTTTTGCTGAGACAGCTAGCGAGAGCTTCAGAAGATAGCGTTGATGGCTGGCAGGTTATCTTACAACAGGATCAGCTTTACGAACCCCGCAGAGCAGTAATCACCGACAGAGACGAGTGGTTCTTTCTTTGAAGACAAAATGTCAACACCTTTGATCAAATGCACAGGATTACACAGGACTCCAAAGTTCTGAGGAACTGGCTGCTTCAGGCAAAACATGGCCAAGCAATAATTAACACTGGCAGACACTGATGTGGCAGCAACGACAGGCAAACATCATTTTGGAGCGAGAATACAATCTCGAAAGTGACCTTCAAAGACTTCAGCCATGTTCTCTCCAGAAAAAGTCTAGAGTTTTTTGTGCCCGTTGAGAAAAGAAATTGTCTTTCCAACCTCAAAGAATCAACCTTGACTCTCGTCACCAACTACAAACCAAAGAAAGGTGCAAAGGATTTTTGCATTGCACACACACACACACACACACACACACTCTCTCTCTCTCTGGAACAAGAACAAGAACAGATCCATTCCGAGCCCAGTTGATACGTTGCCTTGCCACCGGAGTTTGTCTTGTTCTGCAAGAACAAAGAGTTTGTTGTTGTTTCCGTGACATGCGTAATCTTCCGTAGCGTAGAGAGGGAGAGAGATTCTGTATACATCCAGCACAAATTGAAATGGCCGATTCTTTCAATCTTGCACTCAAGCCATAAAAACAGTGAAGTCTTAAACCCCTTCCAAGCAACCTGAAGGGCTTCATCAACCAGGTAATGGAAAACGACTGCAAGTACCTCCCGCAGAAAGTTTGGCTTCAGTACAGATCAATAGAAAACAGTCGTTTGGGGCAAAGCATTGGAAGAGGGATTCAATTGCGCGCAACAGTGAATGGAAACCATACCCGTTTTGTCCTGCCATTGTTCTTCCAACTGTTTCTTGACGATTCCAAAATTAGCTGCATGTCTTTTGATTATCACGTCAGCAAAGTGTCCAAGCAAGTTTGAATTCGAAAGCATGTAATTGCCTCCTGTAATTCTTTTCACTGCTTTTTGTAGCCTATGACGGCCTGACGCACAGTCCAGAAAACTTGTTTCCCAACACAAGCAAGGCTGAGAGAAGTATCTACAGTAGGCGAAGGAACATTCCTCCGTACCCTGAACTAGAAGCCTGCTTGTCGTTTCCTCTGCCGCAAGACGACTTCAACCTCTTTCATCCGGAAGTCATGCGAACGTGTTCTTACGTGTACAGTTACGAACACGACGTCCTTGGGGTCGGGACTCGCAGGCTGATTCTGAACAGAAGTAAGAACACTACTTGTAAGCTTCACTGAAACTGTTTATGGATGTTTTTTTCTGACAATTTTTA
>JAAUYG010222759.1_pt1 | contig 10027 bp, 3 predicted proteins | sample 7278091 | NCBI WGS metagenome assembly JAAUYG01 (sample SAMN14350201, study PRJNA611818) | marine sediment metagenome | isolation source: surface marine sediment (0.6m) | place: French Polynesia: Moorea | collected 2018-08
AGTGTGTAAACTACCTCACACTACGTTACAGTGGCTGACAGCCCACCATAAAGATAAGATAGTTAACATGCTTGGGCAAACCCCACTACACCTCCTGACAATGGAGATTCACCTTCTTGAAGATATGGAAGAGAAAATTCTTCTTTTAACAGAAAGGGTGGGTTTCAGTTTCTCAGACAGAGATAACAATGGCAGAGTACCATATCACATTGCCTGTCTGTGTCTTAATACGCAGTTTCTGCGCTGTGGCTTGAGATTAGATCCCGACTTCCAAACAAACATGCTGGAAAAAGATAACGTGGGCCAGACACCATTGCCATATATGGCTTACCTACTATACAACACAAGTAAATGTTATGGTAGCCCATTACTTAAGCTACTCAGTGCCAGAAAGACACTTGAAATGCTGCAACAAATTATAGGCCCAGATTTAACACTGAATAGACAGGTAAGCACTTGCACCAGTACTGGGCACTCTGAGAACACTCTGGCTTGTGTCAGAAAATATTTTAAAGCTAATATGACTGTTCTGCAACTGTCAGATGTGATCGACAAGGCAAAACAAACCAGCCTGGGCAACAATGATGTAGCATTGCTGTTTAAGTGCAGTACTGTAGGTATTGTCAGCCTGCCTGACAAGCAGCATATAGTTGTCCATGTTTTGCACCTGCTGCAACTTATTGGTACTGAGATGGGAAAAATGGATACTTTATTTGAGTGTGTGCCAGAGTTGAAAGGCAGTGTACTGGAATACACTAAATGTGGGGAACTGGATGAACTAGACACATCCATGAAACTTGTAAATTTTAGAGATCGCTTTTTGACATCCAATGAGAGAGGCAACATCGGCATTCATGCCTTAGTTGCACATAAAACGAGTTTATTTTGGATTACTGGAAAGGAAAAATATTATAATTTTACGTCAGGTTATAGAATGCAGGGGAAGACTTTTCAAAGCATGAAGTTCTGTGCAGATTTCTGGCAACTATTTATGAAAGCACTAGATACTGAAGTGGTACGAGACTACATTCAAAGTAACAGCATTATCATTGAGAACTGTAAAAGGAAGCATGGATTTGTGGGTATGCTCAACATATCCTGTCAACTAGATGGCAGCATCCAACTGATATCTGTTGACATTGCACCTTGTATTCAGAGTGATAACCTGGATGGATACATAGCTCTGTTAAGACCTAGATATTATGACAACAAGAAGGTGGGCAAAGAGTTTCTCACCTATCTGGAACTCTCCAGTTCACACAAAGATTGGGATTTCCTCAAGTTTCTGCCACCTGAAGTGTTGTGTGGCTATGCCCTGGTCAAAATTCTGCGGTCTGTGGCAGACACTTTCCAGACAGAGAAAGGGAGAGTGTTGACAGCTGAGGACATCCTGCCATCCTATATGATAAAGACAGCACTGCTGTGGATTCTGGATCCTGAGGAAAAGCGTTCCAACATGTATAAAAATCTGGACATAGACGCAATCATGTACAAGGAATCCAGTTACAAGGAAGATGTTCTTGGCTTGTGTCAGCAACTGTTACACCACTCACACACACCAGGTCTGGACAGTACAGAAGTGGAGAAGCTGTTGTTGGATATTTGCAAGAAATGTACCACAGGAACGGGATATCTTACTGCCAGAGAGAGGATCCTGCCCTATGTACTGGCTACTAGATGCTCTGGCAGACAACAACAGAATGGAATCAATCTGCAGTGGATGAAAGCAAAGGGGAAACCAGATGTGCAGGTTATTGAACCAGGGGATGAGACAACCGACAGTATAAAGATCTACACTGATTCTGAAGCTGAGACAGTCAGGATGGCACAAGAGCATGGGAAGAAACCTGGTGGACACTTCAGTCACCACACGATTGCCTATCCAAACATCAGTGAGGAGACTGCCAGAAAATGTCGGGTTTGGGCTCTACGTATGGTACGGCTCCTCCCACGTCTACTGAAGTATAAAGGGGAGACATTTGTTGGGCGGAAGTCAATACGTATAGATGGCATAAGGAACTACTACCTGCCAGATCAGGAGATAAGTCCCAAAGATAAAGACCTGGCAGTTACTCTATGCCATGTGCTGGAGGCTATGCTGGAGTGAGGAGACAGTATCAATGTAGTAATCACATGACAGTAACAATACTGCTCTAAAATATAATTCCGTTTATGAAATGCTCTTGTCACATATATGTTGTCTGTACAGTTGCATGCACAGATAACATTTATATGACACACAATATAATAATATAATGCAAAGAAGGTTTTGCCAAATTCATCGGTCATAAATTATATGTGGTACCACTATATGTGGTACCACTGGTACTGCTCTATCATATGTGCTTATAGCCAATGTTATTATTACCTTACAAATTAATCATTATCATTAATTATTATCAGCATGTTTTTTTGCAATTCCTATTTAAATATAATCTGAGGTTGGATTCTTCACTGATAATTTTTATATATTTATATCTGTTAGTTACTAATCACTATCGCAACTAATCAAAAAGCAATTAACAAGCCATCTTTGGGACACCAACTGGAATATACAGACCATGGCAAATATAGATATTAGAGTGGTGATATTTACAATAAAATTATACAGACAGTAGAATCAGATTATAAATGTTATAAATCTTGTAATTGGCATTCACGTCTATTACTAATACCTTCTATTCATGCACTGGCACACACTTTTTGGAACAGGGTACATCCATTCTCTTAAATAACCAGCAGAATGGGGTAGGTGAGAGATCATAACTCCAATGTGATATACTAGTACAACTTACCAGTTTGCACGTGATATGTCCTTATTGCAAGGGTGAAAATCTGCATAAGCACTGTAAATGAAAATGATATGAATATCCCTAATTGAAGTCCTTGTTTCTACCATTGTAACAAAGCAGTGATATTGCTTGCTAACTATATCACAATTGTTTTACAAACACACACACACATATCTGCACCCCGCACGTTGCATATTGAAGGTGCATGTGTAGTTAAGTAAGCATTCACTGAACCAGCTCATGGGAAGCCCTGAACAGTAAGTCATGTAATATATGCTGAATAAATATTAATTAATTGAACCAATATCTACATGTATGTATGCATATATATTTGTATATATATTTTTATATGTTATATAGAACATTGTGTTACTAGACCTACATGACCAAAGTGAAATGGAAAGGTTAATACCCCATGCATTACATCTGTGCCACTAAATGATATGGTGTGTGATTGTGTGTTATGTGGACATTTACATTATGTAAACATTAAGATATTAAAACTGATATATGGACTCAGGAACTAAAGTGTGGTAAAATCTTAAATAAAAATTAATCAGCATTATTGCCAGAATTGTGATTATAATTAGTCTTATTCTGAAGCAATAATCCATAATCCACGGATTAAATCAGTCTTCAGTCCTGATTAATTCAAACAATAATATACAATACGCATATACATGTTGGCAAACATTTGCCAAACATGGTGCCATCCAACCCAAACTGATAATGTGTGTGTAATGTAAATATATCAGTGTGCCTGTTAATCAGAAACATATTGTTTGCTATGCAGCTGCTGTGGTGTCTAGACTGGTTATATTTAAAGCAATTGATTATGTTTATAATCTCCTAGTTAGCTTCATACCCAAATGTTTAGCTGCTACAAAAAAGTTAACATAGTCTGAACATGACAATTGTTGTTAATGTGTGAAATTTAAGTTTGAATATGTGAATGATTGATTCCTGTTTGTCATATATCTATTGGTAGCCCACAGTACATTGTATAAATTATGTATATATATAGCTAGCAGCTCAGCTGTGTGGTCTGCAAACCAGAGTGTAAAATATGTATATTTATGTAAAGCTCATAATACTAAAATATTTCTTACATGTAGCTCTAGACAGTGGTCTACTATCAGTATGCCATATGGAATATTGCCAAGCCAATATGTCTACGTCAAGCGATTTTGTTGTAACATTAAGTATGTGTTAATGGTTAGAGTGACCACTAAAGTCATGATGAAGTGGTGGAAAAGGCAGTTGCATGTAGTATCCACAAGATGACAGACCACCAACTAAAGTGAACATGGTCACTAACACACTGTATAAACTGTATAAAATTATTTGCACAGCTATAAATTTTACCATATAAACAATTTATTTTCACAACTATAAATTTTACCGCATATTACAATGTTATAACTTTTTTATTTAACAGTATATATTTCTCCATGTCATATTTAGATGCTGTGGGTATGTAATATAATTTATAACTTGAGTAAATGCTTATGAAAATGTACTGAAATTTAATCAGTCGAGAATATTGTTTATCTTGAGGGAAAAATGCATAATGTATATTCCCAGTACAAAATTAAATGGCTCTGGTTACCCAATGTACATATAAATGTTCTTATTAATGCTCATGTAGAGTTATTGATATACCGGAGATTGTACCAAAATGAATTAAACATACATTAATGTCATTGCTATGTTATAAGAATAGACATTTAATTATAAACACCTGGACACAGCTGAAGGTTTTCATGATAATAGCTGAATAGCCAGTTTTACTTCCATTCATAAAAATATGAAATTGTGCCTTTGGCATACCTGAAACTTGGAACACAGAAATAATCTACAACATCCAGGCTGTCCTTAGGGACATGGACATGTATCCGTGGTGCATACTTAATAGATATACACGTACCCTGCAGTTACCTAATGCATATACTGAGACTACATTGTGTGTGGTGTGAACAGAGGTAAATACATTTTTACATAAGTACATTTGTATTCACTGGTACGCGCCCTACTTTCTAATTCACTATGTAGTATTACTTGTATTAACATTTAAATATGCCATACATGTTATGTTTCCTATGTTTGTAGAAACAAAGCGCTCAATATTGGCATTATGATAAGTGATTATATAATGTATCTACTATATGTATTGTTCCTTGTCTGTAACATTGAATTATCTGTTCATTTATCATGTACCTCAGTTTTCAGTATATATGCTGCATTAACTCATATATGTAAAATGTAGTACGCTAACAATACATATATAGCCATACATGTATCTCTGGACAGTAAAGGCCCTAGCTGTACATGGGATATACATGTACATGGCAAGGTTATATATATCTAGATGTCAAGAGATTTTGTGACATGAAATGTGTTTATGTGCAAAGTGAAAACAAAAGGCATCATTGTAGTGGTGAAAAACAACTGTTGCCTGTAGTTTCTGCAAATGACAGTATAATCATTGTAGAACATGACCATTATAAGACTGCACAGCCATATGTTACGGCAAATTTCACTTTGCTATAACATCATATTATTTATCTGTGTCACAATAACTACAATTGATTCTGTTCTCTGTGTGTGTCTGGTATGAATGGTAACTTGACTGATATCTTATTCAAGTCCATTGATAATATAATCAATTCAGGATTTTCTTAATGGAAGTAGCATGCATGATGAACATTGCCTGTACAAAATATGGCTGTGGATAATCCCAATGTATATAGACATGTACCTTATATAAACTTGTTGATGTGTGATATTGGAGATTGTGAACATGTATTAAACATATATATTCGTGTAGCGGGAATGATTAGTTATAAGTAACAATAGACATTGTCTTACAAGTAACTGGACACAGATGAAGGTTTATATGACAATAGCCAGTCTTATTCCCATCCATAAAGATATAAAATTTTACAATTCATAGAACTCAAACTTGGAAAAAATAATCTATAACATCTTGGCTGTCCTTAGGGACACGAATATGTCCATGTATTGCATACTTAATTATAGCTATACATGTACACTATAGTTACCTAATGCGTACTGAGACTATATTGTATGTGGTGTGAGAAGGGATATTTAACACTGTTTCTACTTTATTTTGTATTCAGCGGTATGTGCCTTACTTGCTATTTCCCATGTATGCACATAAATATATCATAGGTTTATATTTCTGATGTTTGCAGAATGTACTGAATATTGGCATTATGATAAGTGATTATATAGTGTATCTACAATTTGTACAGTTGGATGTCTGTGACTCTGAGTGATCTGTTCATATGTTCTGTGTATGTCAGCTATCAATGTGTACTGCATTAACCATTATGAAATAAGTTTTCATATTATTATCATCACATCCTTACGCAAATAAGTAATTGTGTATTTTAATGCATATTCTGGGCCGGGATTAATTGTTCATCACATAATTTATCTATAAAGTAGTGAAAGACAAAATGTTTTGTAATAAACAACCTCGAAACTGGAGACCAGACATCTTGTAGCATTTTCCAAAGTATAGTGCTCAGCTTGTACACCCTAACCAGTTTCTGCCATGGCACTACGCTTGGGCAGTATCTTTTTGGATGGGTGACTATGATGTGCGATGCTGCTGTAGTTAAAGACCATTAGTTAGGGTTTGTATAGAAAACACCATGGTCACTTGATATAGAATACTTTGTTCACTCCAATGTTAGAACATTTTACATAGCGGCTCACACTGAAGACAACCTAAAATATTAAAGAAAATCTAACATATTCATTTCAAATACAAAAAGTGACAATGCACATGGTTAACCGCTGGAATAAACTGATACAGTAGCTGATTGACAAGACGTGTAACATACATGTATGTTTATAATGTGTATTGTATATATTTTTGCCTTGTCATTCTACTGATTGCACGAAAAGCCAATACCGGCATATGAAAATGTGATCTTTGGTATGGATGCATTTTGGTAAATGTGGTTATTTCAATGGTATCAGTAAGAGATTCATATTTTCTTGGGTTTCAATTTTATGCCTGTGGCTGTGACAATTTCTACTGTTAGTATAAAGAGATCTACTGTATTACCCACAAGCCAAATTATGCAATAAATCAAACTGAAAGTCTGCTTTAATTTAACTGTAAAGTCTTCATGGCCCTCTGCATTGTAAGGTGTGATTATGTATTTCAATAAATGTCAATACATTAAAATAAAATACGAATACATTAAATACTTGTTCATTTTATCATTTGTACATAAAACTGTACGTTTGCATTATGCTATCTAGTAGGTGTCCCTTTATTGCAACTCCAGGCATGTACAAATGTACATCATTCGCAGGTCTGCTTTATAAGCCAGAATTCACAATAGACCTCTCAAATATGTCATAATACACCAATATGATCGATGACCCTGTGACCCCTTCCACTGGCAGAAACAGGCTAGTTGAAATAATGATTATTATAATTACAACTCAGGGCACAAGTGTATACATTTATATCTTAGGTATGTTTACTGTCCCAGAAATTCAACATGAACCTATCAGAATTATCAGAAAATGCTGATACAACCAGACCCTGGTGACCCCTCTCACTGTTGCCAATGGAGACAGGCTGTACATGAAGAGACATTTTCTTGAATGTAGGTCTTTGTTGCCAATAACAGTCAATTCTTGTGAATGTTGGCTGCAAAAGATTTGTGTTGAGGTATCCCCAAATGTACTTAGCTGTAAACACTAACCATCCAGTCCTACTGTCGAGGCTACCCAAGTTGTGTTATACAGCACACACACAATACAGAGAATTCAGCAGACTGATCTTCCAGTAATTAGTATGTACATGAGACCCAACTGTATTGTTGCATGGTGGGTAATGGTGAACCCAGACCGGCGATTGTATCATGTACAAGGTTAGGTAAACCATCATCTGTAGGAATCTGCCTACAAGATAGGACTATAGGTCAAACCTCACGTCCCACCATTCTGCAGACTCACATCACATTCTAATCCTCCGACCTCTCAGATGTCTATGTAAAGAGACCCTGAGTCTAACAAGATGCCTTAATGGCATCCTTCAGACACTAACAATGAAGGGTGTTAGGATATATAGCACACTGATACTGACCCAACAGCTTATATAGCCATCATAACGCAACCATCAGTCACGATAAAAGACTTATCAGCTTTAAATCAGTTTTATTTCATGTAGAACATTAAAGTTTCCAAAATCTCAATACCATTGGTAATTGTATACTAAGGAATCTTTTAGCCACATTTCTATTGACACATTCACTCGACTTTGGTCATGCTACAACGAGTACTTGTACTAGTAGGATAATTCACAACCTCTTCATAATGACTTCTTTGTAAACATTTACTTGTTAAGCACAATGTACCGGTACACATCTATGGTCCATTGAATGGAACAAAGAATCAGAATTCATCACATACCATAAATAGCTCATTCAACATGCAGTTCTGTCCCTCGAACTCCAATAAATCAACTTTAGCATATTAGTACAACAACATGTACTAACTGCCAAACTAACAGCTTTTGACTGAAGCTCAGACCGTCATATAGGCCTACAAAATAGAATAACTGGATGGTAAATTTATCATATAGCACTACATGTACATTTAGCCCTTTAAATATCATTTAAAATTCCATTCCTTTCTACCCTTAAATAAGAAATAACATTATTCACTCAAATACTTTAGTATCCATTCGCAAAATATATACACCTGAACCATGCATCCCTGGGGCAGGCAAATACAATACCTACATAGTCACTAGTCAGTATTACAATGGTCATCCTCAACTGTCTTCAACTCAATTGTCCTTTGTTATAGACATTTCATTCAGCTCTCTGAATTGTAATGATGGCTTTGAATAGATTGTCAGCCGCGATTTCAGTTCCGGCATTTGGAAGCAAATGCGACGCCAACCGTGCTTAACTTACAGACATTTTAAATTTATTAAGTCCCTGCAAGTTTAAAGATTTGCGTATTTTAAGCATTAACACCATTTTAAAGACTATTTAAGTGCACAATGGTTTCCAGGTCTACTGTAGCATCCCTCTGATGGAGACACTGTTTCTCCCAAAGAGTTCTCTCCTCGTTAAAGAGGTGTAATTTCATGAGAGGGAGCACGAAGTGCATTCGCAGTCTCAGCTGCCTAAGTTAATTTGTGTTCCTATGTACAGGGTATCCTCACTAGCGAGTGTTTTTAAGAAACGGACAACTTTACCTTTAGAGCTTAAAAAAAGCATCTCTGTATATAAACAGATAAAGACCATGTACACTTTACAGCAATATTTCCATAGCTAGGTTAGTGTTCCCCCATAACAGGACTATCAGCAAAGCTGACATACTCAAGTACACACCAAGATATGTATGGCACAGTATATATACAGAAACACTGTATGATGATAAAGAGTTTGTAATATTATATATAAATGCATTGTTTCTGTGTCTTGGCCAGAGTCCAGATGTAGCCAGTGCCAGTTATTCCTGTGGTGAACTGTGTGGGTGTTTCACAATGGCCTGGAAATACAGAAAGTCTGACCTGGTATTTCTCTACGCAGCCACATGCTATCAATACACATTTATGGGTCAAGTCACATTTGGACACAGAATGTACATGTATATGATTACATTAAAAAAGAAGCAGTTGTAGCACTGGTATTGGGAGTAATAGTATTGACTTTCTACTTTTTCCTGAAAGAAACATAGATCAGCCAATATATCCAAAGAGATAAGAATCCAAAATTTATATATCACCAGAACTCATTTGCATATGCATAACGAGATACTGCAAACTTTACAAGTATAATTAGACTGACAAAACACTTACACTCCATCTCAGAGGTTCGTCCCCAGCAGCCAGGACACACCGGACCGGGCTGAAAACTGTGATCACCTGGGAGGTTTCCTCAGGGTGCTCGTCGCTAGGCGACCACAGTAACGTCAGCTCTGGTCGCTTGTTGTCTCTACGGTAACTGTACTCTGTCAACGGCAGTTGCTGGAAAGAAACGAGATGAAGAGTGGATGTAAGAAGACCGAGAATCATGTAAAAAAACCTTTTAGCAGTTTTTATTGAAGATGTTTTTGTATATGTGGTGGTGTATGTATATTTGTAAAATCGGGGATTCAGTTTAAAATGCGTGAGGACCTATCGGTATTTAATGAAGGGAAGTTTGAATCTATATTTGTGGAACTTAAAACCA
>JAAUYG010185691.1_pt1 | contig 10026 bp, 5 predicted proteins | sample 7278091 | NCBI WGS metagenome assembly JAAUYG01 (sample SAMN14350201, study PRJNA611818) | marine sediment metagenome | isolation source: surface marine sediment (0.6m) | place: French Polynesia: Moorea | collected 2018-08
CTGAGTACGGCTTGGATGCCAAATAAATCACAGCCCAATCGGTACGGCCCCCGGTAGAGGCAGAAAGAAACAACTAAACGAATCTGCCACAGACGTTAAAGAATCTTCCAAATCAGAAAACAATGAATTGTATTCATAAATATTTAATGGTATAAATAAGTTTTATGATGACGAAGTGTGATGGATGAAAGTGGTGCCTCCCACCCCCGCAGTTTGTTATTGCCCAACAGCCCATACTCGCACAGGGCAGCTGGAAGTTTTGTACAGCACATATACGCTGCTCGGCAAGGGTTAGGTGGTGGGGAGAAAACATGGCGGAATCGTAGGAGCGATATCGGGACTCTTTACCATGCCTTCCTGTTTAATGACGGCCTTTTGCTGTCAATCTTATAGACGGGATTGTATTTTGCAGATCCACTTGCCTGGTGAATTCCATTTCCAATTGCATAAAGATCTCGCAATCCTAGCAATTATGACGCAGCTGAGTCTGTCCTGGGATATTGTACAAAATAGCCCGTTTTTTCACGTATTGCCTGATTTTTCAGAAATTTGAGAATACTCATACCATCACAGCTCATGTTGCTAATCCTCCTTACCACACACTTTCTCCCATTTTAGTAAGCACTGAGATATTTATCCATAAAACCCACGGGTAAAACTTGGCCGACAATTTGGCTAAATTCACAATCATTGCCATCGTCGCTGCTTGACTGGTGCACCGCATGACGTCACGATTTCAGCGGTCGGGCAGCAGGCATTTCATTGATAGATGTATGAAGCCACGAACCTCATATTTTTCCTGCTAAACTTATACTAGAGTGAATCTTGACAATATGGTTTGATCGGATCCTAGGTTCCATCATACCATTGTGTATATTTCGCAAAAGTTTCTGTGGTACTTGCTAGCTATCATTAATGCAATAAGATATGTAACATTTTTCAGAACTCCCTGTAGCAATAGGCTATACCATTTTCGGCAGTTATGATGTAGTGGTTTGTAGTGTAGAATATTCCGGGTACTATACTAGACAACATACATGTGTATTACATGTTGTACATCTCAAAATATTTGAATATGAATAATATTTGAGCTTCTCGGAAGCTTTACAATTCATTTCCGCTGCAAGAGAACTCTTTCTGTTTCCAATGTTGGGTTATACCGCCCCCGACGTCGCATAGTGGTTAGAGCGTCCGCTTGGGGTGCGGGAGGCCGGGGTTCGATCCCCGACCGCGTCACACCAAAGGCGTAAAAAATGGGAGGTTTGCGCTTCTCAACATGGCGCTTGGCATTAACGAGTTAGGCATCCGACTGTGCGGCTCGGAGTCAGTGTAAATTGTCTGAGTGATTCCTTTCTGCTCACCTGTGGCGGAATTGAATCGGTGGTTTGGCACCCCAAATTTGTCGGGCGTAGATCGTTCGTCCCATATAAGACAGGTCCACATTAAATCACCACGCATACACCTGCATACTCCACCGAATCCAACTTGCAATCGGTGATATACCATGAGTGGGATCGTAGCTGGGGAGGGAAGGTATTGACTGTACACAATTACACGTGATGTACGACGATGCCCCAATGCAGGTTTTCATTGCTTTGGTCGGGTACGCATGATATGGTAGATCGTGATTTGCTTAGCACATTCCCACTAGATGCTTCTCTGCACAGATAAGATGGTCTTTATTACAAACAAGAAATTAAAAAGAAGGTATAAAGATCGTAAAGATATTAAATTATAATCTCCGTTAAAATTCACACCCCTGATTTTCACGAATCCATTAGCTAGGCCTGAGGTTTTAAATATGTCTGCTTATTTTTTTTCTTTGCTTCTTTCTTTCTTCTGTTTTTACTTTTTTATATTACTGGGATAGCAAAGCACATGGAAAAAGAAAAACTATCTCCACCAAAAATATATTTTTTTTTGAAAGAGAAAATAACAGAACTATCTTTGGGGTACGAATTGACCTCCCGTGGGGTACGGAGTAGTCAGGGTATGGACTGACTGGGGACGTTGTGGTAAGAGTACAGACTTGTTAGGTTACGGAGTGTCCAGGTACCCCAAAAATTGTAATATACATCACAAATGTCAAAATACAGTTTATTATAACGATAAGGCAAATACACTGCACTAATGGTTGACTGATCCTTAGCAGAGTCCGAAAACACAAAGGCGCGGCTGCATGTGAGTTTTCCATTTTGACGCATATCATAACTATGTGTAACACTTTGAAATAAGGTCTGTGGATAGGTTGGGCCAATATTAAGCTGTAGTTTACATACCTCAAGAAGGATAGCTCTCTGGCGTTGAATGTACATCAATGATCTCTTACATTTTGTTCGCAGCTCTGCATAAGTCGATTTAAAATCATTGCAGACAAACCTTAGGGCATGATACTGACTGTACTTTTCAATTTTCCTTATGTCTGAGATATTACAAAAGTGCCAAACTATTGGACAGTAATCAACATAACACTTTACAAAAGACCTAAATAAACATATCTTAGCTGTATAGTCTAAGCATCCAGGTATTCGTGACAATGCGTTTATACCCCTAGCAGCTTTTGGCTGTTGGCTCAACAGGTCATTCTGAAACAAATTATAAACAAAAGGTCGAAAAATAGAGCCTTGTGGTGCAATTTTACTTATTGTTAACCACTCACTTTTATGACCCCCGAGTTTAACTGATATAGGCTGGAAATCCCGAAGTACATGTAATATTAAAATGACAGCAGGAACCCACATAGACTTCGGTTTAAATAAAATAAAGATTTTATATTAGTAAAATGTAGAAAGTTCTAGCATACAACTTTAATGAACATTAATGCATATTAGGTAGGCAACTGTAACGTTAACAGAGCATAATAATGAGGTTTATCAGTGTCAGTAATCGGTCATGAATGCATGTACAGTTTCAAAATGAATACAAACATAAAGAGAATGAAGCACGCATAGACGTGAAGACGCTGGTGACTGGATAAGGAACCTGCACAGATATGGCCGTTAAACGTGTATAATGTCCAAAGTACGGAGGAAATGAAATTGTGGCGAACAGCAATGAACTGCAATGGATATTGACTTGGTAGCAGTATCCAGCACATTAATTATAAATATAAAAATACCCATGTCTGACTTACCTGAAGTAACAAGATATATTTTTCTAGAGAAGTGGCTGGAGCCACAGGTGTCACTGTATTACAGCGTGGCTCCTATGGACATGGTGCATTGCTGGACTGACAATCAAACTACGCTTACAGGCTCTTTTAAATTACATGTACTATCAGTAACTTCATTTACTAGCAAATGCAGACACCGTGACTTTTAAAAGCATACCAGTCCAATCAGGCACAAATAGTTACCAAATGACTTCATTCCGGCAATCCAACAATTCTGTATGTACCTTGAGATGAGGGAAATGACCACCGAACAGTATCTGCTTACAGAGACCAGACTGTGTAACAGTGCTGCCGTCTATGGTTAAGTGAGCAAGATAAATCATGCAGCAAAGCAGACAATCAGGTGATGTCAAGCCAAGGCATGAACAAATGTATGGTATGGCATACATATAAGCATTATGTGACATCAATCTTGCAATTTATTATTATGAAAAGGTAAAAACAAAATGCAGCTAAAATTGTATGTGCAAACAACCAACTGTGCAAACAGTGTCTCAGATAAATAGAATGGTCATCTCTGCATATTGAGCATCTAATCAATGGTTGTACTAGTGAATCGTAAATATGTTTGTAATTCATCTGAATAGACAACATTCAAGTTTGAACAGGTTATTACCAAAGGGCCACGCAATTGAGATTTCCTGTCTACGGGTTCAGTGTGTAAACTACTGTGGTTATGGTGCTTGGTGTGGCATAAAACATTCAATGGTACCTATTCATTAACCAGAAAACAATGAAGCAATATGGAATATTTATGCATAAACGTATCACGTAAAACTAGATCTGGCAGACAATTGACTTGAGATGGAGGGGAGCAGTACGCCGACCAGGCCGGCTTGGAATGAATCGTGGACTTTACGTTTAATGCATTTTCCTATTTTGCACATTTTATCCTAGTTGTATTCAATAACCTTTCACACAGCAAAAGATATTACGTAAAATTTAATCTACAACTTACATATACATGTATGTAGTGGGGGGTAGTGGAAAGGAAGTTCGCCAAATGCCAGAGCTGATAACAAAGACGGCACTGCCTGTCCATGTTCTGCTGTAAGATCTGAAACGATCCGATGAGGTTAGTGGCTGATATATTCTGCAGTCAACTAACTACAATTCTCACAGTCGGAATTACATTGTACAAATACACACCTAATATGTAAACACCTTTAAATATGTATACAGGTTTGCATAAGATACAAAGACTTTGGCATGCTATTATTATAGATAAAGCATTCTACGAAACCACTGGTGGTATTGTGGTATGTTGGGGTCTTGTGGATCTATATGTAGAGGGTCTAGGGGAATTTACTTGACGCCACAAACACGCACACTACCCGGTCGCCGCTTGTTGGCAGTTGGCACCCGGTACCGGGTGCCGGTCGCCACTAAATCGGTGGCCCAACTGTCTAGAAGCGTAGTGACCCTCGCAAGCTGCAGTAAACGGTGAGGCACAACGAGTAACCTTAACCTAAGCGGTAATAGGTTCTTCCGTTGGACTCCTAATTGAGCTAGGAAGAGCATAAGCGGGGATTACGGCAGCCGGAAGGCACCTGCCCCCTTACGGTTACCGGGTATACCTGGTGAAAGAAAAAAGTCCGAACAATTTCCTTCGGGTAAGACGAGGCCCTTTTATTCGTTCGACACAAGCTCACCCGGAGTTGAGCACAACACACACACAACTGGTGATAAAGACATGATATCACAGTGTAGATTACAACGAAGAATAAGTCACAAGATAAGTCACTGGAAGACTATTGGACTACAGAGTGTAGTCCAAGTGCCTTAAGAGCGTTAAAGTACATTCAGTTGCATAAATGTTAGACTAGAGAAAGGCTTAAGGCCAAAGACGATCATCAGCTAACAGCTGGGCGATCATGGTACGTATGGAATAAGTTAGTACATAATGTTACATAGATTTACAGACACGAGAAATGACGAATAGACAATAAATTAGACAGTAGCAAATATTTACATACAAAAATACACCTACGTAGAGCTCTTAACTAGTTCTACACCGTGAAAGCCAAATGCTTTCCCGCAGATACTAAAATCCTTTTAAAGTCTTAACCCTAAGATGGCTCTCCAATAGTGACACAGGTGAAAAGCCCCAGAAAGGCGTCTGATCAAAACGCACATTAACACGAGAGCCATTGCTAAGGAAACCATTATTGGTAAAAACTAGTGGATTATTCCACAGATCCCAGATCCTAAATTACTGGATCTGGGCCGTAAAGCCTACAGACATGAGATGTGTGAAAACATTGATACCTGTAGAACCAATGGACGGATTCACCGTCGGGCGGTAAGGGAAAGGGGCTGCCTGCACCGTCCGCCGGGAAACGACTACTAGACGTAATAATACTGTACGGAGGGCGGAAAGGAGGCTAACATATTACAGTATGTAATGATTTGGGTGATACATGGTAAGTGCATGTAATGTTGAGTGATTATAAATGATGATAAAAGACGAATGAATAATACTGGTCGTAGCCACTGAATACTTACCTGAAACGCTCCGATCAAGTTAGCCGCTGATATATTCAGATTTATCTACACTTTTCAAAGACGGAATGCTGGATAGACTTATCCCTGGTACATATATACCAAAACCGTGATCATTAATCTGAGAAATTAATCGGCTACAGCCCAAACGAATTCAAATAATATGAGAGTATAGGAATAAGCCGCCCAAAAAACAACAGCGATAAAAAATATTAGCCTGCCGTGTACAGTAGCCCTGCTGCATAATATTATTCTACAGCTAAAATAAGTCCGTTTTCATTTACAAATATGTTTACATTTATCTTTTATTTACGCCAGCCCAATTGCTGCCCTAACATTCTTGAGCACGGCCTTCAGCATCCTAATTCCTGCAATGCTACATAAATGTGACATTAAATGTTACCAATGTACTTCGAGTACGAATAAAGATATATTATAAGGCCTATCGGCAAAGGTATTGTTTTTCGATTGAAGAGTAGTAGGCCTACACCTGTGTAAGCCTACTCGTTCCAGTGACTAAGCCGCCAGCTGCTGACGCAGGGCATCAAAGGACAAACGCCGCAAAGGACTAACGCGATATTTTGTATTGCTGTCTCTGCTAACATCTTCAACCACTGTGCAACATGTATGATAGTAAACACGAATAAACTATCACATAATGATTTGATTCATAAAAAGGAGGGAAAATTTAGCAAGCGATGTTTACCATTGTTACTGGTGTGCCCACATTTTTGTGGACCTATATGTTGATACCCTCCCCCGCACATCACTGTCATATCTACTCTTTAATTAAATTGATAGTGACATTTTTCTGCCAATTTTAGACAGATTTTGTCAAGAAATATTGTGTTAAAAGTCTAAATTTGGCTTGATCCTTTAGCCTTATAAAGGAGTAGTGAAGGATATGTCCCCTGGACTAGGGGTAGTCCAAGCAAGATCTTGAGGAGATATAATTGTGTTATAACAAGTTTTTTTATGCATCTTAATTTCATATCACTCACAGGCGATCTTTAATTCCTTTCAGTGCATTGGTGGTGCTGGAGAATCTACATTCGCCCGAAATAACTTTGCCCACAGTTGTGTGTCTCCTGAAAATGCTTTCAAGTTGCTCTAGGCACGTTGAGGTCTATTACATTACGCCGGGTACAAAACTCCATCTGAGAAAATGTTAAGTCATTAACCAGTATAAATGCAATTGTTTGTCGGGGATCTTCAGGTTTTCCAAGATTAATAATGCAGCCCCAGCCTCGCTCACACAGGCTCTTGCCGTTTCCTAACGCTGTGCGGCCTAGAGCCTGGCAGTACTTGATCAACAGACTGTTATGCAATATGAGTTTCAACTGAAACAGGTCCAACCGCTGATAACCAATTGACCAAATGATGTGCGTTCTTGTTAGTAAATAAACACAACGTGCTTTGTGCGGATTGGTGAATATCAGGGGCAACACGTGCTTGGGACAAAATTCCCCAAGATCAGGAAATTATAACGGAATTATTTTTTTCCCGTCAGTAGCCATACGACATATAGACATAGGTGTTTCCAACAAATTTCCCAGCAGCAGCCAATCAGAACACACGGATTGTTTGTGGAAATGATCTTCATTAATTGACTCGAAAGGATACAATGTGATACTCAATAAAAGTGCCGATTAATATCCATTTGCAGCTGTCGCAGATTGCTCGGACATACGGAGGCAGAATCCCAGTGCCAGCAGCGGGGTTTACTCCATTTCCCTCTACTCATCACAGAACACTGTTAACATTTACTGTGACATGGACACTGATAATGGAGGTTGGACGGTAAGCAGATTCTACAAGTTGGATTTTCAACGCAGCGTTTTTACTATTTACAAGCATTATGAACTCCTTAAACATGTATAAACACATATAATCACAACGCCTAGCTTGTGATGTAAGACAAGTCCATTAAATATTTCAACAGTATATACATTTATACTAAATTAGATTTTTAGCTCTGCTTGACTGTGTCGGCAGAGCTAATGCCGTGAGGCAGGTGTCCATTGTCGTCCGTCCGTCCATAAAACGCGTTTCCTCAGAAACCATCTAGCGAATTCACGCCAAATTTTGTGGAAAGGTTGCTATTCACCATATCTCGACACAAATTTTTCCGTCTTTCAAAATTTTGTTATGTATTTTTTTTCTTATTTTAATACTTTTTTTGCATTTTCATTACCACGGGACCCTATGGGAATGAAATTCCAAAACGCTACCCCTCCTACAGTTATAATTCTTTTCCCGTAAAACTAAATGTTCCCTGTGACAATTTTCATAAATGTTCCAATTGGTATTTTGAAATTTGAAATTTAAATTAAATTTTAAATAGATTGAAATTTAACATTGCGGCCACTGGGAAAATGCAAAAATTGCCAAAATATCTTAGAAATGGCCACACGTAGGGCAAAGCGGAGTGAAATTTACAGGGGTAATTTACGGTGTATACGGTCAACTTCTGAAACTTTGGCCAAAGTCCATGTTTCATACCCAAATATGGAAATTTTCAATAACGCACCATATCTCGGAAACCGCTGTGCCCCTAGTGGTAGACAGAAAGTATATGTGCAACTTCTGGAAATTTGGCCAATGGTCAAGTTTCATGCCAAGATATAGGCAACTTTGAAAATGGTTCGTACCTCGGAAAGTGCTGCCCGTGGAGTGAAATAAGATAAATTTCGACCCTCATGGGTACACAGAGAGTGTATGTGCAGCTTCTGGAACTTTGGTCAATAGCCAAGTTTCATGCTGAAATGCTGAAAATATGGAAGTTTTGAAAATGTTTGGGAAACCACTGCCCTTAGAGCGAACATAAACTTGAAATCGACCCGCTGGGGTAGAAAGAGATTATATGTGCTACTTCTGGAACTTTTGGCCAATGGCCAAGTTCCATGCCTAAACATGGCGATTGGAAATTTCGTACGTATGTTGGAAACCGCTGCCTGAAGAGCAAAACTAAACTCAATTTCGTCCCCTAGTGTTAGAAAGAGACTATGTGTGCAACTTCTGGAACTTTGATCAATGGCCAAGTTTCATGCCCCAATATGGCAATTTCGAAAATCAGCTCGTATCTCAATGAAGCTGTATGCCGGTACCTTTGATATTTAGTGTTCAATATCATTTTGGGATCATTTCGTGCACGTGTCTCAAAATGGCCTGTAGCTAGAAAACAGGTATCCGTAGAGAAAAGCGGAGTGAAGGTGGACCTTGGGGTAGCTGTAAAGATGTAAATGGGGTACCTTTGATCTTTTAGTATTCAAGGTCATTTGGGGGTGTTGACCATACAGTGAAACAGATTAATATAAACAACCCTGCACCATCGAAAACAAAATACTTTACTTCAGCAACATGTTCATTAAGCATGAAACTTAACAGGATGTCAGGACAAGTGGTTGAGCACCACAAACAGGACCACAAGACCCATGGGCCTCTTGCTAGCTCTGCTTGTGTTTACACAGCAGAGCTACTGTTGTGGCTCAGGCGTCAGACGTCCGGCCATAAAACCCCTTTTCTCAGAAACAAACAACTGAATTTTCGTTTAAGATTGGACCCATTTGACATTGTGGCCAATGGGAAATTAAAAATTGCCAATATATTTGAAATGACTAGCCGTAGGGCAAAACGTAGTGAAATTTGGGACTCGGGGGGTAGTTAGTAACGTCTATATGGGTACCGTTCTATCTTTTAGCACTTAAGGTCATTTTTTTTGGCGGGGGGGGGTGTCATTCGGTGCACTTGGCCATTGCAGTCATGATGTCATTCAAGGGTTTCCTCAAAGTTTGTGCATGAGAATTTCCCCCCAAAGGGCTGTTTATATGGAAGGTTATTAGTTGTGTATGAAGATGCTAGATGGTAAAGGCCCATGAGTATGAGACGCCTATTAATTTTGGTGATGAGAGCAATTAATTAATGTGTCTAATTAGCCAGAAATGCACCCAATGACCACAGAATGACCTTAACAAATTAGGTGTCAAAACTACCCTGTATACACCGAATACTCACCCCTGAGGCCCAAATTTCACTCCGTTTCGTTCTATAACCAGCCGTTTTCGAGATATAATGTTGTTGATAATTGCAAATGCACCAAATGACCCCAGAATGACCTTAACCACTTAAGTGTCAAAAGTACCCTGTGCATACCGAATACTCAACTCCGATGCCAACTTTCACTCCGTTTCGCTCTATGACCAGCCATTTTCGAGATACAGGCTTGTCGAAAATCGTAATGCTCAGATTGACCCCAGATTGACCTTAATCACTTAATTGTCAAATGTACACTGTATACACTGAATACTCACCCCCGAGGCCCAAATTTCACTCCGTTTCGCTCTACGACCAGC
>JAAUYG010020296.1_pt1 | contig 10025 bp, 7 predicted proteins | sample 7278091 | NCBI WGS metagenome assembly JAAUYG01 (sample SAMN14350201, study PRJNA611818) | marine sediment metagenome | isolation source: surface marine sediment (0.6m) | place: French Polynesia: Moorea | collected 2018-08
CATTCTGCCTAGTCAGAGTCTTGTTGCCCCCACAGAGCTATTGTGCGGTAGTCACAACGAGCTCTGGCGGCCAGAATGGGGTGACCGTAGAGCGAAAAGGACTTATATTTGGGAATCATCAACACTTGTAAAACATAAATGAGGTACCAGTCTTCGACCTTGTAGTGTTCAAGTTCATTTTGGAGTCATTCGATGCATTTGTCTCAAAATGGCCTGTAACTCGAAACAGTTGCCCACAGACAAAACAGAGTGGAATTTGAGACTCCGGAACAGTAAAACAGTATGTATGGAGTACATCTGTGCCACAAATGTTGGTATATAGTTTTTTATTTCACTTGTCTAACCAAGGGTATTTTAGCCTTCAAATGTCAAAATTAGGATTAGTCTCCTCAGCCACATATCTAGTAGCAACATGGCTGTTAGCCATAAACCTAACTTGCTCCAATCAGACTAGTGCCCAAAGTGTCAAGGCCCCTGGGCCTCTTGTTCCGAAAATATGATTTTAGGAACTGGATTCCTACAGTTATGGAACTTTGTACCACTTCCTAATTTCATAATTTTTATAGCTGTGCCCTGTGAAAGTCCACACAAAAGTTACTTTTTGGAATGTGGAATTTGATTTAAAAAAAAAAAGACTAACTTATCAATGTGGTTAATGGGAAAATGAAAAGTTACAAATATCTTTCAAACGGCTGATCGTAAAGCAAAAGCGATTGAAATTGGGGGAAACCTTCGACTTTGTAGTGTTCAAGGTCATTTTGTGGTCATTCAGTGCATTCGCGAAAACATGGTTGCAAAACCCTACTCATACAGTTATGGTTCTATTACAATGGAAGTTTTTATGCTCTTCCATGTGAAAAAAAAAATCATTTTCATGACACATTGAAAATTTACTATTATTAATGGCAAAAATTAACATCAAATATCCTGTAAGTAGGAAACTGTTGATCGCAGAGTGAAAGAGTGATAGTCGGGACCCAAGGGCACCAGTAGCACATACATGGGATACCCTTGATATTGTAGTGTTCTCAAGCTTATTATTGGCTCATTCCAAGTAACCTTGGGGACCCAGGCACTTGTCTCCAAATGGTATGTCCCCCCAAAAAGATTGCTTGTAGAATGAACTGGAGTGAAATTTGGGACTGGTGATACGCGTACAAAATGATCTTAACCACAAGGTCATTTTGGGGTTGTTTTTTGGTGCACTTTTATCAAAATGGGCTCTCCTTTCGAAACGACTGATTTGAGAGCGAAACGGAGTGAAATTTGGACACGGAGGGGGGGGGGGGCTAGTAACACATACATTTGTATTTGGAAAACATTTTACTTGTAACGGTCAAGGTCATTTTGAGGTCACTCAGTGTACTTGTCTCAAAATTGGTATCGAAGAATTTGGTCCATCAATTGTCCTACTTGCGGAAAACAGGACAAGCCTTGACTATTTGCGTGGCCATTCGCCGGGTGCGAGAACACTTCCTCCAGACAGGCAAAAAGGGCAGATTGATACCAGCTGCACGAGGATGAATCATTCACGGCATCAAGCGGCGCCGCCGTCGGTGTCGGGTGGGGATCGCGTAGCGTTCTCGCGTTGTATAGTACAACTTCCGGTTGTGTCGAATGTGTCTGGCAGGGCCTACGCTATCTCCGACAAGCGCTCACAGTCCCCAGGGGGCGCTAACGCCAGCTAATATGCCTTCTGCTTTGTTGGCTAAACACGACGTACCCGAGGAAAAGACGCAAATTCTGATCGAGGCGTTAAATTGGCTTTTATATAGCGATTTATTGCAACTTTTAGCTTAATGGACGGGACATCGTCTTTTGACGCGACCGACTTTACATAGAAAGTGCACTTCTTGGTCATCCCATAACCATTTGCATGCATATATCTTCAAATATGGTTTGAAATGAAATTCAAACTTGAGTTGATTTCCTTTTCTGCAGAATGGACCAAAAATATGAGGACATATATTTGGCTGTATATTTTGTAGCAGTATTTGTGTTTTATTGATCATATTTATTTACGTTTACATTAACTTTCTTTGTGTGTATGTGTGTGTGTGTGGGGGGGGGGGGGGCTTAAACTGCTATGTATAAAAGCTATGTATAGGACGTGAAAAATTTGGGCGTCGGGTGTCAAGGAAATTGTCAAGGGCCCCTGCTTGCCTCCGTTCCTTCCCACTCCCTCCCCGATATGGTTCCCCGGGAGTGTGTGTGTGTGTGTGGCTGTGGCTGCTCTCGATCAGATACCCTCCCGGAAGTACATCCGGTTGGCTTGAGTGTATACGTACATGTATAGCTGCCATAAAACAAATTGCCGGGGAAATGGTACGTGAATGAGATAGTGTTTTCCGTTCACTGTTCATATACTGTGTGTGTTCAGAGGGGGTGGGATGCATGCACATGTATTGAGATCCGTCTACATGTATGTCTGTGTATGGTCTAACCTCGCATACGCATTTAGGCCGGGAATCATAGTCCATAATGTCCAATATGTAATGGCCATTAATGTTGCCCTCCGAATAAAACGCTTTTACCATCTCGCCACTTATCGCCGAGTGACACAAACATCGTTCGTCAAAAATAGTTCTTGTGGTCCATCAGGCGAACGTCATGCCGCCTTGAGCTAGCAGCGATTGTTTGTGGCCCGTGTTCGTTTCCGTTGCGGTGGTCTGTAAAAGTTACCCAAGATAGCGGGCCTCAACGCTTGTCAACAGACGTGACTGTATTTAGGACGGTCGCTTTCAAACTGATAAGCTAACTGGTGACGTCAGCAACTGCGCGAACGTAGTACGGTAGACCGATAATACTTCAATTAAACTCTGTCAGTCGGGTGTGGCGAGAAGAAGCGTATTTAGTTGGGTGCCGAGGATGTATATATATTCATGTGTCGGCGTGTTTGATGGCGCAAACCTCCCGCCGCAAAATAGGCGGTTATTTTCGCATGACGTAGAAAGGGCGGTTGGATGGATGTATTGTGTTATATGGGCTGCAAATTACGTCGAAGCGAGGTTTTTACACCTCTCATTTTTCGTGCAGCACTCCGCCACATACGCTCTGGAATGTTGGTACCGTGGCGTGATATCACCAGAACGACGTGATATCACCCCGAACCGGCGTGATATCAAGTTCTGCTGCAGCCATAGCACCGAGGGAGTCAGGCGGCTAAACTCGGGTCCGTTGTCCCCGTGTTGACCGCACTCTGCACGAGACATGGCACGGAGAGCGGCAAACAAAACGTCGTTTGCCGGTCTTCACCCAAAATAACCTCTCGTGCAACCGGCTGGGCACGAGGCGTCGGCGTCTGGACTCGCCGACACTTACACTTAGAGCTTGGGGGTTTTATTTGTGAGGAAGAGAGACGGGCGTCGGGTGAACGTTGCTCAATCTACGACTCCGCCTGCCGGTTTCCTTCCGCTTATCTCCCATCATTAAACCAAATCAGGTACGGCGCTTGATAATGACGTCACCCTTTGACCTTTGCGGGTGACGTCATGGCGCCGCCGTAAAGAATAAGGGGGTAGTGACTAGGGGATCAAATGGAGATTTTCCACCGCGGTAATGAGTGAAGATTTGTTAATTCCGGACGGGACATCAGCGTCAGTCATTAAGACGTAGTTCTATGTGCCGGTAAGGATATATGCTTGGCGTTACAGCAGCGACCGGAATACGCCTCTCCTAAATTTCCCTCCCAATGAGAGAGCAGACGACAGTGGCTTTGGTGCCTTTATCAAGTGAAGCCCTCATTCGTACGCTTTTTGGGTATAGATATTGTTAGGAAATGGCAGAATTCTCAAATTCTTTCAAACAAACACACAAAGAGATACTTAAATAAAAAATAATAAATAAACAGCCAGTCAGCCAAGTAAATAAACGCTTGTATCATTGATGTATGACCGTGTGGTTACTAGAATGGGTCACACGCTGGTTGATGTGTGCACGTGCCACCATAATTATCTCACGCCAATTCTGTCAACAACAACTGGGTCTGTTTCGTTCAACAAAACGTCCGCATTTGTGCGTTCGACAGTGTCAGACCTATGTACTTCAAAATAGGCAAAATGGGTTGAAGCCATATTGGTGGTATCAGCACTAGAAACAGCAGCATAGCAGCAGCAGCAGTAGTAGTAGCAGTAGTAGTAGTAGTAGTAGTAGCAGCAGCAGCAGAAGCAGTAGTAGTAGTAGCAGCAGCAGCAGCAGTAGTAGTAGCAGCGGCAGCAGCAGTAGAAGTAGTAGTAGTAGTAGGCCTAGTAGTAGTAGCAGTAGTAGTAGTAGTAGTAGTAGTAGTAGTAGTAGTAGTAGTAGTAGTAGTAATGTTAGGGGGAGGGGGGCGGTGGTTGTGGTGGGGGTGGCAGTAGCAGTGGTCTCCTTGGTAGTTTACTTCGCAGCCTCATTGTGGGATATTGTTTCTGTTGTTTCTTTGTGTCCTACGATATACTATAGTCCTTCCCACGGACAGTCTTTCATATGTGCATAAATTGCAGCAGAAATATATATTTTTATAAAAAAAATTTAACATGATTATTGAATAATTGATCATATTTTATATTCTTCTTTCAGAAATCTGACAGTACTCCTTCAAGTCCGAAAGAGTCAAACCAGGAAAATGTGCCACCCGAAGGTTCTCCGGAGATTCCGAAACGAGATTTTGTAGATTCACGTAACAGCCGGAAGTCACGTGAGCCGAGTCCTGATGTGGAATCTCCTAAGGAAACTCTCCGAGAGGACGCAACCGTTGATTCAGAACGCGAGGTGCTAAAAGTCCGAGAAAGGCCGGAAAGCTCCGAGAGGAAAAAGCCAATGAAGAAAAGGAAACGCCCCAGGCAGAGATCGGTGGAACCCAGAGACAAGAAGCCGAAAACGCCGGAGGACCTCGCTGATAGTAGCAGCCCACAGGGATCGGCTGTGCCTGCTGAGAATGGGGTATCTTCTGGATCAGAAGAGGCTTCGAGTCCCGGTCAACCACCCGAGGAAGCAGCTGCCACCCCCCAAGAAGCCTTCCTTGGAAGCACCTTATCTCATCACCGGGACATCGCCGGAGAAGATGCCAGCGACACGGACACGCGAAAAGAAGCTCTGTTTGAGGAAAGCATGGAGACTGACGTGTCACTGGATTCAGCTGTGAAGGCCGAAGGTACGCCTCAAGAAGAAAGATCAACTGTGAAATCCGAGCCCGAGGCAGAGACCGGTGAGATGGCATCAATAAGAAGCGACTCTTACTCCAGTCCTGAGTCCGAGGAAGGCATTTCCGACGCTAAACCGGAAGTGTTAACGAAAAAAGACGAAACGCTGCCGGAAACCGTTGAGTCGCCAAAGGCCGGTATCAGCGACGTTCCGAACGGAACCGGAACTCAACCCGAGGCACCAGACAGTGAAGCATTGGATGAAGATCGTCCTCCGATGAGGTACGACAGGAATGTTTTGCTTACGCTAGATTACCATAAATCACCATCAAACAATATTTAAAATCATACAACCACTTTTCACAGTTCGTCTACTCACTATCGTTACAGTCGCTTATGTTTAATAGACCATGTTTTTTCCCTTCAAATTTTCGAATTCTTTTTCGTAAATGAAATATGACATTATACATTGAAGTCGATGTGAAAATTTGAATGAAACAGCAAGAATAACATAAACCTATTAGAAAACTGGTTTTGTAATATACTCCAACCCAGAACCCGACCAAAACTACATGTATGAAAAAGGATGTGCAGTTTACGACAGAGTCCCCCACTATTCAGCAGGCAGAGGAGAAAGCTATTTAGATAACATTTCGTTTTCTTTTTATTATTATAGCAGAACTTGTTCTGCTGATACTGTTTACCTTCGTCAGATTCCCACCTCCTGTTTACGTACAACTATTAAAAATATTTTATTAATTACCTCGTTGTTTGCGTTTCAGCCCCAGAAAGGAAGCTAGACTCACAAGCATTATCGCGGAGCTGAAAAACTACAAGAAACACCTGAAGCGGAAAACGGGCCAGTCTGATCAAAATGGAACAATGTCCCAATCTGAGGAAGAAGACTGTCAAAGTGACGCAGAAATGGCGGAAACAGCGACGGAGTCAGCTGACACGGAGGTGGAGCGATTGACCGCAGCGTCTGGGGTCGTAGACAAAACAAAAACCGCCGTCGAGTCGAAAACAGGTAAAGAGTGGGTGGCAAATAACAGGACGCTTGTATGATAATTTACACAATTTTTGTGACTAAATCTATTTAAATATGTTGTAATACGTCAAACTTTATTGTGTTTGTCGGCACTGGGCACGGGAATAGGAATCTGAATGGTAACTAAGCCATTCAGTCTGAGTACAGTCGGTCTGGTTTGCTTGAAAATAAACAAGGTACATGGAACTGGTAGTTAGCCAACATCAGTTCAGGGAAGTGCAAAATAAGAGGTTGTAGTCATAACGCAGCCAGAGATACATAGAAGTCTCACAAGCCGGTGGATCGTAAGTACAACTTACATGATGTACATAACGTAACCTGGCAAACATGTATCCGAAGGCATGTATAAGCGTGCACTTGACAGATATGTAACTAAGACATAGAAGTTAATTTGACGTTCCTGTTTGTGTTTCAAGGTCACACTGCAGAAGACCCTAACAGCGAGGAGTGTCGACAGTTGTTCAAGCTTTTGGCAGGCTCGAATGTTCCCGTCTCTCCCGTGGTCCCCCTGCAGGCAACCGGTGTGGCCCCATTGAAACGCGAGATATCAACTCCACCCAAACCCTGCACGGTTACCCCCGAGTCAGCACGTTCTAAGGCACGTCACCTCAGCCCGGAGCAGTCACGGACGACCCCCCGAGACTCTAGCAAGGTGAAGACCGCCCACGTCAAACCTGTTCCCATACAACGGTCTCCTGGAAGACAGGAGCTCGACGTGAAAGGCCTAGAGGCAGCTGCGGCGGTAGAGAATCTTGTGGGAATCCCCCCACCTCCCCCGTTCCCTTTCCTAGGTTTCCCCTTCTGCTTGCCCCCAGGGTTCCTGTTCAACCCACTGGCAGCCCTGCCGCAAGCCCCCATCCCGCCAGTTCCTGGGCCCACTTCCACCATTACCACATCCGTATATTCCGGCTCTATTCCGTATTCTTTACCTTCGTCTGTCACTCCAAAGAGGCCTCTCAAAGGAACATCTGAATCCGGAAAGAAACAAAGCCGGAGTTCCAAGCCGAGACGTGATCAATCAGGATCATCGTCGTCTTCGTCATCTTCATCCTTTCAGTCAAAAACGCAACGGAAGTTCCCCTTCAGCGATGCGTCAAGGTACAACTATCTCTCCACTGCGCAGTCGGTATCATCTAACGTCAAGCACCGCCCTGACAATGCCAAGTTCCCACAGTCTCTCGGCGAAGTTCAGGCGTATTCTGATAAGCTGAAATCCAGGAAAGACATTTATAATCATGGGGTCACAGCCAGCACGGGCAAGACATACAGCGACCGAATAACATCCCAACAGTTTCAGAACGGTCTGGAATCTCAGAGAGACTTGAAGCGCCGATTTGACTCGAGAATTGAATCGGCGAAATTTCCGGCCGGCGATTCCGGGTTGACATACGACAGTTGTGGCGCCCTGGATCTCAGCGTGAGCTCGCACAAGAACAAGGTTCCTCGAACGCCGCTGGCTTCAGGACACCCTAAAGTTAAACATTCGAAATCTAGCTGGGGCACCCCTGAGGAAATGGTGCTGGACCTAAGCCGACCGGCAGCGCTGCTTTAGCTCGCCTTCTGTGTGTCAAATCTGCTGGACAGTGTCAGTTTTTGCTTTCAACAACTTACTCTACACGTTTGCATTGTTTGAAATGTCAACAACTGGCTATGTAGCCACAAAAAAGATGTTTAGCTATAGGGTACGCTCTGTCTTGATATTTATTTGTGCGTTGTGGACTGTTTCGCCGACGTGACTCGAATATCTGGTGCTATATATTTGTACACACGCAGATCATTGTTAACCGGAAACCGGTATTTTCCAGCATTTATAAATACGTAATCTTCTCCAGCTTTTTGGAATGATGGAACCTTACAAGTGTTTTCAGGTCTTCTGTGTGTAAATTGGTGATAAAAAGTCTTTGATGCAACGCTTGTGAGTGATACATATCGCATCCAAAGGGGCTGGTGAAATTTGTGTGTAGCTGAAGTTTTTTTTTTTAGCTTCAGACATTTTCTTATCCACGACCCACATCATGAGCTCTGGCCTCTGGAGTGGGAACCCGACTATTTCTGGACATTCCTTTTCAGTCTCGCGTGTACATATCTACATGTATCTCCAGCTAGCAAAGCTGTTGTAAGAACGGCAGTTTTTATTTACGGCTTCTTTGATCTCAAATGCAGCATATTAACCGTAACTAGAGATAAAGTAGTTTGAGTGCAACGCAGTGATAAGCATATAGGCGTATAGTCTAGTCTCTATAGAACGTGTGTTTTCATGTAAAGTATAAACAGTGCTTTGCTTTTAAAATGTCATTTGTCTCTTAGTAGTGACTTGTTCCGCTGAATGGTCAGGTAACACTTTAGGCAATGGCACGGCCTGAAGAAGCTGGTCGAAGATGGTGCCAATGGATGATGAATGTTCCCTGCAAATGCCATCTGTAAATATCCAACTTGATGCTGTTTGCTTAGCTGTATTAGAACACATGAATACAATTTTGAATACGGATTTCTGCGTTTGTTGTCTACTTTATAAAATGGCTTTGACAAGTAGAGTAGCCCCTCTCCCTCGCCTAAAAATCAGTGGCTAAGTTCCCTATATTCACCAGTACTATGGTGTCATGTCCCTCGGTTCTTACAGGTCTAGGGGAAATGGGGTGGGGGTGCAATGGGCACACACAGGAGAGAGGCGTTTGAGTGTAAACCTAACTACAGACGAACGTGACTCCCGGATCCGCCGACCTATGTCTACCTATACCTTAACCTAATAATAGCCCGGGTCCTATGTATCTAGCTGCACCAGAGATCAGAGTCGACACAGCCGCACAGAACCACATGGGACGCCACCCGTCCCATCTGCCAAACCCGGTGGGAATTCTAAGGAGTCTGGGGTTAGGAGGAAGGCGTCAGGTTTTGTTGGCTGATGGTAGAGGTCGCTCTGGAGTCAGCTTTGGCTACTTCAAAACACCCACCCTTAAGTGTAGAGACAAGAAGACAGCAGTCTGGTTCGGCGGACATGAAACACACAATGGTGACCCCGGAGGGATCACCAGCAGGGATCACCAGCAGCACAGTCACGGCACACTCAGACATGGCAAGACCAGTGAAGTTACAATGAACGGTTACGTTATGAGTTGAGAAGTAACATTAGACAGGCCATTGAATCTGGTCTGTCTGCATTTACGAGGCCTAATAAATTAACAACACCTTGCAGTTTACCGAGAAGACTGAGTCGTTCCTATCGAATAGCAACAACGACACACGGACGTGAAAGGCGTGAAAGTAAGGTTACGTTATAAGAAGAAGCCCAGGGCCTTTACGATCTGCTTGATAACACTCACGAAAGCACTAAGCATGACAAACGAATTCACCGAATAACATCCCAAATCACATTTAATGTTACAAGATCAAAGCGATCCCATTTATATTTTACTAGTGTAACAGAGCCCCGTAATTTAAGTCAGTTTTGCTCTAAGGCCAACTATTTTCGTGTTAACGTCAATTTTGAGACAAGTGAACCGAATGACGCCAAATTACCTTAAACGTTACAGGACCAAAGATACACTGTATATGCGTTAATAGTGTCACAGAGTCCTAAATTCAACATAGGTGAGAAGACACCACTCATTTTCTGTTGCATAGTCCGGCCTTGGCCACCCCCCGTGTCACACTTCTAGCGAAGCTGGTCCGTGAAGCTTTAGCACCTGTGCAAAACCATCCGGCACTTAGAATTATTCATCAGTATCCACATGAATTTCACAATCTTCTACTTTTGGGTTCAATTCATTTGGATAAGTCTGTTAATGTCTGTCTTTAAAGCTGTTCAAACCTATATAGTTGAGTCTAGAAGATTTATCCATACATAAATTTTAACATGC
>JAAUYG010130131.1_pt1 | contig 10024 bp, 9 predicted proteins | sample 7278091 | NCBI WGS metagenome assembly JAAUYG01 (sample SAMN14350201, study PRJNA611818) | marine sediment metagenome | isolation source: surface marine sediment (0.6m) | place: French Polynesia: Moorea | collected 2018-08
TGGGACCATATGGATAAAAAAATCAAACGACATCTCATCTGAAAGTACAGATCACACTCGCTCCCAAAAAGCATGCATATGCCTAGGTAGGGTCTACCAAAGTTGTTCATAGAATTTTGAAATATCAAATTTTGGATTTTTGCCAAATTGTTTTTCGTTTTTGTTATCATGGGACCCCATGGAGGTAAAAATTTCAAACAACATCTCTGAAAGAAAACACCAGATTTGCTCCACAGAATTCATTTATACTCCTGGGGAGAATTTTTGGAATTCTTTGAATTGTTGGTATTTTGTTTGGCCATTTGTTTGGCCATTTAACATGGATGTCAATGGCGAATTATAAAATGCGCGATATCTTCAAAACCGCAGGCTGCAGAACAAAACGGACCAAATTTTAGGCCTCATAGGCATGTATTAAGTGTATACAGTGTACTTTCGACTATTAAGTGCTCAAGTTCAGTTTGGGGTCATTCAGTGCCTTTTGAGGAACTTGTATCTCGAAAACAGCTCGCCGTAGAGCAAAACGGACCAAAATGCGAGGTTCAGTACAACAAACAATGCAAAACAAAAAGACGAACAACTTTAGAAGAACAATTCTGGAAATACAAATACACACGTTTTATACTCACACACTTGTTGTCTAGGTTTACAATCCAAGATGTGCGTAACACAAAGGAACACCAGATTAATCCTGAGATTTGGGGTATCCTGTTTAATTCTTGGCTCTTCTGTTAGATAACGTGACATTTATGTCCTTGATTATCATATAGTTCTTGTAACTTCTCAACCTGCAAACACGGTGCATGCGTGGAGAGGTTTTACATCAGGTTTAGGCAATAACTAGGCTGGCAGCTTGGCATATAATGCACGCAAAGGACTTTCCTCAGGCGGTAGGCTAACTTCCGGTCACCACCCACGCACTAGTGACCAACTAATGACTCAGCAGGCTCAGTGACTTACGATCGCATCAGGATCCACATAGCGACTCACAATCGCAACTTTTGCAAGATCTCGCGATCGGGCTGCCACGATGTTTCCCAAACCAGAAAACCACAGAACTGGCCACAGCATATATAGCGTGGCAAGATGCACAAGGGGATCACTCTGGTCACTACACAAACTACCAGTCCTTTCTTCAGTGCTTCTTACACTGCGAGGCTTTACAGCATCTCAGCTGATTACTTAGCTGATTTGAAGAAATCGCAGCACTATGACTGTATAAGGGTATTACCCTATACGACCCCTAAAGACCAGCTCCAACAGGGTCAACTTCTTCAGGTGTCTCCTGAAGTTAAACGAAACTTCCTTGCCCTTTCTTCATAAACAGCTTTTCTGCTGATTTTTCACGTCTCGAAGGACGACAGGCATTATTTCCAATGATCACTGTCTCAAAGCCTCTCTGGTTATAACTCACTATACAGTTACTACTGTATTTCTTCCAGACGTCCTTCACAAACCCGCTAGTATTTGAAGCGCTTTCAGTCTCTCGCTTTCTAACGCCTATAGCTTACTGACTGACGTGAAACGCGATTGCCAAACCATGCCAGCCATGCTAACCCTTTCCGGGAAACAACTGAATGTTCATGAGCTACAGAGATACTAGGTAGGCCTTGACAAATTTTGACACACAAGGTTTGCGCCAATTGGTACATTTTCCCAGGTTGCAGGCCCACAATCCAGAGGTTAACGTACCTAGAACATTTCAGTGCATTCTCAGAATTTAACAGTGCCAACAAGCTATCACTGAAATATACCATGAGCGTTATTTAATGCAACATTGAATTTAGGTAAGGGCAGGAAACCTAGTGCATGTAAACATTTGGAATACAATGCGTCCTTATAATAATAGATTCTTGTAACAATAGTATGCTTGACTGTTAAGATTTCAAGTTCAGTTTGGGGTAATTTGGTGAATTTCCGATTTGTTTGCGACATTGTATCTCTGAAAAGGCTATTCATAGAGTGAAATGGACAAAATGTGGGCCTCAGGGGTATCTATTTAGTGTATACAGGTAATTTTGACTGTTTAGTGTTAAAGTTCAGTTTGGGGTCATTCAGTGCATTTCTGAATTTGACGACCTTGTATCTCGAAAACCAGTGATCGTAGAGGGAAGCAGACCAAAATTGCAACCTCAGGGGTAAGTCTTTTGTACATAGTACTTATCACTCATAAGTGTGCAAGGTGAGTTTCTGGTCATTTAATGCATTTCCAGTGTTGACGACATTGTGTCTACTTTTGACTTAAATTTTCAGGGAACTTTGTACTGCCAAGTTTATACCTTACTTGAGTTCCTTTGTCTAGCAAATGACCAAGCAGAGTGTCAAGGTCCCTGGTCCTCTTGTTGCCTATGCAAGGGCTTTTTGACCATTATATATGACAATATAGGACTAGTTATGGTACCTGAGGTGTATGCTGTTAGACACAGTCTAACTCTCCCCTGTCTGGAATGCGCTAAGCTGAGTGGCAAGACCGTGGGCCACTTGTTTCTATTCTTGTGTAATGATTGCACAATAAAAGTATGAAACCTTTATGGCTGACAATTTGTCTCCCAAGTAACAGCATTCACCGAAATTAGCCGCATATATACTTGATGCTCATGTTCCATATCTAAAGGTGATAACACCCTATTGCTCATGTTTGTTATTTCTACCTTAAGATAGCATATTTGAAATACTCCGTGCATATGCGCTTTTGGTCTGCGCACAAGGAACTTTTCTATGCAGGAAGTCAAGAAATGTTATGAAATATCTTTTTGTAGCATCTGCCACCAAGTAACCATTATCGTATTTTCCCTACTCACTTTTTTAAATATGCATTTACACGAAAATGCATTAAACTAATGTCGTTATCCCCATTTTTACCTTCTTTTCCATTCATTATTATCGGGTTTGCTGTGACATGGAAGCAGACAGAAACAAATTGTCGGTAAGTGTTGTTTGTTTCATTTTATTTACCTGAATAAAAACATTCCAAATAGTAATCTTATTCAGCGACTGCAACAAATACCATTACATCACCCAAAAACTCACCATGGAGGGAAATGCAATGAAACTCAGGAAAATACATAATACAACCAGTACACGTCACATACAATTCTGTATTACTTAAAAATACTAATGATTGATTATTAACTTATCTTTATGACATTCTCCATTACAAGAAAGATTTTAAAATATTGTAGCCTTGTACGCCCTTTTGAGGTGTACACTTGTGAAGTTTAGGCACTTTGGACGTGATGAGTTATCGCCATAAAGCCAACAGAATACCATTGTTGTAAGCTTTCAAATGGTGTAAGGGCGTATGTTAGGCCATTAGGCTGTTGAATAATCAGTGTGTATGTACTCACAAACACGGCAAGTTTCAGGATTGATTAAGGGGTAGTAACATGCCCTAAAACAGGTGTCTATATAGCGTAACTAAAGCTCGTTGCTATGCAACGTAGGCTTGCCACGTCATCATCAGCAAGTGTTTTACTTGGTCATTCGAATTGGGAACGGCTCTGAAAGCAAATATATACTAGTTATTCAGAGCCCTTATCAGCAAAGTTGATGTTTTATTTTCTCTCTCGGGTGTTTGGAATAACTGATGTGGGGGTGACACGTGTATGTCATTAGATGGCGACGTTGATTGTATCAATTTCGTGTTCCTGGGTACAAGAGAAGTCAATGGAATTTGTAAGTGATGGCAATCTTTTTTACGACTGTAGTCATTGTTCCACAAAGGTACGGGTCACAGGACGAGAATTTAACTCGTCATGCTGGATCAAGGGAGTGCGTAGGTTAGCTGCAGGTGGTGAGATGTCAACTGGGAGGATAAACGTCTGTTTAGTACCTGTCTGAGGTGTAAGTCGGTATTTATCACCTTTTATTTTGGGTTTTGCCAGAAGCACCAGAGGGCTGGGTATTGCACCCACGTCTGATCCTGTTTGCCAGGATTTCCTGGTTCTTCTTAGTCATGTTTCTGACATTAATACCTTCTTGTTTCACGTATCCAAACTTCGCAATCAGTATCCAACGTTAATAGATTCCTGGAAGGAGTGAATAGTATACGAAGAGATGCTAAGTTATATGGCCCCTATTTTCTCGCCTGATGGGGTGAGGATAGGCAGTGTGGGGAGTTGGAACAGCCCTGTAATTATACCAACAGGACCGAGGATTTTGCGGAAGAAGAACATCTACAAGATCCACCTGTTTCCCAGGGACTGCACTTTTTCCTGATATATAGAGCGGAGCGTTTGTCCTGTCAAGACAGGTATGATGGATTGGAAGGAGGAAATCCTGATCTTTTGCCACACTCAACAAAATATGACACACCACAGATACCAGCTGAGACCTGGTACACTTTATCGTTTTCCCCCAACTGCCCACCTGGCTAAGATGGATGTCTTTTAAAGTGAGGGCAATGTTCAGTAGGAAACCTTCACTGACCAACTAGAGGAGTTTTCCTGCTTTGTGCCATTAGGATGAGCACCGAACATGCGGTCAGGCTTGGGCCCATCTCAGAGGCACCACTCTGGCATATGTCAAGTAGGAGCCATTTTAACCCCGCTCTTGGGATGACCTAAAAGCAATTTACCTGAAGCATTTCCAGCCTCGGGACCTTACTGTAACCTACAAGGCCCCATTCAGGTCCTGAAGGCGATGACAAACAGAAGACATTGTGCCTTTGTGGAGGCTTTGCAATAACTGGACAATATGACTTGACCATTCACGGATCATTATGCAAAAGAAGAACTAGTAGTTGATCAATTTCAGATGGGTATAGACAGTTATGAACTTAATGTACAAGGGGCTGCTCATGGTCATCGCAGAGTTGAGGACATCCTGTGGGTAGCACGCTCCCTTGAGGCTGTACATGAGGAAGAGAAACAGTACTCTAGAGGGCGTAAGACTACTCTTGTGGCACGTTTTGTCACCAATGAACTTGATCGCTCTCCTGACACAGAGAGATTGGTGAAGAAGGTGCTGGTGCTGCCTTGTGAAAGGCGGGAAGCCTGACATCAACCTCCAACGCCTGGTCTCCAGTGGGTCAACAGCCACGAGAGACGAGAGGCTGACTCGAAGGAGGGAGGGCCTGGCTCAGTGCTGTCATCGCAAAGGCCATGGGCACTTTGCCAGACAGTGCTCTTCAGATGGACATTATTGAATCGGGCCAAGTGGCTTACCTGCCAGAGTGAGGGACCCTTCGAGAGATTCCTCCCAGGAAAGCTGGCCTATCAAAGAGAAACACCCCTTCAAAGACTTTAAACTAAGGGGAGGGTTACCCCAGGAGAGCTGGGAGTGACCCGAGAGAGAAAATAAAACATCAAACTCCAGGAAAGAGGGCTCAGAGGGAAAGATTGATGACCCGAACAACAATAGCCAAACAGCCAAGATGGCGGGAGAGCAGGCGGAAACTCCTCTTTCTTCACTACCCAACAAACTCACACCCTAAGAATATGTTATCATTCCGGATCCAAAGAGCGTGCTGGTTTGTCCAGAAGATGGGACTTTGACATCTTTTTCTGATAACAATGTCTCGAGTGTGTTAATCCCGAAACGGTTAGTCACCTGGGCTGTTGGTTAATTTCCATCACAGTAGAAGGAATAGAGACTTTGGCTCTCACTGATACTGGAGCTTTGGCCTCTCTGATGGACTGAACCCTTTATCAGAAAATACATCAATTGAGTAAGATCAACCTTTGAATCAAAGAGACACCATGGCTGGGTCATACTGAATTGTATGTAGGGGTTTGTAATGGCAACTCTAAAACTGTTATGGCTAGTGTACGCAGAGGCCAAATTTATCATTGGATCTGATTTCTTGGGTGTGCACAACTGTGACCTATCTACAACAGAAGGTTTTCATGATCGGGGAAGATCAAGTCAAATGCATCCCTGAGAATGCAAAGGCTATCCGTGTCAAACTCAAGCTGGTCCGACGTGTCAAACTACCACCCCAGACTGAAGTGTTAGTCACCTGCAAAGCAAATCAGAGTATTAAAGACTTCAGCACTCGCTATGCTGTTGCACAATCTGCAGAAAATAGCAGGCAGTATGCTGAAGATGGTTTCGTTAGGGTCATTACTCACCGTGCCGGACTCGGGAATGCATTAATTACCAGTCATGAACTTGCTTGTCAGATGCATCACACACTCTTCCAGAAGGGACATGAATAGCAGATATTTATCCTGCCGCATCTCTCCAGCAAACCTGTGAGGTGTTTCCTTTCCAGGAGATTCCCAAGTACTAGATTGTGATTCAGATGATGATGAACTACTTTTCGACATGCGAGGTACATCGGTGAGTGGATCTAAAAGCCAACAGGCTCCGCCCTCTCAGCACTCTCATTTGGTCCCACGCATGGACTCAGATAAACTGAACATCTGTAACCCTTAATGGAAAGTCTAGCAGAAGGTCTTCCTGTAAGAGAATGAGACCAATTAGCAGCGGCCATATATAAATACCGAGATGTATTCAGTGGTGGGATGGATGATATGGGATGCACAGATTTAGTCACCTATTCCATGGACACAGGAGAGCCTCATCCAATATGTCCAACAGCCCGTTTGCTCCCCGTCAGTAACAAAGATGTGGTGAAAGCCGATGCAACACATACTACATGATGACTTGTATCACTTATTTAAAGTAGTATTGCAATTTCTTCAATATTACTCACGCTGTGCACGCTCTCTCACAGAGTGTTGTGACAAACTCAGGCATAAAAGACTTGTCACGAGAACTACATAATGGTGTTACACGGGTAAAATGGTTGCTATATTGTGTAGAAGTGTTTATATATCTTTGTATATGATCAGTCGCTCTGTGGCTGTATTTAAGTTAGCTCTAACGTTGAGCACTTTAGTCGATGGTGTATTTCTAACCCTATAGTAGTTGACGTTCCTCAGTAAGGTGTTTGATATGGAAGCCCATTGGTATCAGGGGTGTTATTTAAAATTAACTGGCGTCTGCCAGTTAAAATTAACTGGCTACCGCCAGTTAAAATGATCTGGCCACCGCCACTTAAATTTAACTGGCTACAGCCAGTTAAAGTTATCTGGCGGCCGCCACTTAAAGTTATCTGGCCAACAGTTAAAGTTAGAGGTACTGCACAGCAGAGCTACTATCATCACATGGCCGTCCATCGTCCAACCATCCTTAAAATCATCTTCTCAGAATCTGTCAAACAGATTAATGCCAAATTTCGTGGACAGGTATCTTTTCACCATATTTCCAGATAATAAATATATTTTAAAATCTTACATTTTTGAATTTTACCATTTTTTTCGTTTTCGTTCACATCGGGCCATAAGGGAGAAAAAACTTCAAACGACAGCTCCTCTGAAAGTACGTAAGAGAATTGCTCCTCAAAATTCATGCGTAACCCTAGGAAGAATCTCTGCCCAGGTTGTGTAAAGATTTGTGAAATTTCAAATTCCTGATTTTTGACGATTTTATTATTTTTTTTTTTGTTCTTTTTTATGTTTAACATGGTAGTCAATGGGAGATTATAAAATGTGTGGTATCTTGGAAACCGCTGGTTGTACAGTGGAACGCACCAAATTTGGACCTGAGGGGTAAGTATTTAGTGTATATAGGTTACCTTTGATTCTAAAGCGTTCACGTTCAGTTTGAGGTCATTCGGTGCATTCCAATTTTTGACAACCTTGTATCCCTGAACGGCTAGTCATAGAGCCAAATGGACCAAAATTGGGGCCTCAGGATTGAGTATTTATTGTATATAGAGTACTTTTGATTGTTAAATGTCCAAGTTCAGTTTGGGGTCATTTGGTGCATTTCCGATTTTCAGGCGACTTTATATCTCAAAATCCGGTAGTCATAGAGCAAAATGGAGCAAAATTTCAGCTTCTGGGGTAAGTCTTTAGTACGCGGAAAATACTTATCATTGTTAAGTGTTCAGTTCAGTTTGGAGTTATTCGATGCATTTCTAGTTTTTGATGACCTTGTATCTACTTTTGACCTAACTATTCAGGGATTATGGTATTACACATTACGGTATTCTTTTAACTAGCAAGTGATACGCAGAGCATCAAGGCCCCTGGGCCTCCATATAACTTTAATTGGCGGCCACCAGATACCTTTAAGTAGCCTCCACCAGGTAACTTCAACTGGTGGCTGGCAGATAACTTTAAGTGTCGGCCGCCAGAAAACTTTAAGTGGAAGCCGTGAGACAACTTTAAGTGGTGATCGCCAGATAACTTTAAGTAGCGGTCACCAGATAACTTTATCTGGTAGCCACCAGTTAACTTTAAGTGGCGGTAGCTAGATAATTTAAAGTTTAGACCATGAAATATATTATACGGTGGCTGACAGATAATTTAAGTGCCGGCTACCAGATGATTATGTGGTGGCCGCCAGAAATATTGATAAGTCACTCATGATACCAATGGGCTTCCATAATGTTATTGTTGTTCTAGGATCATCTCTGGTTCAAAGAGTGATCCAACTGAGGACGTCGGGTTTTAAAAAGGGGAAAATCTGTAGCATTGTAGCCCTTTTTGAGGTGTACACATGTAAATTTTACGCGTGCCACGCTTTAGGCTGCGATTAAGCGATCCTCAGATTATAAAATTATTTTGTAAGCTTTTGAATGGTGTAAGGGTGTCAGTTGTAGGCCCTTAGGTTGTTGAGGAATCAGTGTGTATGTACTCGCAAACATGACAAGTTTCAAGATGGATTAAGGTACGGTAACGCGCCAAAACAGGTGTCTATTTATATAGCATAACTAGGGCTCATTGCTATGCGATGCGGGCTTTGTCACGTCAGCATCAGCAAGCGTTATTCTTCGTCATTCGAATAGGAAACAGCTCTGAAAGCAAACATTTACTAGCTATTCAGAGCCCTTATCTGTAAGGTCTTAGGCTAAGCAACAGTTTTAGTGGAATCATATTAATTCCACGCATTATACTTGCTGTTTCCTACATTTAAATGTCTTCTTTTGTGCATGACCAACCATAGCGACCAGGTAAACAATAGGTCATAATGCATACATCCATGGTTGTCAATCATAGCCAACCTTCAATGTCTGATACGATCTAGGGATGTTTGTTGCAGTAACGTAGTAGGCCTTAAGCACCTCTTGGTGTATAATTCTAGCATTTATTAACTATTTAACTGTAAGTAGTATCATTCGTAAGCCCATAAGGCGTCGCAGACTTGACAGTAAGCCTGCTTATCTCGAGTTGTAGTGTGTATTGCTGGGGTGCTGCATGTTTAATAAAAGCCGTCCCAGTGGACAGGCTGTCTCAGACTTGTTCTTTTAGTTAGTGTCAGGCACCAAAGGCCAGGGTTTCACTGGCAGGGTTCCAAACTAGAAGGTTCAGCCAGAGCTCCAGCTGTTCGTTTGCGTCTCTGAGTGGACGCTGGGGCATCGGCCCACGGTTGTTCCTGCTTACCGGCGGATCAAGTAATGGAAATCAGGCTTCCATAGGGGGGTCTAGCACAGCTAAAGCCTTCGGGGCTGCGAGATATCACGCTTGTGGCGTGCAGCCTGCATTCCCTTTGGTTTTCCCTAGACCCTACGGACAACGTAGCCACCAGCAGACACCGAACCACACAACACCACAATATGACCCTTCTTCTCTGAAAAATATTCTTCTCTTCAAAATAAGTGTAATAGGCAGCCAGATTGTCGAGAGCTCGGCAGGCAGATTACCCAAGCATTGTTTAGGCATCGCTAGATCATCTGCAGATGAAACGCCCAATTTCCCTAATATCGATCGTCGATGAAAGCCTTTTCTCAAATCTTAAGTTAAGAGAAAATAGGTTATTGGACTCTGGATTCATAATAGAAAAATTGTGTTTCTACTCACTGAGTCTTGAAAGAAAAAAAAATGTTCCCGAATTTTCGGCGAGCATCTCGCTGTCATCTTCAGGGGAATGTGCGTGGGCTGACGTGGTACATCCAAAAGATAAGATCAAGAAAGGGCAACAGTGTGGGGTAGTGTATGAGATCACGTGTGAGGACTGTAAAGAGAAATATGTAGGGGAGACAGCCAGAACGTTAGGGACCAGGCTCAAGGAA
>JAAUYG010032898.1_pt1 | contig 10022 bp, 8 predicted proteins | sample 7278091 | NCBI WGS metagenome assembly JAAUYG01 (sample SAMN14350201, study PRJNA611818) | marine sediment metagenome | isolation source: surface marine sediment (0.6m) | place: French Polynesia: Moorea | collected 2018-08
GCCTCCCCCCCCAATTGTTACCATTGATGTCACCACTTTGTTTAATAATATCTACTACCGTATATTGTCCTGTATTTGCTGTTTTCTTTTCGGCCCCCCCCCCCCCCCCGGCAAAAAAGAGACTTTCTGGGCTTACCTGAAATATTCGCCCTCTATAGAAGCTTTCAAGTTTGGAGCCCGGCCAACATTTAGGTAACAGTAACATTTTTAACTCTCTTTCACCGTGTCAGCAGAGCTAATGGTATGGGACTTTGTGTGTCGTCCGCTGTCAGTCCGTCATTCGTCAGTCTGTGTCGCAATTATCTCCAAACCTATTTTTTTCAAATTGCAGTTTGCGTTGGGCCACACACCTGGGGGACTTTTTTGAAGAAATAAAATTTTCCGATTTTTTTTAATGATTTTTTCCCGTTTTTGTTAACATTGAACCCTATGACAGCAAAAAAATCAAAATGCTACTCCTTTTACAAACTCTTATTGCCAAAAGTTTTCAAACTTCTCCTGACTTTTCTTCTCAATGGGTCTCACAAACTTACATTTGTGATTTTTGAAAGTTTGAAAATCAAGTTTCAAATATGTTTCCTTTTTTTGACTCAATGAGAGCAAAAACTTGAAAATGCCGCTCCTCCTACAAATCGGAGCCACACGTTCTGAAACTTGTCCCGAATTTTTAGCTCTGCTTGACTCAGAGCTAATGGTATGGGGGTATTTGTCCATCGTCCGTCCACCGTCGTCTCCATTAGAATCTGTGTCGCAATTATCTCAGAACCTATTACGTGCATTCCTTTCAAATTTCAGTTGCAGGTCGGCTTAGGGCTAAACCAGGGTTCTGAGAAATCGTCAGGCTCAGTTGGAGTACAGGCCGGGCGACTGTCCATATCTAAGAGCTGTTTGATAAGTCTAACTTGACTGATGGCCTGCTTGGCCTCGGCAGGGCTTTGTGCCATCCCTGTTTCTAGTGTTAGCTCGCCTTTCCCCTCAGGGTGACGGCCTAGATACCATAACAATTCGGGTGTAACGGCTAGGGATGGTTTTCGATCTGAAGAATCCCTGAACAAAGCAGAGTCGTCCTCTATCAGCTCGAGGTAACCATAAAAAAGCACCACATACTGATCCTACGGGTTCACAGCTCTCACAGTCTCTTCTTCACCAGTTGCCTTATGGAGGAGTGGGGCACATTCTGGGCAGGTGTCATGTTTGCAGGGCCTTGATGTCCTGCGTGATAGCCCGTCGGCGTGGCTATGATCCTTGCCGGGCCGGTGCACAATTTTGAAATCAAACGGCGGTAGCTGAGTGATCCAGCGGGCTACAACGCCCTCAGGCTCCTTAAAGCTACAGAGCCAGGTGAGACTAGCATGGTCAGTCACCACCGTAAAATGTCTGCCTGTCAAGCAGTACTTAAAAAGCTCTACGGCTGTCATGACAGCCAGGACAGCCAGCAGTTTTTGTTCGTGGTGCAATACCCCCTCTGACTTATATTGAGTGTTTGGGAGGCATATGCAATCACCCGTTTGACTACACTGTCGCCTTCATCTTGCTACTGCTCTAATACAGCACCCAGTCCAGTATCACTAGCATCCGTGGACAGGACAAAGTGTCCATCTCTAGTTGGATATGCCAAGAACTTGAAAAGCCTGCTCGCAGTCATCGTCCCAAATAAGCTCAGCATCTTTCTTTTTCAAAGCGGTTAGGGGAGGTGGCGACGGAAGCAAAGTTAGGGATGTAACGGCAGTAATATGATGCCAATTGCAAGAAGGCACGAACATCTTTGACAGTGCGAAGAGTCGGCCAATCCTGCACAGCGGCAGTTTTTATGGGGTCCACTTCTACCCCTTTTCTGGACACGTAATGCCGTAGGGAAGGCACCCGGTCCCGCATTAGGCAGCATTTTGAGGGTTTTAGCTTTTGGTTGGCCCCTCTGATCCGCTGCCAGACAACATCTAGTCTGTCCAGTGAATCATAAAAAGTTTTCACCATAGACAATAAAATCATACAGGCACATTAGGCAAATCTTCCAGTTAAGCCCAGATAGAACCAACACCATGAGTCGTTCAAAGGTTGCTGGTGTGTTACAGAAGCTGAACGGCATTACAATGAACCAAAACAGCCCTTGTGTAAAGAACGCGGTTTTATCAATGTCAGCGGGGTCCATTTTGATCTGCCAGTACCCAGAGTGCAAGTCCAAGGTACTAAAGTATTGTGAACCTCTAAGGGCATCAAGAGTGTCATCTATCCGAGGTAATGGATAGGCGTCTTTAACGGTTACCTCTTTGACCTTTTGGTAATCCACGCAAAACCGTGTGGAGCCATCTTTCTTGGTAACCAGAACAAACTGGGCAAGCCCAGCTGCTCCGGCATGGCTCAGTGATGTCTGGATCCAACATATTTTGGACTTCAGCTTATTCCATAACAAGTTTGATAATGGGAAAATGCCTGGGTGGCAAACGTATTTGGCGTTTTTCCCCAGTGTCGATTGAATGAGTCACTAGGTCGGTTCGCCCCATGTCAGCTGGCCCACTACTAAACATATCTCTGTATTCGTAAATGGCCACTGCTAATTCTTCCCCGCTCTCGAGTGGTAATGTCTTCAGCAATCCAATCCATGAGCAGTTGTAAATACTCCGGTAGCTATTTTGAATCCAGGCGCCCAACCATACGTTCATTACGGCAGGGTAAGTTTTTCCCAGTGTCTGTGTCCGTACTAGTATTAGATGGGGAAATCCTATCGCAAAGACGGAGTAGACGGTTTTTAGATCCCCGAATATGACGTCACAGTGTTCCTCTTCTGATTGGTGTGGGGCTCATGGCCCCGACGGCGTGTTGATAGCTGATTGGTTGATACTTAGGGCGCTTTGGTTTCCCTAGTAACGAGCAGATGGCAGGTGGATTTTAGATATAATAGAATGCAAACAAGTAGAAACAGAGTTACACAGCCAGACACAGAGTTGCAGTTGCCGTTACAGATACACTTGAGCTTTTCGACACCTAGATAGTCGAATGCAGCACAGCAGTTGCAATTTAGCAGATGCACCTGCCTTATTGGCGCTCGACTGTACTGAGTCGAACTGAGTGAGATGTATGAACTTTAGGGATGAGGTGAGGCGACCACCTTAGACCACCAGGTTTAGATAGCCGCTCCTGCTGGAGGAGCCAGCCAGAACTATAGCCGCTGGGGCTGTGACCTGACCATTTGATGTGAACCGTGAGCGTGTGAGTGTGTGAAGGCGAAGAAGAGTGAGCACATTGTTCAGCTTGTCGTTACCTGAATAAACAAGTCAATGCAAATGGGAGATGATCATTGTTTGGTTTGGATTGCGGCCTCGGGTGGCCGAAGGGACTTGCTGATGCAGGGACCTTGGGTCCTTGCTGAAGTAGGTTAGGAAGACAGATTTCGACGCGACGGACGAGAAAAATCACTGACCTGCAAAAGACTGACACACCGCTGTAGAAGGCTCTCGCAGTAGGGGATTCTGCGGGGTGTGAGAGTAGCAGGCTCGACTGAGGCAGTCCAGAGACACCGGATCTGGAACTGATGAGAGAAGAGACGTGGTGCAGTCGTCGACCAGACGAGCCAAACCCCCTAAACAACCGACGGACAAATGCCCACACCCCTCCTGCCACACAAACGTGACGACCTGTAGACTTAGAGAGACACGTAGAGTTAAGCGAATATGAGAGACACCACAAAAAGGTGTTTCTGGGGGCTCATCCAGGATTGACAGTAGGAGTTAATTTGGAGCGTGCCTTCAAAATGACTTAGAGCAACGTAGAGTCGAGTACACCACAATAGTGAGTTCCAGAGTTGGTTGCAATGAGGGATGATCCAATTACTAAACCATCTTCGGTATACCATCAACTATTGTCAGCTGGTTGTGCCACTGCATGCGGCATTCCAAAGTATTTGATTCCTTGGGTAGCCTTGCAACTAACCAACACTTCGGTCTGTGGAGGGGGTTGTATGCGCCTAGCAACTTTCAGTTTGGCGTGGTTAGCCCTAATACTTTCGCGGATACACGATATATCTTGTCCCCCAATAGTAAAGAGCTTTTGATGTAATGACAGATCACAGTTGTGTGCTGCCAAGAAGTCGGCTCCAATAATAAAGCTGGGCCTTTCCCTCCTAGCACTGACAACAATTGTGGCCTTGTATACGCCATTCCCGATTCCTACCTATACCTCAGCATGGCATAAGGTGGGAACCGGGTTACTGCCAACTCCTTCGGGCCACGGCATTTCCTGCGTCTGAAGGCACAGACGGCTAATCTGTTGTACTTTCTGGTACAAAGGTCGCCCCGTCATTGACACTGATGCACCTCTGTCAATTAGGGCTAGTGCCCTTATACCCTCCACTGTGATCGGTATTAGCCAGCATCCCAGATGACTGGCTATTTCTACACTTACATCACTAGGCAGATCCGAATCACATAACACTGTCCAGGTCTGCCCTTTGGGGTTGTGAGTTCGATCTTTAGATCGTGACTGTGGAGAAGTAGTGCTCATAGGCAGAGATGATTCTGGCCTGGGAGTTTCTTTCTTATCCATCCTAGCTGGATCCAGCTCAGTCTCTTGACCAGGCTGTTCCTTGGAGCCCTTGTCACAAGAACCAGGATCTCTGGTTTCTGCAACAGGGTTACCCATAGGGCCCTATGGGCAACTCCCACCTAGTTTAAAGTCTGGGTGGTGGTAGCCTTATCTTTCGTTGACCCCCTGTCTTGGGATGAGTCATGACACAGGTCTCGAGCTCGGACAGGAAGGCCATTGGGTCCTACTCAGTAGTACCCATCAGACGGACAGTGTTTGGCAAAATGCCTGAACCCGTTGCATTTATAGCACTGTGCGGGTTTACCATGACTGCGAAACCATCCTTCAGCGGAAGAAGAACGTCCCCACCGACTGTCCTGCAGGGGCATGTGGGGGGGCGGGTTTAACCTCTCTCCTGTCCACACTGCGCACCTGTTTTGGACAGGGAGGAGGCTTTTTAAGTCGCCTTCCCCTGTGCTTTTGTGAATAGTGGCCTATCTGAACCAGAACCTCCTGAACCACCCGCTGCATATCCGTGGTGTCAGGGGGCCCATTGTTCACAAATCGCATACAAGGACAGGATGCATGCTTTTCTTCTTCATGCACCGCCTCTAGAGATCTGGCTATTCTAAGCATGTCTTCCCTGCATCGATGGTCATGTGCAGCTACCTACATACTGAGCTCATGGCTGTCTTTTCCTAACAAGAACTGATCAACCATCAGCTCCTCTTTGGGTTGGCTGCCAGGCCATATCAGCAAGGCCTTGTAGGGCCTCAACGAATGTATAAATATCTTCGTTGTGACGCCTGCATCGCAAATGGAATTGGGCCTTATAAGTGGCCATTAGGTACCTAGGCTGAAAGCGTTTTAACAGTAATGCTTTCAGCTCGTCCCAGCTCCTTGGCTGGAATGGTGCTCGCTTAACATAAGCCAGTGCAGTACCGCGTAGGTGGTGGCAAGTTTCTCACCCGTCCCCGTGGTAGAAATTCGCCAATTCTTCCACATGATTGAAGAACGCATCCAGACGGTCGCTCCGTTCACCCTGAAAGTCTTGCATCTTGGCCAAATGTGCGACTGGGTTAGGGCATGGTGACGCCCATGCATCGTGTGTATGCTGCGGGGCCACATATCGAACTGTGGGAGACACACCCTGCTGGGTGGCCTGTCAGGGCAAATCATACCAGTTTTTCCGGGAGAGACGTTCACCATGTTACGGGTAGATATTAGACCCCCAAAGTTCTTTTGAATAGAATTCCTGAACAAAATAACAGAAGATGAAATGACAGTTTTAAATTTATTATTGAAATAAACTTCAGAGTGGAAAATCACAATATTTACACAATTTGATGAGGTCTAGTACAACAAAGAATGCAATGTCAACAGATGAACAATTTTAGAAGATGAATACCAAACACAAATACACAGTTTTATACTCACTCACTCGTTGTCTAGGTTTACATTCCAAGATGTGCGTTACACAAATGAACACTAGGTTAATCCTGAGTTATGGGCATATCCAGTCAAGTTCTTGGCTCTTCTTGGCTCTTCTGAGTTAACACGAAAGTTAAACAGCTAGTTCTTAGGACTTCAAGACATTACATACGATGCACTCATGGAGAGTTTAGGAAACAACTCGATGCTTGGCATATGATGCACGTGAAGGACTTTACAGGCTACGGCAGACTTCCGGTCACCACCCACACACAAATGACCACTAACGACTCAGCAGGCTTCACTCTGTTTGCAGGAACCACAAGCACGATACACACGCACACAGAATCGCTGTCACAGCTAGCGACTCAAACTGACAAGATCAGCATCTCACGATGGCATCAGGAACCACATAGCGACTCACAATGGCAGTAGGAATCATTGGCACGATGATTCGCTTACTAGAAGGCGACTTCATGACCACCCGACGGTCGCTACTCAGTTTCCCTGGCCCAGGAAATCACACGGAACTGGCTTCACTTTTACAGCACGTCAGCTGCGTTATAAAGGGTAATGCTCCACACGCGATCCCTGCACGAAACGCGGTTCTCAGACATTGTCATCGTAAACTTCACTAAACATCAGGCGTTCCCCGATTTATTTACTCAGAACGTTGGCCTCTTCTCAATTTTACAGGCTTCTGTTCTCAATGATCACTGTCTCAACACGCCTCCAGTTTCCGCATAATATAGAGTCTCTACTGTATCTTCCGGTGTCCTCAAACCCACTAATGTTAGAAGCGCTTTCCAATTACTTTCGAGACCATAGTTTATGAGACCAGTGCAATGCAATCGCTTGTATTTTAACCACGCGAATCCCTTTTCGGGAAACTGGACCACCTTCCACCAAATGACTGAATATTCATGAGCTACGGACATGCTAGCCCTGGCCTTGCTAAATTTTAGACACGAGAGGTAACAGCGCCACCTAGCGCCCAGGCGAACCACTGATACTCGGTTCACGAGTGCATTCTCCGAATTCTACAGAGAGAGAGAGAGAGAGAGAGAGAGAGAGAAAGGTGCAAAAATGCCGTGCAAACAACAATGGTCTTATTCACGGCAAGAACAAGTGCCGAATTCTACAGCATCCACAAGCTAATTAATGGAATATATCAGGGACGTTATTCAGTGCGATATTGTCGGTCAACAGGGGCAAGCAACCAAGTGCATGTAAACTATACGTAATCTGTAACAAAGATTAAACTAGAGAAAGGCTTTTAAAGGTCAGAGACGATCGTCAGCTTATCGCTTGACGAGAGTAACACGTTTTGGAATAAGTTACATAATGTTACATAGAGTTACAGACACGAGAAACGACGTATAGGCAATAAATTAGACACTAGCAAATAGTTAAAGACAAAAATACACTACGTAGAGCTAATCCTTAGTTCTACAACGTGAGAACAGTTTGCTGCAACGCAGATAAACTTATCAGCTCTCCTTAACACTAAAGTAGCCCCTCAGGTGAGTTACAGGTTGTTCCTGGCTGAAAGTCTCAGATGAAAAGTTCACAGAAGCGTTTCATCAAAACGCACGTTAACACGAGAGCCGTTGCTAGGGAAACCATTATTGATATAATTGGCGGATTATTCCATAAATCCTTGATCCTAAATTACTCTATCTGGGCCATAAAACCTACAGTCATGAGATACATAAAACGTTGATAACTTTAAAACTTTTGGACGAATTTACTAGCTGTTAAAACCGCCGGGTGGTACGGGAAAGGGGCTTTCCCGCACCGTCCGCCGGAAACGACTACTAGTCGTAATTTATTACTGTACAGAGGGCGGAAAGCACTCTAACATATTGCATTACAATGTCTGGAACTAAAACTAGTTACCTTCTCTCTGAACCTCGGTACTGTAATTGCGTACTAGTTCCAGAGAAGGGAATCCTGCACTAAGGTAATGACCTTGCAGTCTGGGAAACGTATTTCGAAAGTTCTATATATTTTTAATTGTTTGAAAATAGATCGCTAGTTGACTCCATATTCGCAGAACGTAGCATGTTATGTGGTTCCCTAAAATAATCAGTGTATTGTGTGTTTGTTAGATACTTGTGGTTGCCTATTCAGTATAAATATAGCGACTGACACTGTATTGGCAGAAGCTGTCCAGGGAATACAGCGGGAGGCAATCTTGGAAGACGAGACGCTAACTGCATGCATGGACTTTGGTCAGCAACTATAGGGAACAGGAGAGCGACTCTAGCCTTCTTAAAGTTATTGTACCTAGACCGTTGATTTTTAATTAATAAATACATTTTAAAATCAAGAAGACCTTCTGCTTTCAGATAAGACGCTGCATCTAATAGTTGTCGCGTAGAACCCACCGAAACTTTGAAATCTGCTATCGGTCTCCCCCGGGTAGCAATTTAAAAAAAAAACCTGTAATTATCTCGTGACCATGTAACTACGACCGAACATCACAACGAGGCTTGGAATATCACGCGTCCTCTGCGTGCACCGAGTATTCACTTTTATTTACTGAAATAGCGATAACAAAGAGTGTAAAAGGTAGAACATTTACTTTTTTTTTCATTTTTATATCCTTAGCCATATTCAGACGGCTTAGTTCCCCAGGGGAGCTGAAAGCTGTACGGCAGTAGAAATGTGTCACAAACTTCCTATTTAGAGACAAATATTTAAATATGGGTATTTCCCAATAAGTGCTGATAGCTGTACGGCAGTGAAAATGCGCCGCAAACTTCCTATTTAAATAAAAGTATTTAAATATAATTATATAAGTAATTAAATACGCGTAATTTGAAAACTATTCCTGTATTCAGAATTCACTGATCCGCTTTTTTAAACAGGAAAGTACCTTTAAAAATGCGTATTTAATTATATATATAAAAGGTCTGAGGAAACCACGCTGTCATTTGAATTAAATATGCGTACTTAAATAATTAAAATAATCTTAGTATTTAAAAAAGCGCAGTTAATTATTTAAATACATGCATACATGGCCCATTTCTACCTCCATATTTACTGTGGTGACGTGGCGTGCACACGTTGGTTTCCACCAATTGATGTGATGGCATACATGCATATAATTTACCGGATAGAGTAACATACGGCACAGACATAGTGGGCCTCTTCAAAGATGTCATTTGCCACTGTCCAAATGTGCAGCTTAGCTGTGACAGCCCTGCTCTTGGTCAGGTTGGGCGCCATCCAACCCGCTCCCAGACTGTTGGGGTCCATGCCTGTGGCGGCGGCAGGCTTCTCCGGTTTATACGAACACCCAAACCCGGCCTCTCCTACAGCTAGTAGATGGGCGTGTGTGTGGCGGGGAGGGGGAGGGGGGGGGGGGATTATCACAGAATCATCCTTACATTATAAATACCATATATCACCAATATGTGTAATTTGATATCGCTACCTTGGAAGACAGATAATCCAGCCCAAACTGCATTTGTAACATATAATGAAGATTCCTATTGATTTTTTATCTACAGTCCGTAGCGACTGTGTAGGTAAAGTTTTAATCCTGCCAAGAACTCAAAATATGAATATATGATGAAAAGTGAGCGTTATCATTTTTTATTGTGACGAAGATTTAAACGTCGAAATATGTTCTTTTCAGCAACCTCGCGGTATGGATTGGAGTATTAAAGACTTCCGCGACGATAATTGACATTCACTTTGAACAGGAAGCCGTTGTTTATTTTCAGAGCGATACAGCGTAATGGTGTCTACGTTTGTACCTGTAACCCTAACAAGAGGTATATTATACACCTACCTGCAGCTGGGGGAGTATCTTGATGACGTCACTCAGGCGGAACCAACTCTGTTATATGACGACTTCACGTCGCCAAGAGAGCAAAAACAGAATCCTGGTAAGGCATATAGTTCGTTTGACTAGGCCACACTATCGTCCATTAGTGTATACAGCAGAGCTTAAAATAACAAGATACGGAATCCTATTAATAATAGTTTTCTAATAATATAAAACAGCCCGAGTACTGAATGGATCACACTAAATTAGGAACAAAAAACACTGTCACCTAACA
>JAAUYG010086719.1_pt1 | contig 10022 bp, 7 predicted proteins | sample 7278091 | NCBI WGS metagenome assembly JAAUYG01 (sample SAMN14350201, study PRJNA611818) | marine sediment metagenome | isolation source: surface marine sediment (0.6m) | place: French Polynesia: Moorea | collected 2018-08
AGAAAAACTGGTCTCGTATTGCGGGTGATCTTAAAATAAAGGCCATTTAACTCAGTGGCGCTTTGTTAACAAATCATAAGTGGTCTTATAATCAGGGTTGGTCTTAAAATAAAGGTTTGTAAAATAGTGGGACTACTGTATAAGTTTACCCCATGTATCCCTATGCAGTTATATTAAGGCAATCTAAGGTCACCGCTCTGGATCCGTACCCCTGCCAGGGAGTTTCTGTAATAGCTGCTATAAAGGCCTGACTGTGTAGAGACAGAGCTCACCAATGGAAAGTAGCAATAACAATCTACATGATCTAATGTGTAAGAAATTAATGGACCAGTGTGTGTGTGTGTGTGGGGGGGGGGGGGGGGCTTACCTATATAAATTGATCCAATGCCTGGCAAAATTAAAGGGTTTGGGGAGCATATGTAGTGTAATCTTAATTAATTATTTAAACTCCTATCAGTAAGCACCTGGCTACAATTGACTATTCTCGGGTTCCGATAGGAAGGTAGCAATATCAGGCTTTTGGCTCCCTGGCAATGAGGATTGCTCACTCTGTGTTATAATGAGGGAATGATTCTTATTTTTTATGTGCCAATTAATTATTTAAAAAAGAAAACAAATGGTTAGGTGGCCAGCATGGCCAGCCTTATTGGTTACTGGTACAGTGGTCCCTACAATTAAGGATACCTTCCATTTTAAGACTGCCCATCAGTGACAAATCCCAAGTATATTTTTAATGTAACAAACATCCCTACATTTTAAGACCACATTCTGTGTATGACCATATTTTTCTGCTTGAACATGTGGTCTTAAAATGTAGGGACCACTGTAATGCATATATACAACAATGGTGATTGATGGATATAGTAGATCCTGTCTTGAGAGACCGCCCCTTCCAGCACAAAATTATGGTCTTTCAGGACAGGTGGTTGCTGAGAGGTTCATTTGCAGTGAAATCTATATTGTTCTGCCACCAGTTTATTATGTGGTCTTTAAGATATGCCACTCATTGCTGTGATCTGTTAAGACAGGTATGTGTTGAGAAATTATTGCTTTGAGAGAATGTCACACCACCAGGGGATCGAGGTACGTACCGGGTACTAATGGCAAGGCTATTGTAGTGGTGATCAAAAGCCCTTGTAAGTTTTCAATTATATGTGTGATAATACAGACTTTTGAACTGATATCATCTGATAGTTTCATTGTATTGATGCCACTATAGACCTGTGAATCGGTTTCTGTTTAGGCCGCCCAGGACGCCTGCGGCCTGATGGGGAACCGTCACTGTTACGAGCAGCTGTTGCAGGATGTCATGTACAGACAGGCCTATCAGATCACAGATGAAGTGGACGTCACCACACTAAAGGATTACATGCAGGTTTGACAATGGACTGCTGTTTGGTCACATATCTCTGATCTATTACACTGTTTCACAAATGGTGTTAGATGACTTAACATTACTGCACTGCCAAATCAAATACCAAACAAATGCCGTAAAGTTAATTTTATGTTTATTTTTATAAATATCATTTCATACTTTATAGTTTTCAGGCAGAAAATGGACCAGACTCCTTATAACTATATAGGCAGTTTGTCAAATTACCTTAGGCCCAAATCCTCCTTTATGTATGAATGTCACAATTAACTGCATGAACTGTTTTCAGAATTGGTATTTTTAGAATTGGTTCCATCGGTACAAGTGTTGTGTTTGTGTGATGTTGCAGTACCTGAGCAGGCTGGATGACACCCCAGCTTACCTGGGGGGCAGGGACAACCCCTGGCGGAAACTGACACTGGACGGTAAGCTTATATTCTGTTAGCATGGTTAGGCACTGTTGTTACGGGTAGATATTAAACACCCCAAGTTTTTTTGAATAGAGTTCCTGAACAAATAACAGAAGATGAAATGACAATTTAAAATTTATTATTCAAATAAACTTCAGAGTGGAAATCACAATATTTACACAATTTGATGAGGTCTAGTACAACAAACAATGCAATGTGAACAGATGAATAATTTTAGAAGAAGATTACTCACAAATACAAGCACACAGTTTTATGTTAATACTCACACACTCATTGTGTAGATTTACATTCCAAGATGTACGCAACACAAATGAAACACTAGTGATAATCCTGAGTTATGGGATATCCAATTAAATTCTTGGCTCTTCTGTGAGTTAACGCGACAGTTATGTCCTTGATTAATGGCTAGTTCTTCTTACTTCTTTGCTTCACATACGATGCATTCGCGGAGGGTTTAGCTTGGCATATAATGCGCAAAGGACTCTCTCCAGGCTACGGCAGGCAGACTGCCGGTCACCAACCATGCACTAGTGACCACTAACGGCTCGATCGGCAGGCTTCCTGTGCGCATATCACAACACACACCATCGCTATAGCAAGCGCTTTCCCACTGACAGGCTCAGCGACTCACGGTCGCTACTTTTGCAACTTCTAGGGCTGCCACTGTTTCCCACATGAGGAAACACAGAACTGGGGCAACACATACAGTGTCACAAGCTGTGCACGAAACTTAAGGTCATTGCCACATACGATCCCAGCGCGAACCAGTCCTTGTAATTCAGCGCTTCACGCTAACTCGAGGCTTCACAGCTTTTCTGCCAATTATTTCTTTGAGCTGTGTTGACATTCACAGCACAACGACTGTACAAGGATATCGCTACAACACGCGACTCCTAAGACCAGCTCTGAGAGTGTCAACAAACTTCAGGCAACCTTGAGTTAAACGAAGTTTCCGCCTATCTCCATAAACACTTATTTCGCTGATTTTCACGTCTTGAAAAACACCAGGCTTCAGTTCCAATAATCACTGTCTCTCAATTTGCCTCACTAGTTATAGCTTTTGATACAGTCACCACTGTATTTCCAGGCGTCAACGCAGTCCAACCCGGTTTAGCATCCTTCACTTAGATGCCTATAGCTATCGACTGGTTTTCCATTTTAATGGTGACACGCTGTGCTGGTTACGACCATGCTAACTGAAAATCTAGGCTTTCCGGGAACTGGGCCACTTTAGCAAACTTGCCACCCTCCAAATTTAGACATGCGAGGTAACTTTACCCAGGGGCCCTTTTCCAGAAACGACTGAATATTCATGAGCTACGGACACGCTAGGCCGGCCTTGCTAAATTTTAGACACGCCAGGTTTTAGCGCCACCTAGCAGCCAGGCTAACTGCTGCCAAAACATGCAGTTTGTACAGGCATATATAGTAAAGTTTGAAATTGTATAGCAAAAAAGGATGAAAATTTGGGAATTGTGGTAGGTATCTTCGGGTGGGGGGGAAGGCCACTTTTGCCGTTGGTGCTTTGATCTCTTTTTGGGGTAATTAATTCATTGCACTTGCTGTTGTACACATTTTGTGATTTTCAAAATGATATCTTTACAGTTATGATTCTTTTGCAACTAACCCTCTTGTAACAGATCCACATAAAGCCCATCCTAAAGATACCTGTTGAATTCTGAAACATGTAAAAATATCAAAATGAAACATGCACTATGGGATTGATTTGTGCTTTATTTTGTATTTGACATTGAACCACGGCAGCTCACACCCCATGCAGTCAACCACTACCCTAAAGGGGAGTGGTGCACTAGTATGAGAAAAAAGTTGCAGCTTTGAGCCTGAACACAACTTGAAAATCAAAACTTGCAATTTAGAGCTGGAAACTGTGAAATGATTGTTGTTCCAAGTGTGGGGAGTCTGTTTTATAAGAGTGGCATATTTATACCATTAGGCACACATCACCTTTAGAAAATTTTACATCAAAAAGTTCACTTTGGAGCAACATGCACTGTTTTGAATTAGATGTTTCTTGCCATTTGAGCCAGCTAAGGGCTACGACACTGGTGATAAGACCTCAGCCTATTATAATTAGGAACACCACACTGTGGGTGTACTGATTAAATTATGTTCAGAATCATTAGAATGCATGTGGTACATGAGATTGTCCCCTAATCATACTGATATTGTCCCACAGTCCTGCCTCGTTACACCCTGCTATATGATGTTGTCGACTATGTGAACAACCATGCCATGTCTGAGTGGTTGCACGACGAGCTGCCGTTACTGCTACAACGACCAATCACAGACAAGATCCTGCACAAGCAGATACAGGTCCTCATGCAGAGAAGGTACATCTGGAAAGCACTTTATGTTCAGTAGAGCATGTAGAGTTCTGCCTTGAAGTGTTTGTAAATACATAGTTACTATAACTATAGGGCCATGTAGGTTCTCATTATAACTATAGGGCTGTACATACATAGGTACAGCCCTATAGTAAAGTACCTCGAGTAGCATACATAATAGGGCTAGACATACTGTGCTATTTTGCTGTAAGTATGCAATGTACATACTATAAAGTCTGTACAATGTAAATAGAACATACCTGTGTATAATGGCCTTAATTGCTTGTTGCCTGTGTGGACTCAGGGTGATGCCATCTTTAATATGAGCTGTCCTATGTATAGGATGAAATCAGTCTATTAATTCATGAATTCACGGTGTCGACAGATGATTTATACAACAATATGCATTTTATCCTGCGGAAAATCATGGTGATGTATTTTATATGTGTGGGTTTTTTTTAATGGTTATTTGTCTCTGTTGTTTTTCGCTGCTTGTCAGACTTCCATCCACAGCTGACAAGATCCCTGGCAGAAAGGTGGGCAGTATGTCAGATAAAGGGACGTCTCGGCGATCTCGGCAGTCCCGTCTCAGAACACAAAAGATGCAGCAGGCTTACCATAGCAGACAAGAGGTGAGCAGGAGAGAGTCTAGGGTTAATCTACACCAAGTTGAAAGACCGCCAAAGTGGCCAGAAAAAAAATTCATGCCAAGTCAATTGAATTCTGTCATTACTTGGAGGATATTTACATATATATTGAAAATATTTGGAGTGGTTGATGATGCAGTTAAATCCTGCTGTAAGCATGATAAGACCACGACAGAATTAAGGCCTTTACCAACACACTATGGTCGGTCTTAATTCTGTGGTTTAGCTGTACAAGGGACCACTGTGTCGTGAAACCTAAGTACATGTACATTGTATATAAGGTTTGCATAAGGTGAAAAAAGGTCATATAACATGGAAGTGCGATATGCACATGTACACCTGCAAATCTGTGCACAAATTTCTTAAAGCTGTAGAGGCCTTGAAGACTTATAACCAAGAAATAAAGACATGAATAAAGGCAAGCTATTTTAAATTTCTTGCCATGTTGAATCCAATGATCACGGCAGTGTGAGACCCGCAATATTTAAAGACTTCACTCTACATGAACACAGGCCATCGGAGGCACCACTTTTATATATTCAATGTAAATTTCCCTCCATGTTAGGACCACCCATTCTGCCAGGAAAATGTGCTTTAAACTGAAGGTGATCTGAAAATGGAGGCACCACTCATGTGCATGGAATTAAGACTACCTACAGTCAACGCCAAAATGGTCTTAATTGTGGGGTGGTCTTAATTCTGAAACCTAGTAGTACCGCGGTGTGTAACATTCGGTTGGCTGATAATTGGTTTAATTCTTGGATGTCACGGCCAACAGTTACACATCAGTGTTATTCTGCTTGAGAAGTAAGGCTCCACTGATAACAAAACATGTAAGACATCTTTTCACTCTCTTTTGAGTGTCCCAAATTAACTACTTCACTGTCAAGGTATTTTGTAGCAAGGGGAGGTTGACTAGCTGTCCCTGCAGTACACTGGTGCCTATTACTGGTAAGCCCTATGCATGGCATTTGGCACCATCTCTTGTCCTGGATGAACGCATGGAATTGAGCACATGGGCAAGCAGGTTTATGTTAGAATTCATGGCATTTTTTCTCAGTCTCTTGATTGAGCCTCATAATCACCATGGCTCTGCTGTGGTCCTTGTAGTAAGTGTACATGTACAGCTACAAACATATTACAGTGAAACCTGTCTTAAGAGACCACTGCTGTGAGAGACCACCTGTCTTGAAAGACCATAAGTTTCAGGCAGAAGGTCCTATACATTTCAGTGTAAATGAACCTTTCACCAAAGACCACCTGTCTCAAGAGACCATATATATTTTCATGGCCATTTACCCGGTAATGTGACTTGCCATGTTGTCTGATCTTATTAAGCTTTGTACTGCGCGATTAAATTATAATATCTGTTTAATGTACCGATAAACCTCATAAACTTGATGATTAACAATTTAGATAATTGCACACTATTTCCCAGCCTCTCTGGTGTTCTGACTAGACTAGAGATTACCATTCTACTAAGCTCTAGGCCCTGTACCACATGGTGAAATTTTCTATCGTATGATTTTTCATCCAGAATCAGTCAGAGGTCCCCCCATCTGCAGACACAGTCCACACAGACAACGATGCCCTGCTGTTTCCTGACAGTGCTCTATCTCGCCAGACAGGTGACCTGGGGGAGGAGTGGGAGGAGGAGGCAGACAAGCTGTATGAGTGGACACAAGATCTGGCCTTCGAGGACCTGGACACACCACAGCTTCCTGTCTAGATGCATTGTGCCAAAATAACTTGTTTAATTTCCAGTTTTATTGTGTGTGACTGCTTTTCATCTCGTCTCTTTAATTCAACCTCATGCATATCATCCGCCTAACCCTTTTTATATGAGAAATTGGCCTAATGGTTTATGTACAGAGTTAATAGTCAATATGTCTTGCAAAACCACCCTTTCTGATGTGAAAAGGTTCTCTCTCGTGACTGGCTTACAAAGGAATTGAAGTGTGTTAGTGCAGCTAGATACATTATATGGAGGTGGGGTAGCCTCTGTTAAAATGGTCTCTCAAGGTTACATGTTGGCATGTAAAATATTTGTCATGAATTTTGCTGTGTGAATTATCTTCTATACGTAGACGTACACTTATATCCAAGAAGGTTTACATGTCCCAAAATGATACAGAACCATGTAAAAATGTATGTGTATGGCTTGCAAGTTTCCAGTTCATAAAGTATGCTGTGAGCTGAAAATATTTGTAGACTATGCAAAGCTTTACAAATTATGAATCCCACTGAAGTATTTGTATTTGCCTCCTGTTAAAGTAATGAGAAGTAGTTGATGTATTTGATGCAGAATATGGTCTGTGATAATTCAGATTGAAAAACAGTATAATGGACAGTGTTTAATCATGTAACTTTCCACTGAATAAATGTTGCATTTTTTGCACACATGTGCCTGCCAAACCTCTGTTTTAAATTTATGCGGGATCTGCAAAATTACTATACAGTCAGTCCAACCCCATTTTAAGACCATGCATCCCAGAAATAAGACCACTAGAGATTTAAGCAGCAGGCTAGTAGTAGATCGGCAGTTACTTTGTCCATTACCCCCGGTATTATTATGCATCAGCAACATGAAGACAAGAAACAAACAAAATCTAACGACGATTTGACCTTTCAAGGCCACCAAGGTCAAATCTATACTGTTGAATTCCCCATATATGATTTCTGATTAGTATATATAACAAAATATGGCCTAGCTTAATTGGTTCCTCCGTGAGATACTACTTCAAAATCTGATTGACCTTTAATATGACCTTTCAAGGTCACTGAAGGTGTAATTGGGGGTGCAGGTGTACTGTATATTATTTCCTATTGCTGTTTAAATGTAACATATGGTCTCCGTTCCTTTGTGAAATACAAACTCAAAATGTGGGTGACCTCAACTTCGATCTTGCAAGGTCATTAAAGTTTAAGTTTGATGGTGTTGTTGAACTCGATACATGATTTCCTAATAGAGTTTAATAGTTATCGTATGGCCTAAGTTTGCTCCTTTACAAGATGTGCCTTCAAAATTTGAGTGACCTTGAATTTGACCCCTCAAGGTCAAATCTAATGGTGCAGTTGGGACTTCCCATTTACGACCGATTAGAGCATGATAGTAACTGTGCCTATCTCTCACAGTTTATAGCTGTTGTAAGTGTTTGAAAATGTTTCTCCTGTATTCATCAGTGGGCCTATAGATTTCTGTCCAAAAAAAGTAAAAGAAGAAAAAATACTGTCCTTTTGCTAGGCTGAAAAAATTGTTGGCCTCGCATTTCAGAACAGCCTAAAATTTCCCCCCATAGTACCGTACCACACATGAGCTTCATCAATACAGAATACCTTCCTGTTTGGTATGACACCCAGTTGAACTGGTGGGAAAGGAACTAGGACAGAATGTTTTGTGCAAAAATTTTTGAGTCCATTTCTGAATCCAGATCCCACTACTAGCTGTGCCTCTCCCAGACTGGGATAAAGAATGTGCTGCAGGGGAAGATTCCCTTAGGAATATGGGTGAGGGAAACAGACGTCAGTCACGGAGCTGACATGTTAAGTAATATTACCAGATTCCAGTAACAATTTTCGCTTGAAGATTTGAAGTTTACCCCTACACAGTAATTTGGATATACTGCCAGGGGAGGCCGGCAAGGAGCGCCACTGCTCACCATTACCAAATAACTTAATACCTGAATTGAGGGGTACTGTAGAAACAGAGATAACGAAGAGAAAGTATTTACGACTTTATGGGGATGCGATGCAATGAATGGACAAGGGGAATATCTGCATGGCCACCTCTGCCCCCATGGCTAGCAAAATTCCTGGGGCAGACATGTTTAACCACAGAGGACCTATTAACACGTGGCCACAAATTGACCGTTCTGGTCACGGCACTGCACTGGGGAGGTAGGAACATTATGGTCTGGGCTCCCTGGTGAGGAGGATTGTTTAATCTGTCATATAATGAGGGATGATCTGTAATTTGTTGGCTAATTGTTGAAACAGAAAACGAATGTAAGACACCCAGAATTACTGGTGACTGGCAATGTTATTCTTGACTGATAATAACCCTACAGTCATGTACGTATGTTACTGCCCGCTGGTAAGGTTACCAAATATGTCAAGTTCCCTGACTGAAAATAGGTTTCGACCATGAGCGAAGGGTAAATCTGGTCCCTGGCTAAAAACATGAAGGCAGACCACGATGATAGCAATGTCGTCTTGGGTGATGGTGACGTAGATTTCTCGCCTTGACTAGCATTTGTCTGAAGGCGGGATCAGTAGCCATGGGGGTCCTCTAAGCAGAGAAAGGAAACTAAAACAGGTAGTAGCCGCCAGCTTAACTGCGGTTGCCAGACTCATCATCATGAGTAGGACCGGTTCAATCGGATCCACATTGAGATCTTGGAGCCTTCTGATGCAGACCATATGCCTAAAGGAGAAAAGGAGACCGTTACCCTGCCAGACAAATCAGCCTGATCATGCTGATAAAGAAGTATACAGGCTGAGCTAGCCTTGGATGTATCACCTGGGGATTGCCAGTTGCATGGGTCACAGGAGTTAGTGCGCCAGCTAAGTGTTCCAGCTTTGGCCTTGGATAAACATATCCTGATGGTGGGAAGGCCTCCCCACCCTCCCCAGCCGGAATATGGGAATAGAACGGGTCAGTCGGAGTGAGCAACATGCCACTCTCTCAACAGAGGCAGCTTGGCCTCAGGAGCAAAATCGCTAGATTTATGCACTTGATGAGGGTGTGTCTATATTTGTTAGAGTTATGAACTCACTAAAAAGGAAGCAGTTATCCCGTACCCACAGCTAGGGTCCCAGGGCCTTCAGCTCATCCAGCACCCGCCAATTCAGCAACTGAGGACTGCCATTTTGTATAGCTACAGCCCCGTATAACATCTGCATGGCAGCTCAACCCAGTTTCTTCTGCAAATGAACGTAAAGGGGCACAAACTGTGATGAAGGGGATGATAAAAGTTGATAAGAAAGTACCCTTCCACGCCAGACGAGTCAATGCAGAGGGTCAAATTTGCTGTGAGTCCACAAGGCAATTGCTGTGGGCCTGATGAAATGGCGTACTCAGAGAGCCAGACCGGCCCCTTGTGAGAGGTTAGTCTCGGGTGGATGGGTGGGTGAATCAGGCTTATAGTCGGCTTTCAACCACTCATGGTCATATCACCGACTGCAAGTTGGATTCGGTGGTGTATGCAGGTGTATGCGTGGTGATTTA
>JAAUYG010143206.1_pt1 | contig 10022 bp, 8 predicted proteins | sample 7278091 | NCBI WGS metagenome assembly JAAUYG01 (sample SAMN14350201, study PRJNA611818) | marine sediment metagenome | isolation source: surface marine sediment (0.6m) | place: French Polynesia: Moorea | collected 2018-08
ACATGTTGTATCACGGAAACGGCTAATCATAGTCCAAAGTTTTTACATTTCTGGTATTCTTTAACTAGCAAGTGACCTAGCAGAGCGTCAAGGCCCCTGGGCCTCTTGTTTAAAATATTGTATATGAAAAGGAATGAGCATAGAAAAGGTATTTCAGTGGCTGTTATCTTTATATGTGGAGACTGGACTTTTAAATAGAGAAGGAACGAAGTAGCCTTGGAGTGCAAGAGCTGTCCACTTCACTAGTCAGTGGGGATCCAAGTGTTGCTTGTTAAGTCCTCCTGTCTGAGTCAACGTTAACGTGAATACATATGTGTCACAGAAGCCATACTGCGCATACATGTGCCTTCAATCCATTCATATAAAAATATTTGCCATGAAGAAAGTGTACGACACAGGCGTAGCAAAGGGATGTCAAAAGACTTCTGTCAGCTTGAATTTGCAAGTGATGCAGGCACCTACTAAGCCTGAAATTAATGCAACAATTTCATGCAGTGTTTTCTACAAGGCATAATCTGTTCATTAACCTTTTTAAAGATGATTGTCAGATTATCAGAAAATCTGGGCCGAAAACCTCCCTCAATAACGGCTTCGGAAAGTCAAATGTTGGCCTTTCGTAACCTTGACATGACATTTAGGGGGTAAACAAAATTTCTCCCAGCCCCCAAAAGAAAGCAATAACAAAGCCTTGTACCCCTGGGCCACCCATACGCTTCCATCCAAAATGACCGAGCTATTAAAGCAGCAGCTTCACAACAAATGATAAACGTACCGTTCCTGTGCTTTATTTTCTTTTGTACTTTTAGTGGAAGAGGAATTCAGGCGTACAAGCGCCAATCAGTGCCTTGTTAATGTTTTCTTCTTTCTTTTTTTTAAATTAATTCAAAGTCCTTTGTAGGCATCTATAATTATATATCATGTACGTGAACAGCATAGTGTGTATAATGTAGGCAGTTAAGGTAAACACGTAACAAATGTAGTATAGACAAGAGAGAGCAAGAGATTTATTTCCAATAAATATCATTATACAGAAATGTGTGAGACGCATTTAAGTTTATCATGTGTCACCAACTGTCAAACACTATTCTCCAGTTTTGCCTCCTGTCAGAAAGCATAATATATTGTGTTCGGGACACCGTAAGGAAACAAGTATCAGCACACGGTACAAAAAGTCGACTCTAAAATATCTATAATTATATTCTGTGGCAGAACTGGCAGAAACGATGTTTAAGTGTTCCAGTATGACCAGTATATTTTTCACTATGTTACAGGCTTTACGCCTTAGACAAAGGTGTAGTTATTTCGTATAGTTATAAAAAATACAACCGATATTTAATATAGGCCAATCTGTGTCGATTCACTTCGTAGCATACACGTACAACTCTGTGTGCGAAAAAAAAAGAATTGGTGTGAAACCTTTACCGTTTACAGGCTGCTTCTGTACTGAACTTGGCACTGCTGCCATATGTAAGCACGTGTAAGTTTAAAATAACAGGCAGAAAAACGATACAATCCCGTAGAATATATAGAGGATAGCAATGCAGTGAAACCTGCCTTTAAGACCACCTGAGAAATAGGGACAGCCTGGGAATTAAGGACAGCTACTTCAGTCCCTAGACCTATTCAGTACATAGAAATGGACCCGAGAAATAAGACCACCTCAGAATTGAGGATAGTCTTTCACAGTCCCTGGGGTGTCCGTAATTCCCAGGTTCCACTCTAATCAGTATTCTTGCAAGAAGTACCTGTGACTGACATTGCTGTGGTAAACTTCCGGAGATTCACGAGGCCCAGGCCCATGTAGCTAATGTGTGGTTATTACCCAGGCCACTGTGTACAAGAATTATTTTACAGACCGCGCCACTAACGATCTTAGCTATTTTCATTAATTTCCGGTTTCTCACTTCCGGCCACTGTAATTCAAGGCTCACGGCCACGTTCAGTCCAATATCCCGCTAGCATAACTACAATGTAACATGTACAAAGCATGCACGATGTATTCTACCAGGTACCAAAAGATGTTGAGCAATGCCCAGTGAACACGCAGGAACTTTCTTTGAAACATTAAACACCATCTTAAAACATGTGTGTACACTGTCAGTATTTTTCCGAAAACATTATTTTCAACACAATCACAGGCCAGTTTATTTATATTAGCATATGTGCTTAATTCTAAATCTGTGGCCTTTCGTATCACTTCGACTCGATACGTCCATGGAATGAAATCAGGCTTATACCACATATACAATATACACTTTCCAGTTTTATATCACCATTCTGGTGTTAGCAGTGATGCATGAGATCAATTCTTCTACACAGGCGCAATTATTACACTGGTAGTTTGTTCCGAATTCTTAAATTCAAAGATTATACTCATCACAGGTAGAGTGCAGCTACATTGTGTTATCAGTTATTTTCTCATACCGTCATATTTGTAATATCAACACAAAGACATACTGGAACTCGGTACACATTTTGAGTTTTTTTTCTAATGCATTCGTAATATCAGCAGGACGAGTGGCACAGTTCTCAATCCATTTCCACTCTCACAATCGCATTCTTCTAATGACACAGTGCATAGTGTTTGGTCCACATAATTTCAGGAATTTCAAAATATAATCGCTCCTTGCACAAATGTAGTTCAATATCCTCATACCAGTATACCGTTCTTCTAATGTACATCATCCTGTCATCACTCATACCAAACTGTTATTTTTATAATTTAGTATTGTTATATCTCTTTGATTCTGCGATGTTACAATTGCATTATCACTAACTAGCTTCAGCCATGCATTCTCAGACCCTGATACTGATTGCCATGTTTCATGTTTATTGTCACCGTCTACTAAGTACTAGTAACTTGGGTTGGATTTGCTGGAAATTTCTTAAGCCCCAAAACTGGCACAGAAAACACAGTAGTTTCTAATGTAATATAATTTTAGGTTAATGCCAATGCCATTAATTCCTCCAAAAATGATTGGTAGCATGGACTGGAATTGTCACAAAAAGATTGGTAACCTGGACTGGAATTGTCACAAAAAGATTGGTAACCTGGACTGGAATTCTCACAAAAAGATTGATAACCTGGACTGCAATTCTCACAGAATGATTGGTAACCTGGACTGCAATTCTCACAGAATGATTGGTAACCTGGACTGCAATTCTCACAAAATAAGATAAGTTTTGATTTAAGTCACTAATCTGAGCAATGTGATTGGCTAAGAATCTAATTTGAATCAAAATTTAGACTTAAGTATTGTTGAAAACTCCATCCCTGATAACTGAGGATCAAACCACTGTAGAGGAATGGGTAAAAAGTAAGGATAATTTGTACTAGCATGTTGATAACAGTCGAAGTTTCATTGTTTACGAGCAAATTATGACCACATCGTTGCAGAGAATGCCGAGAGGATATCCGCCTCCGAACCTCTCGTTAGGTAAACGCGGCACAGTTGTGTAATCCAATGATTCCAATCTATGATATTTAATTGATACTTAACATGATACTTTTACAACGTTTTGTGGCTCCGTCTTTAGCTTAAAACAACCATTATTGTGTGAGTACATGATAGCACTTAATATACTCCAGATTCACGTACAGGTATGCTTTGTGTAATAGTGCAACTCGCTCTCTACGAAAAAATATTTTATAATGCCAGTCATGTATAACTCATGTACATAAACTCTGCAAAATTAGATTTAAAATATACGATCTAAATATCTATGTGTATTCACTTAATATGTTACAATAATTTGGACCCATGCTTCAGTACATGAAAAGCACAATACAGATTGGTGTCTCTGACTTCTTCCAGACATCGCAACAAGTGTCAGTTTCTCATATATGATCGATTGTTATTCCATACAGCAGATATAGATCTATATGTCTAACACAGCTTCCGAGTTTGTACAAGATGCAGGTGCATTACATATTGCTTGTGCTGAGTATAAAACATCGCATATAGAGTCACCAGGGGTAAAAACACATGTGTATGTATATAACACTGGTCTGGGATCATGCTGCCAGTCCGTACGTTTTAAAACTATCACAGGCGTTCAAGTACTTATAACCAATTAACAACTACACCAAAGTAGATTTCATTAACACATCGCAAACCTGCAACAGATAACCATCACAAACGACAAGCAAACCAGGGCTGGAGGGATTTCTCGAAAATACTTAAGTCTAAGTTTAGACGTAAGTCACCAATCTGAGCAATGTGATTGGCTTAAGTCACCAATCTGAGCAATGTGATTGGCTGAGAAACTGACAGTCAAAACGTAGACTTAAGTATTTTCGAGATATCTAACGTTGCAGTTTCTCTGCTCCCTGTTTCCACTCCAGTTTACCATTTTCCTGCAGGCACATGACGTCAAGTATAAACAGTTTAATCGGGTTACTTTTTCCACAGGCACCTTAAGTCAATCAGCATCAGATAGTTACTCCGGTTGCTTTTATCTACAGTCACCTGAAGTATTACTAGTATCACCAGGCAAATGATCACAAGGTGCTTTACCTTATTTGCTACAACATGCACAACTCGGCGGCATCCTTATTGTCGCGCCCATTAAAAAGTCAGTTTGACACATCCACCGTTTGAAAAAAAAACACATGATTAAAACTAATATAATATTTTTTTTTATCTGCAACACACGTGTAGTTACAATTTAAAAGCGCCTTGACCCTCTTTGATAACTTTATATTTAAAATAAACATACCAAATCACACCGAAACATTATGCATGACACTTTTTCGACACAATAATTTGCTGGGCTTTAATCCACTAGCAAAATGTAAGTACCAGATATGTAGCGTGAATACATGTCATAAGTTTATATTATATCATCAAAAGAAAGCAACACACACGGCTGCATCTTCTGTGTGTGTGGTTTGTGTTCAAGTGTAATGTATGAAACCGTAGATAGCCGGAAGACATAAGGCACCTATCGATGTTATGACGTCATGGTGTGTAACAGTTTAGGAAAATAGTGAGCTATATAAATTAGTCAATCTTTGAATACAACACCAATTTCGCATCACACTACGAGGCTTTCTAAGGGTGGTCAAATTTACGTGGTAGATAATATACTGATATATGGCCTTATCTTTTACTGTTTGGAATGGTGAAAGGCCTAATAAGTGGAACAGTTACACATTTCAATCCAATACTTGAAGTTTTGAGCATAGCTTTAGAGATCTATCCTTTTACGCGTTAATGACTCGATCAACTGGAATGTTCTTTTCTCTGTGAAAAGAAACTAGCAGCCACCTGACCCTACATTTCATTGAATTTATAATGAAATTACTACAGTGTAGTGCTTCCTGATTATACTATCTATAAAGTTATGAAGTGTACGCATAGATACAAATTCCACACATACTTAGTTTATCTCCGGTTGAACATGAAACAAAGATTCTTACTGACTGGGCCATTCTATTGTTCTACAGCTCGTCCAGTTCTTCATATTCTCCCACACCTTGTAGCCTAGAACTGATTTTGTCTTGCCCTCCTTCCTCCTCTTCATCCTCCTCCTCCTCCTCCTCCTCCTCCTGCTCCTCCTCATCGTGTTCTTCTTGGCGCATTCCTGGCTCAACGTTATCCTGGCGGATCCCCTATAAACATGACAAGAAAGAACATACCTTTTAAGATATCTCATCATTTCAATAAAAAAATATGCAGATGTACATTCCAGTGGAACAACTAACGACCGTTTATATCGTTGTGCATTCTTTATCCATTCCCTACCAGTTTTCTTTACTATGAAAGAACTATTCTGTCTAGATAATTAGTTGCTACCGCCTACATGAAACATTTGAAATACATACTTAATAGCTTTCCATCTGTTTACTTCTGTCTGCCGACCTACCCAGAACCCCATCGTTAAGTAGTCTCCCTTACATGATGGCCACGATGACGTCGAGGTGTGCCAGGCAGACAAGCATTGGAACGATTCTCGTGGTGTACAATACATGTCACATGTACAGCATCAAAATCCTTCCAATGTTTGTCCCTTGCACACCCCTGCCCCGGGACCCCTGCACACGTATGTACTGTTACAGTATACTGGTTTCTAATACAGCTCACACTACCTACCCTCAATTTTGAGCAACACATCAACCCGACTACCCCATCTTACGACATATATAGCGACTGTCGACTTTACCAAAATAAGCGCACAACTCTAAAACCCCATCTTACCCTTACAACACCCCCCCCCCCCATCCACATTGCTCCTACGACCCCCTCCCACAAGACAAAATCTTGTAACTCCGTTGCCTCTATCTTAGTTTCCCATAAAGGCCTACCTTACACTACCTTTCTCAGATAACCGTACCACCCATCGTCCTACCCTCCACTAACTTAACACACTCCCCCTCCATGCCCCCGGCTCCTATAGTAGACCTCCTACCTCTGTTCCCTCACTCCCAGTTGTCCGTTCTTCTTCCTGTCCCTCGAATCCTGCATCAGCCAGATCGAATTCTCCTCTCTCTGGAACCTTACCCAGGACTCTCTCCGTCCGGATATCGTCTTCGAACAGCCAATCCAGGTAACCCAGGATGACCTCACCTGGCAGGACCTGGACCCGGTTCCGGTGGTGCTGACCACGACAATAGCCTTCTTTGAAGTTCGTGTGGGGCGTGGGGGAACCTGGGGCCGGTATGGCGCTTGTGATAATCCATCCACAACAATGCAATTATCAACAAGGCAAGAAGTATAATGGTCCCTGGGGATAGTCCACGGTAGCAGTTGTTCCGATTGGCCATGTTTCAGGTGAAACTTTATCACAAAATTTGCAAAATCTCCTCTTTTTGCTGTTGTAAGCGTCGAAAATGCGGGCTGTCAGCTGATCTCTAGCAAAGCCACATTTGTTTGTAAATGTGCTGGTTATTTTCCACGATACAACAACAGCCGTCAGTGTGGTTATCTGCCTGAGCATTGACCAATCGGTGCTTTAGTTTCGTTTTCGTGCGACCAACCCACACTCGACAGCCTGACCTTCGAACATTTGGCCTTGGCTGCGGAAGATGGGCCAACCAGCAGAGACCCATTCCGGCCTGCCATCACCGTGCATGAATTCGCATTTAGCTACCTCATCGTGTTATGCACCGTGTCAAGTTATGCATAGCATGCATAGGAGCTGTGGTTTTCTACGATGACACGGACCAAGTTGATCAATAAACGGACGGTGACTCATGATCAGCCTCCGTGGCCAAACTCTGCCCGCCCTCCTCAGGTGCCCGGCATCAATCTGGGCCAAGAACGATATATCCTGTAGGAAGACTGCCATTAAGACTAATCTATTTAACAATGATTTTGTTCCACTTGCTATCTTCGTCGTCTGGGCAGTACTGTTTAGAGTGCATAAACAGAGTCATAAAACGAAGACTATATTCATATACATGTAGATTGTCCCTCAGAGATGGTCCCTGTAGATGGCACAGCATGAGGAACATTTTGCCGCTGGACGGGTGGAGAGTCCCCAGGAGACTTTGCCAGTTCTGTCTCTTCTGCCAGTTCTGTCTCTTCTGCCAGTTCTGTCTCTTGGGAGGGTAATCCTCGACTTGTGACAGAAATCCCACACAAAACACGTACATAAACCCAATGTTAGACGGCATGTCGGTGTCAATTTTGAAATCCTTACTAAGTTGGTTTCAAAAATATGGACGGAATTACAGTGTGGGTAACGCTACATCCTCCTCGCTCGCCCTGCAAAGCCTGACTCGCCCTGTAAGTGTCAGTGACGTAAAATCGGGTACCCGACCAAGCAGCCCCAGAATGCTTTGCGTCAATATCGAGCTATATATAGCCAACAACGTAAACACTTAAAATGGATCTGGCTTGGGTACATTGGACGGGGGGAAATTTAATACCCTGAAGAACAACAGGATAAGCAGACGGTATACTTTTTATGGAACATAATGGCAAGTTAGGCGACGGAGTTCATATATTATAAAGATGGATCATGTACTCAAATATAACCTAACAAAACAATCAAGTGTATATTTGAAGTCACATATAAGCCTCAGAGGGCCGGGTGATGATCTTTTTGCAATGATGTAACAATGTTGATATCGTATGTGACTATAATAAACGAAATGGATACATACATACGTACAGCTTATTTTAGGTATACGATCATGACGGAAAGTGACATGTAGGCAAGTGACACATAGGAGCTGCACATACGTACACCCCATCTAACATCAATACGAATCATAGAACTGATTTGACAGGACCGGGCCAATGATTACAGCTTGTTCAAAGTGAAATAGATTCCCTGTGGTGATATATATAAATACAATCTTTGTATTATAGGCCATTTTCAGCGCCGAAAAGCCTTGTAACATGAACCTTGGTGTGCTGAAAAAGGGAACTGGTGTGAGACGTTTACAAGCAGCTTTTATACCCAAGGCGGCGTTGGTGCCATTTGTACACATATACATGTGAACTACAATCAGGAAGAAAGATAGAATTATGATAGTCGATACAGTACAGAAATAATTATAATTCTTGTAAATGCACATGTGGCATACATTGGTATGCTAGCCTACCCCCAGCCTGGCTTTAGGCCCTATATACCCAGACAGCTGTTTAATACCTGTGTAGCATCCTGTCAGTATGTAATTAATTTACTAATATAATGTGTCTCTAATGATCTAAGATTCATTTTAGCGGCTCTAACAGTGGCTTCTAACGCTAGACTCCACTTTAATTGAAGGATTCCACCCACGGCGTGGTTCATTCCAACATCCTTCTTATCTAGCTTCATAACTCTCACAATGTACTCGTGCTGGCTTCACAGAAATATAGACCAATGTTCGCTGAACGCGCAGGGATTCTTTGAGTTCATTATTTGCAACAGAAAATTATGTTTTCACATCTGAAAACAATTTTCTATCTCTTTTTATTTTTATAAATTCAACACCATTGTGATCACGTCAGACCCAGTGGGTCACCGTTCATGGAATTAAATCAAACGTGCACGTTTTCCAGTTTTATTTCGCCATTCTGGTATCAGCAGTGACGCATCAAATATTACTTCCACACAGTCGTCATTATGGCATTGATATTTTCTTCCGAGTTCATAAAATTCCACTATCACCTCATCAGTCATAATATTACAAAGCTATATAATGTTACTTAGTACACAACTTTGGCTTATACATTCGTAATATGATTGCCACGAGTCACAATTGCCACTTTCACAATCGCATTAATCGAGTAATGAAATGCATTAATGCAACCGCTCGCTGTGGTACAATACTCTTACCGGCATACCTTCGTTCGTAAGCGCAGCATTTCTGTCATAACACAAGCAAACCTGTTCCTATAAGTATTTTGTTATTGTCATATTTCTTTCATCCTGCAAACTTGCAAGTATATTATCATAATGCAATCATTTGCGAGTCATGGGTTCTCGAATAATACATTAGCGCCATTTCTCTACCAAAGATCATTCGTACCACTGCGATTAGAAATGCTACTTTAAAATACAAATTTTGTTAAAACTGGTAGTTATGTTGAACCTTATACTAATACAACCGGCAAATACCACAAAAAGCGACAATAGAGGGAGTTATAAAATAAAAATTAAAGGGTGCCACATCGATATACTTAAATTATTTCTAAATTGAAAAAAAAAATATAATGGATGACACTTAGAAGCCACCGTACTTACTATTCTTAACCTTATAATTTGTGTTGAAACATTGTCACATATAGATTACATTCATAAACATGTAGCAACAGCCAACTTCTACCAACTGAAATGGTTAAATGAGATCTTCTGAGGTTTTGTATTCCTTTACTTAAAGAGTGCAAAATATCTATTCTGATACTCCTAGGCTTAATTCTATGGCTCATAAAGTTTCATAAACTGACACAAAAGCTAGAAAAAGTTACTATTACTTGCGGAAAATGTACTTTCATATCATATATGGATGGGCACTTTTTCGTCTGTTGCAACATTTCTCTCTTTCTGTAGATTCTGGCACTTCTTGACGCATGTGCGACTACGAG
>JAAUYG010015311.1_pt1 | contig 10021 bp, 6 predicted proteins | sample 7278091 | NCBI WGS metagenome assembly JAAUYG01 (sample SAMN14350201, study PRJNA611818) | marine sediment metagenome | isolation source: surface marine sediment (0.6m) | place: French Polynesia: Moorea | collected 2018-08
CACAGAAAGGTCCTATATAATGTTGATATGTGTCTTATAGCTCCACAATGTACAAACTTTTGTTATATAAGCAATAAAATGGCTTTTTATTTTCCTACACAAACACGTAAATTTGGTGCATTACGACTGCATGTAAGTGTCCCAGGCCGAAAATTACCATTTCCTGTAATTTTCGAAACTTACGCAAACACGTTCTAGACCCGACTGGTAATTGGTGCTTCCCTCAAAATGAGAGATTCTGCTCCGGCTGTCCCCTAGACTAATAAGTAAGCAAATTGGTCTTAAACATGTTAAACATGAGGATGCACTTTCCCTGGCCGGATATCGTAGCATAGTATAATAATAATGATAATAATATATACATTTTGTATATAGCACTTTTCCTTAGGCACCAAATGACCGCCACCGTAGCATAGTGGCTAAGAGCATCAGCTCGGGAGGCCGGAGGCCGGGGTTCGATCCCTGACCCAGTCACCATGGTCACACCAAAGACGTAAAACCTAGGAGGTTTGTGCTTCTTAGCTTGGTATGCTTGGTGCTTGGCATTAATGAGTTAGGCAACCGACTGGCCTGCTCGGAGTTAGTGTAATGGTCTGAGTGATTCATTTCTGCTCACCTGTCAGGCTGTGGCACATTGATCACCCGTGGCACCTTGTAGGGTGTATCCGGGTTGTATGCTCCATTGAGGAGTTGAGAAGGTCTGCGCCATGAGCACAGCTGTGGAATGGCGCAATACACAGCTAATGATTGATTGAGCAAGAGTCGGTGGCTTGGCACACAAAAACTGTCTGGCGTAGGTCATTCGGGCCAAACAAGACAGGTCCACTCACCACGCCCACACCCGCATACACCTACATGCACCACCGAATCCAACTTGCAGTCAGTCATATTACCATGAGTGGTTGAAAGCTGACTTTAAGCCTAATCCCCCCCCCCCCCTCCTTAAGCACCAAACACTTTCCATACATGTTGATTGTTACATGTTTCATTACCCCTGGCTGACCTGTTTCCTCCATCACTTGCTCAACTCCCTGGTGAGCATGTACACCAGTTTTCAGGGCATCATAGGTAATTCAGGGACAATTGCAATCTCTGTCTGTCTATACAGGTATGACCGAGTAATCTGAGGCACTGTTGTCATCAGACTCTCGGCACCCATGGCCCATATGGGAAGAGTTTCACTGAACAACTTTTACTGGCTTATATAAAGCGAGTAAGAGTTGTTCAGCTATGAGTTTGCCAGTCCGAGTCTCGCATCTATATATGCAAACTCATGGCTAGGAGTCCAATGCACGAACCATTGGGCCATCGCAACTCGACAATTAACAAGTAATTAGCAAATTAGCAGAAAAATTGTCTTTCTACTCACTGAGTCTTGAAAGCAAAAAAAAAAAAAAAGAAAAGAAATTAGCCTTTTTCTCCCAAAATTGATGGGTTGGAACGTAGTAGTTTGCATCCAGCCTGGTGTGGTGGAATGCTCAATGCATGCCTTTCAAGTGATGTACTAGTATGTGGGAATACAATGGTAGTAGACTGGACTGTGTGCCTCTCTATGGTCTCTCAAGAAAGGTGATATCCTGTGCCAGGTTCAACATTGCACCTGCTAGAAATAGGTCTTTCAAGCCAGGTAATATTAGGTAGTGATCTCGTGATATTTCACTGTACCCTGTGCAGATATGCTGTAGATAACTCTGTGATGGCAGTGTGCTCACTATACAGGTGTCTCAGTAAATTCACAGTGGTAATGCCACACGCTTTTGTTATGTTACCCAGTCCTGTTTCCATGGTTCCATCCTCTGCCATATAAGACTCCAGATCCTTTAGAAGCTTACAGACTATCACTTCTGTGCCACTGTAATTAATCCAGAATAGAAAACCACAGACGGTTGGTTGATTCCTTTGGCTCATTTTGGGTTTGAACTATGGATAGATTCAGTGAGGAGCCAATATATGAGGCTTACCTGGGCAAGGCAAAAGTCTGGCGTCAAAAGTTCTGGCCAGACTGTATTGAACTGCAAGGCCTCCATCCATCCAATGATTTCCATATTTCTTCCACTGGAATGTGGTGTGAAAAATGCTGCTGCAGTCAATCAGGCAGCAATTCCATGGCAACACTCCCCATGTTGGCAACACTGCCTGGCTGACTCTCATTCCCAATCCATCCTTCCCCATCATTATGCTTATCAGCGGGTCTTGCTTTTTCTGCTGGGTTTTGGCAGCTTTCAGTTCCCAAAATTAGCTCTTTTAACTTTTTTTTTGGCATTCCTAGGCTGCAACTTCAGTCAGCTGTTTGCCACACTGTATTAGTCTGCACATTGGGGTAAATTAGCCAGGTTGGAGATCAATTTTGATGCTTCCAGTGTAAATACTATAGTTTAATCTTTGTAAAAATACTTGCATTAGGGCCAGTTACATACATGTATTTACAAATACGTGTTTATGGTACCAATGCTACCTTTAGTGATGTAGTAACTACCGTCTTTGAGGGTTAGAAAGTAGTTTCCCTACCTTTGTAGGCCAATTGGTTTTTCAACAAGAATTTGCTTGAATTTGGATTAAATATACCGGTATGCAATATATGACCCAAGAAATCTGATGTAAGCTGTGTGCAATCAAGCTGATATAAGTCCCTGATTTTCATTTAAAATAGAGGGACTATTGTACTTCTGTGGTACAGGTAAGTTTTTGCACTTACCCAGATATTCTGCAAGCCCATATTTTAGGGGTAAATTTCTCGAAAAATCTTAAGGCAAGCCCTCAAATTATGCGTCAATTAATTTTAAATGGGTGCCAACGTGAGGTAACTATTAGGTCAGTTATTACTGTTCACCATGTTTAAACTTACTTTCATAATACTCAAACTTATTTAAACTTATTTTCATAATAGTTTTATTCTCCAGCTTTAGATTTTTTGCATGAAACATAACCGTGGGAGTAAAACTGAAGTTGTCTGGCAAGCCTGGCTACAGAACATGAATAAAACTTGGAGTGATACAAGTTGTAGGACAACACACCAGCAGCCATTGCTCAGCCAAGTGGAAAAATCTGGCAACATGTCTAGAGATTCAATATTTGGGGTGGTGTGATGAACTGTCTATAGCAGCAGTACAGTGTTGCAGTGAGTCACTTCCAGTAGCTGGCAGCAACAAGCTGAGCAAAGACCATCAGGTACTTGTGTTCTCATATATTGGGATAGTTTAAAGGGCTTATCACTCAAAGGAAACCAAAACTTGAGGACAACAATACTACAACTGTTCTGTTTGAATCCTCACTTGCTGTCCAAGCACTGTGTAAGCACAATAAGGGGAATGCTGCATTCCCAAGATCACAGATCTTTATTTGAACCTGTCAGGCAGACCTTGCTGATCACCATAACCCTGTGGCTGCCTGTGAGAGGTGGGATAACCTGGTGTGCCAGGGAATGAGGGGGCTGCCTGCCTATGTGTATCCAGATGTTTGCTGATAAGCTGCTTCCTGCTCCGGAACCTTCCCCAATCACCAATCAGTTCTGAATTACAGATCTTCCTCTGAGCTAGCTAGTAATTACCGACCAGGACTCCACACACACACCCTGGATATATATCTGCTATGCATGGAAATAGTATAGGAAGCTGCCTGGTTGATGGTTTATAGCATGATATGTGGTTAGTGTGAACTTAATACATTGATACGGATATTACACTGTGCTCAGGGTTGTACATGTTATTGTATGTGGAATATTACACCAGTTTGCTGCACTGGGTAGGGTGTGTAACGACCATAGACTACACCAGCATTATATGTATGCAGCATACGCCCATGGATGTATAAATTGGTTTAATATTCAATTTTGACATATCAATTTGATAGTGGGACACACACGGACATCCTGGTATCTTTGCAAGCTTTCTTGGATCAGTTTCCAGCACTGCCATCCTGGATCTTTCATACACTGTAGGTTTACCCCAACGGTACTGGATTGTAATCTGTATGTAACAGTTCTAGGGCTGTTACTGCTGGTTTATCACCTGCTACAGAGCGGTGCCAAGTGGCGTACAATATCCAGATTGTAAAACGTGGACTTTGTGGCCATCTGGACAGCAGACAGATTGATCCCAGTGTGAGGAAGTCTGAGAGGCTACAGCACAGCCTGGTCACAAGTCGGCTGCTGGGTGAAACTGTTTTCCCAACAACTAAGAAGTATTTTACTGTATTTCTTCCAACCTTAGCTGACAATTTCCAGTTGCAGACCAGTGGAGTTACATGTAAACTGGAATGAGAAGATACTGTAATTTGTGCCGGGCCACACACGGGGTGCTTTTGAAGTGGCAAAGTTAAGAATTATACTCTTATGGTGAAAGTCTTAGAGATTTCATGCATGTCAACTGGCATTTCATTTGGATTTACAGTACCAGTAAATTTTATGTTTCAAATTGGATTTATGGACAAGTTCCAGCATAGATCTATCAGTGAGTGCGGCTTGTCAGCCAGACGAAGCTGAAATCTGGAATTTTGCTGTTGGAGCATTCACTCGTCTCAGTTTTGTACCACTAGTTGCCACTACAGTTTCACAGCACTAGGCAGTGCGACGATATAAATTAATTGCTGATATTCATCCAGAGGGGTTTGTCTGTTGTGTGACTGTATTACTTCGAAGACATGGAACGAGCCTTCCCTGTGGTGTCCGACGAGGGGGAATACAGCGAGATCTCAGACCAGGATCTGGTCGGCCTTATGGTGCAGGCCCAGGTCCAGGCTGAGAAGGAAGTTCTCAGCTCCGACGATGAAATATTCGACGAGAAACGCAAAGAACATCGTGCGAAACAGAGGAACAGTATGAGACTGGCCCCACGGGCAAGGTGAGAGTTGATGAAATTTCCCCCCCAAAAAAGAGTTTTAAATCCTGCATTTTGATAATTATATATCCAGTTGATGGGGAAATAAATTATACGAAACATTGACACGAAATTGTATACCGTACATGATGTTATGATTTGGGAAATCAAGAGGACTGAGACTTGGAGGGGGTGTGGAATTGGATGTGGTCAGTATGCAACCATTCTAACCATCATAATGCAGTCTTCTATTGCCCTTGGCAAAAGTACTGGCACAGCAACAGGTCTCTTGGTGAGAAAAGATTTTGTGGTCAGTTCTTGCCAAAATAAGAGAACCTGAAAATAACATTTACTGTTGTCAGTGGTATTTACTTGCCCTGGACATTTATTATCTATGTTTGGTCTGATATCAGTCTTTGCGTAAGAGTTCCTGGCTATCTTATAAACCAGATGGTCAATAGCTCCTACTAGTACATTATGTACATGTATGGACAGTTACAATCCCGGGGCGGGCACTCAGGTAGGGTGGGGGGTCTGTAACTGTGGTTGGTATTGTTCTCCTGTCTCCTTGTCCTTAGGGACCTCAAACTACCTCTCAGTGCTGTGACAGGCGCTTGCTTGACATGTACATACTACATACCGATACATACAATTTGTGTAAGACTTGGCTTTCCTCGCTTGTTTGGCCTTCTGGCACTTGCAGTTACTACAGGGGTACCAGTACTTTCTTCTTTCATTCATCATGGGTGGGTTCATTGATCAATGGTCATGGTGCCACATCGGTGTGGGTTTACATATGTTACACCCAGTCTGCAGTGATTAATGTCTGCACTCTTGTGGTACTTTGGCCCATTGTAGTCAGAAGACTGTACAGTGCACAGATTAAAGTAGATGTGAAGATGCTAGTAACTTAACTTCCTTAACTTGTAATCATGGGGGGGGGGGGGGAGTAATGGTAGCTACTTCAATTTCTTATCAGATTCTGCCTTAACTTGGGCATGCTAGAACTGTCTTTTGCCTTGAACTTGTTCAAGACAGGTTTTGCTGAAACTTATCTTTACATGTATAGCTACATATACTAGTATATAGTGTAGGATTACCTGTTCATCACAATTTGCGTCATGATAGTTTTAAAAAATTATCATGTAAATAATGAATACAGGTAATGGTTCGAACTTAATTCATCTAGCTGCATGTGCAAGTTACATTGATATGTAAAATTAGTGTCTCTATTTATTATCAATTTATCATACATGTATTATTTCTGCAACATACAGAATCCTAACAAGGGGACCCTAGTTTCGATGGAGGTTCCTGAAGCATTAATCACCAACAGTTCTTCAGCAACAGTTTGCTGAGACTATTATATAGCACTGATCCAATGGAAATGACTGAAGTAGTATGGACCATAATGTACACTTGACTCAAGTGGCACCATTCCAAACACATTGCGTTTTCCACTGGATGGAGATGCAGTTATAAATGTACTTTCCTCGGTAGATGGCTCCGGTTTTCGGAGTTGGACCGACCGACCGACCACTCTGCCACTGGACATGTAAAGTGTCGGGTTTGCCAGAGGAACAATAGAGCTTCATAATATTATAGCAGAGTGTCATTCTTCATGCACATCGATGGAACTCCCTTTCACTCTTTGCAACTGGAAGGTGTGCAAAAACACCTCTGTCCACACCTCTGTTATGTTATAAGGATTGAATGGTAACATTTGGCAGAATTTCACATGCTCACATCTGTTTGAACATTGCTTTAGGAGATTTCCAAGTAGGAATATTTAGTGATTAGTTACCGAAGTTTCATTCCAACGGTGACAATGGCAGTTCAGCTGTCTATGCAAGCCTACAAAACCCGGTAGGTGCTCAATGACAATGTACTATATGTATTGTAAATTCATTAATGTCTGCGAGGGACTTCTTTGGCGAATTTCGCGATCGTTTTAAATTAGCAAACATAAATACCTGCAAACATAATTCATGTGTACTGAGATAATTAACAAGACCTGAGCTAACCGCAAATATTAATCCCCACGAACATGGACTTGTCTCAAAAATGCAAACATTAATCCCGCGAACATTAATGAATTTACAGTATTTATGTAGCTAGCATGTGCAATTAGCCAGCATGTACTACTATGTAGACAGCAGTACATGCTGACTACTAATTCCTTGGTAATTCCTTGGTCTGCCTCAGATGTTTGGGCTGATCTGAGTATCAAGTATGGATTATCAGCTTGCTGAGGTCCCCGGTAATACGGGTAGGGCATTGATTAACTACAGACCACCAAGATTAGTTGTCGGGGAGTCTGCATTCAGCATTATTCTGTCATAAGCGGGTTTCATTCCTTCCTGTGATGTGGTCTTGGCATATTTAAATCCAAGTGTGTGTTGAGATGTTCCCTAGTAGCTAACAACCATTGGACAGTGGACACTGCAGAGACAATCCCCTTAGCACTAGCGAACAGGTGAAATCTTGCTAGGGTATTACATGTAGTTCTGCACCCCGGGACTGCCGCCATAGCTTATAGTTCTAGAATTTTGGTGAAACATTAATTACTCTGAGATGTTCCCCTTGTGCACTGGCTATCAACTGGAGTATTGTTCATGTTGTTGGGAATGAGTTCTGTGATGGTCCCCAGTAGCTGGAATCATCCTCCCATGTTTGTGTAACATTGGTCATTGATCACTAAATCCCAGATCGTCCAAAACCTGATGCATCGTTACATCTGGACAAATAACGTGCCCTTTAAAACCAACATGGCCAGGGTTTGCGCAGTTAAAGGCCACAGGCGTGGAAAAGTTTGCTTAATCTCTTGATCAGAGTCAAACTCTTGACTGTTTGCTTTCCTATATCGGGTAAAAGTGGATACACACTCAGCATGCTCAGTAGTAGCATGAGTAAAGAAATTGTAAATGGTAGACAATACTAGACATTGGAGACAAGAAGTATGTGTACAGTCTCTCTCTTTACTAGTAAATGGCCGCACAACACAGGACACCCTATCTAAAATGGCCATAAATATTTGCCGCTACTGCTATCAAAGTATTTCTGCCTCTTACCAAAGGCCACCTCTCAAACATGGCCACAATTTCTTGGCAAATAGGGTGGCCTCATCAGGTTCCTTCATTCGAACCACCTTTATCATAAGAACACCTGTCATGTGAAGATAACGTCTTCTGTGTTTGTCTTCATCCCATGGTCTTAAAATAGAGGGACTGGTAGATTTGACACTGAAGTTTACGTATATTACGCCTATCTCGCCTTTAACTTACAACATGCAATGTACAGGAATTGAGAAACACAACTTGCAAAAAAAAAACTGATGTTGCCGTGCTGAAAGGTAATAATTCTTTGTGTGTATTACTGTATTCTCCTATTGATATTCTTAGCTGTTGAAGGAGGGAAAAATCAAAAGCATAATGGTGATTACCTTGGCCTGAATCGATAGGTATTGGATAATTTAAGTTTTCCCGCCTGGTCCTCTCCAGGTGACTATGTGAATATAATGGTCATGGATGGCGTTCCCCTTTCACCTGGTTGCCGTGGAACAAAGCTGCTGTCCAGGCAACCGGCTCCGAGTCCTCTGGGAGGAGAGACATTGATCTCATGACAGAACACCTGCTGCAGTGCTTATTGTCCCTCATTGTTACAATGGCAGTCTTAGCATGATGCTTAGATGGCTGCTCTTACCAGTCAACAGCCAGTCCGCATAATCTGAGCCCAGAGGCATTGGTGGCATTAGACTTGATGGAAAACGGTAGCAAAAATTTTGGCCTGGAACTTGTCAAATGTTATGACCTTAGTGATTTAGTGTACGGGAATAGTACACAAATAAGGAATATAATTAAACAATATAGGAATATATTCAGGTCTATTATGTAGGATTATCTACCTTTCATTGTGTGTGAATTATAGGATAACTGGCATTACTGTGAGGACCATTTTGCATGAGATTTTAACTGATTGGATTCAAAGGAGGAGGACCAGCTAATTTGTCTGCATACAGTGACTGTGATGTTCACTGGACCACAGAGTTCTCTCTGTACAGCTTCATCTTGCTTCTCTACAGTATTGCTAGAATAATACACATTACATACATGTACATGTGTATTTTCTATCAAGTTTAGGAAGTTACTTTTAAATTCCTGATTAGGTTATCTAGCAATGGCCATTCACCACTAGACCTACTGGTATTGAGTACATATGAAATAGATACTAGTAAGAAGTAGTCTTTCCATATGATTGCTTTTATGTGTTTGCCTTTACACATGATTGGACTCCTATGTACATGTTCCTCTGGTGGTGCACATACAGTAGTAAGGACTACTAGTAAATCTTGTAGGGGTGGGGGTGGTCTGTGGACCTTGTGACGTCTGTTCCAGCGATGGGTACATGGGAGGGGGTACCTGTGTGTTGACAGTGTTCTACCCTCCCTGAGACTGTGGAAGGGCCTCTATTTCACCTGGCCACTTGTTACTGCTGCAGGGACTTCAGTCAGAGAGGGACACTGGTCTGTGCTCTGCTGGTGGCAATCATTGCTTCTTTACATTGGTGTATAAAAGAGACCGGGAGTCAAGCCACTGCCATGCTTGACAATATGATGGTTCAGTGGTTGAACAACTGTTTGGAATGATCATAAATTGCTTACACTGAATGCGAAATTCTTGTGTATCGCTGAAGGAGTAAAATGGGAATCCCTAAAATTTTCAAGTTTTAAAGCTTTGAATATGTAAATAGCTAAATTGCTCTATCTTTGACCTGTGGGATTTTAGATTGCTGCAGAGGAGTCTGATGACATCAGCCTGTATGCAACATCTGGAGATCACAGCTTTGGATACATGGACAGATGAATGTCGAACAGATTTAAACTCAATGATCAACCATTGGATGGATGGCAAGATGTGGCCATTTCTGTGGAAAATGCTGTGAAGGGGGTATCCTGACACATAAAGTGGTGGCTACTGTGGCTGAAGATACTTTGTACACTAATGCAGACACTGGTAAATGCTAAATGGATACACTGGTTCCTGCGATTTAAGACCGCCCAAATTCCAGCCAGCAAAATATGGTCTTAAACTGAAGGAAGTCTTAAAATAGAGGGATATTTATACTAAAAATATACAAGTGGTGTCACTGATATCTGGTCTTAAAATGCAGGGAATTGTTAAATAGAGGGGTCTTAATTCGCAGGGCCC
>JAAUYG010142748.1_pt1 | contig 10021 bp, 4 predicted proteins | sample 7278091 | NCBI WGS metagenome assembly JAAUYG01 (sample SAMN14350201, study PRJNA611818) | marine sediment metagenome | isolation source: surface marine sediment (0.6m) | place: French Polynesia: Moorea | collected 2018-08
AAAGCATTTGCCAGACAGGTATCGAAAAATCTCACAGTGTCATTCACGTTCCAGAAAGCAACAGAAAAACGAGATGGTTTGACATTTTCAACATGTCCCACACCTATAACTGTTACACGTTTATCTAACTCAATAGGCAGTCTTTCGTGTGCTAAGTTGTTAAACCTGATGTACTCCAGTTTGAGACATGGGTTGTTGGTGTGGCGTTTTATACCAAGGAACATTTGAATCAACTCCAAGCGATAATACCAATTACTGCCAAGCTCATAGTACGTCTGCTCCCTGATTGCTTGAATACCAAATATGTCTGGCGTGTATGCACCAAGAGGCATCAAGTCTATTGGTAAATGATTAATCATGCTAAGACGTTGATCCAGAGAAAATCGTAGCTTTGCAGACAACTGAGAGAGAAACCTATATTGTTTGATAAAAATTATAACCCGTGCATAGAGCGTTAACCCTCTATTGCTGTATAAGTGCAAAAATTGCTGAGCCGCTTGGGACGAGCAAATCCCTCCACCATGAGAAGTACCAAGCCCATAGGATCTGTGGTCATTCTTGAGAAATAGTCCACCATACGTGCAAGCATTGTCTGTATAGCCTTCAAACGATAAGTGGTCAAATATAATACTGACAAAGGCATCTCTTCTGGTAGCTATATCCAAGCTATAAAAGAACGTACCATTTCGATCCAGATACGTGGTAATGGGGCTGTCCACCAAATTAAATTTCTGCTGCAGAACTATTGTGGAGTTCCCCTCAATTTCACGCAATTCGACGTTCAGTAAAAGATCAAAATACCGAATCTTATCTACAAAAATAACAATAGTCGTATCACCAATTCGACCTTTCAGTTCCGTTTTAGTTTCATTGGCGCTAAAAATGTAACCACAACTCCATTCCTGCAAGCGTACTAATACCTGGTCTATGATGTTGAGGTCTACTAGGGGACCTTCATAAGCGACAAGGGATGCTTCGCTGTTGCTGCATTCCAAGGAGCCCTTGGTCACCGCAAATATAACCCCGAGAAATGACTGAAAGGACAAAAAATATACAATGCGATTTTGACTTTCGAATACTCTGTACAGGTGCGGCACCCTGTCTAGCAATGACGTGTCATTCCTAATGCTGGCATGGAGGTGTAAAGAAAGCGTGCTGTTCTGCATTTTTATCATCTTATAAAGATTTGAATGAACGTCATACTGGTGGAACTCCAGGAAACTGTAATCGTATTTCCATATTGGATAATGGTTGGGAAGCAAGGCATCGAATGACCAGTCACTACGGTCGTGAATTTGATAGCTGAAGGAAAGAGTTCCTACCCATTCGTTGAAGTACGAATTTCTCCAAAATAATCCTTGGATGCTTCTTGAGCTGAGAAGATAAATGCCCACAGCATTTCCTGTGGAATAAAAACTTTTGGTTGGATTCTCCGGACAGAAGGAGCCAATGAATCGCCTGTTAAAATACTTGCGTTCGTAGTCACGAATCTCTTCTAGCAAGGCTCTGGTGGCTATGCAGGAAGGCTGGAATCTAGTCGTGAGTGATATACATGTAATGTTAATTGTGAATATAGGATTAACGTGTATTTGCCAGAACCATTCCATGTCTTTGGGGATTTTGTCTCGTTGTCCAATGTTTCCAGGATGAAATCCATAGGTAGTAGTGATGTTTCCACATATCACTGATTGAGTGTGAAATTGAACTTTTTCGTGTTGGAAATCCTCCCTGTAGATTTTGCCAAAATCTCGTTTTCCTACCGTAGAAATATTTAAGGCTTCGCAAGGCCAATTTAAATTTGTCAAGTGATGTATCAAGGCAAGGGCCTTATGCACTGATGAAAAATTGATATTGGTGTAATTGATATCTCTGCAGAATGCAGATACAATTATATCAAAGGCATGAGCTTTTATGTAGACGTACCATTCCTTCCCAAATGATAATACGTCCACTATACCTTCATTGGGATTACTAAAGTAGGAATCAACGGATACGGCATACGTCAAATTCAAGATGAGAAACGACAGAAAGAAACGCCTCTCAACTCCTGTAAATTTCATCGTGTGATGAATTCTCTCTGCTGAAGTTAAAATAGCCAAGTATAGCTTACAGGTGGAATTTGCAAATACGGGTCCTAGGCCAATAACCAAAATGGTCCATAATGGAATTATAGCAATGTGCTATGCTTTTTGCTGTCAAATAAAACAGCAAGTATCACGAAAATGTTGTTGGTGCTGTAAATCTCACTAATTAACCTCAGATAAAAACACGAAGAGTCATATGGCAGACTTTGACAGATGTGTGAATCACGCACGTAGGCATCGAGTGCCCCTTTATGCTTTGGGTGATCTTTGGGTGTCATATGACTGTAACAACTGTTATACATATGTACATGATTAGGTTCACGTATATTACAAAGCATCATTCAGGCCTCAATATCTCTCTGTGCATACGCACAAAGCATATACATGACGGGCAATATTACCTGGTGTACACGAGAGTATCCTTTGTGATATGAAGATCTTACAGAGATATAATTATAATTTTATTAATTGGATAGTCAATTGTATCTCTGCTTGGTGGCCGGCAAGCAGCACCAGTGATGCCACGCGGGTTCCTACCGCTGTTTTTTTTCCTCAGTCCTCTATAATCTTTAGAAGGATTGGTGTTGCCAAATTGTTTAGCATACATCCATATGGTCTATGGGTATATGTACACGTTTCCGTATTTACTTACTGTGATCATTTCATGACATTGGAGTTTGCTTGAATGCAGTTTGCTCAAATTGTTGAAGAACAACCAAATGGTACATGTATATCGGATATCCTCTATTACTGGCATTTATATTCCTTGTGCTATTATTGAACCACAAATATGGGCACCAAAGGGTCTTAAATTGGCCTATAAACAGGGCCAGACCTGACAATATTACATCACACACATGTAACATGGTTGAAATGCATGTAGAGTCTTATTTTCTATGACCAAAGCGCCAAGCTATCCTCTTGCGTTGATTGGGCATTTTTTTAAACAAATCCCATTTTGCTTTATAAACGACAATGAAAAGATCATACTGGACACCGAAGCTCGTCTGCTGGTTGAAAAGATGAATGTGAAACTACATGTAATGTAATAATATCAACGAAAATTTTGCCCCCAGACCACTAACATTTGATTAGATAGAGAGAAGAGAAGAGAGGAGAAAGAGCAAATAAGTTAGATATTATTTAAAATAATATCGCATTCTTAAAGGAAGGTAATAAATAGCACAGCCTGGTACTATTAATGAAACAGAGATGTAGACATCAGGGTATATATTAAAAATGCAATTAAACAAGCACTGCCTGTCAAGAGAGGTGGGGGTCTTATCGTAAGTCACCATGCTTATGATGAAGTAATAGATTGCCCTGATTCAATGTAATCATACGTGCACCTTCAAAAATAAAGCTGCTGGTTTGCCTTCAGACTGTTCCAGGGAATGGTTCCATGGTTGTCGTAATAAATATACAGTGTGTATACAGTTGTGAGCTGGTTCTATTTTCCTCAGTCTGTGGTCTGCAGCTTTTTAAATAATTCATCCTATACGATAAAATAATTTATTACGCCAAAAAAGAAAGTATTATATTCCTCTTCATATAACGTTTCATTTGGATTATATAAAGTGAATAACATTTCAAATTAAAAAGAGAATAATTTGAGAGTTAATATAACTGTATCTACTATTGAAACCATTTGCTGAATTACAATCAGCTGATCCCTTTTATTTCGGTCACATTATACGGTCACATTATACGTTGCTGTTTTCATACACTGCTCTTTAGAATCCGCTGGAGTTCTCCAAATACTTAAGTCTAATTTTTGACTTAAGTCTGATTCTTGGCCAAAAATGCATAGGGTTGGTGACATTGCTTTGCACGACTACATGTTCTTAGCAAAAGTGATCTTGCGTTAACAGTCAGGCTTTTCTTAAACGTTTTAATCATTGCCTTGAGCACTCCTATATACACAATGTACCGCCATTCACTTGCAAAGAAGCTTAATGGCAATTCAGAAAATTAATTCTTTCTTTTCCCTACTGCATTTTTCAAGTGATTCAGAATAAAAAAAATATGGAGAGAAGCATTGTAGAATTATTCCTTTATTGTTATCTTGCATTAGAAATCCAATGACGTGCACAGACCTAACACAAAGAATAACACAAAGTAGTTGTGGAACATGTACTGGTAGTAAAATATCTAATGTGTTAGTGCAGCTTGGAAACCTCAACTGCCTGTATGTTTATTGTGGCATGACGCTAGTCTCATTGTATGTGACAAAGGGTAAAGCAGAATTTCAGAAGTAGTACCCTAGTCTGATCGTATGTGACAAAGGATAAAGCAGAAGTTCAGAAGTAGTGCCCTAGACTCATCGTATTTGACCAGGGTAAAGCAGAACTTCAGAAGTAGTACCCTAGTCTCATCGTATGTGACCAGGGTAAAGCAGGACTTCAGAAGTAGTATCCTAGTCTCATCGTATGTGACAAAGGGTAAAGCAGAAATTCAACGCCCACGGGCCACATGTTCTCATCTCCTTTAACTTACCCAGTTGATTGAGTTTGCATAACCCTTTAAAGTGCCTGTGCATGTAGGGCTGAATGTACGTAGAAGTCAAGACGGACATGTACTGATGATACAAATTTATTCACATTTTCATTCACATTTATCTTCATTTTGACACTATGTATTTCACAGACCCGTGTTCATGTTAGCTCCATACCTAAACGTCTCCACGCTCATGTGTTTCTCTATCCTTCTGCTCTTTCAGTTCCTATCTGCTGTGCATCAATATATACTATGGATTTAATTTGTCTAAACTGATCGAAGTTACAGTGCTCCATCAATAATGCAGTTGCTTACTATGCATATATTCACTTATATTATAATAATTATATTTAGTATTATAAAGGCTTATTTTAACTAATAAAGGTAAGCCTAAATTACTTCAGACTTGTCAGGCACATTTCAAACCCTGTCGCACCTTTGCTGGGCACAGTTTATTACTTCACACTTGTGTGTCCTTCTGTCCATATGTGCACCCGTCAATGTGTAAGCATAATATCTGAAAAAAATATTTAACCAATCAACTGCACTTTGGTGGGAGCTGTTCTATTTGATCCAGGCAAGAGATCCCTAGAACTTGAGAGAAAAATCGCCATAATGGAAGGGTGGGTGTTGGGCGTCTGAAACTTAAGCCCAGTAATAAGAGATCGGGGATATGGTGATTTTCAGCTGCCTACAGCATCTAATAGGTATGACATAGCCATGTAGCTACTATTATGACATTAATAGGACGCCATATACTGGGAGTTCAGCTACACTATTAGATTGGAGTGACCTTGAAGTCAAATTCAAGGTCACTCATATTTCGAAACTTTACATCTATATATCTAGTAAACGAGCCGGGGTAGGCCATAAGTTACCATAAAACATTAATACGAAATCATATATGGGGAGTTCACATACACTATAAGATTTGACCTTGAATAACTTTGACGTTAAAATTTAAGGACATTCAGATTTTGAAGATTTATATTTTGTAAAAGAGCACAGTTGGGTCACATGTTTGCATTAAAGACCAATAGAAAATGATATGTGGGAAGCCCAAGTGCATCATTCCATTTAAGTTTGAGTGACCTTGAAAGGCCAAAGTCAATGTCAATCCCATTTTAATGGTTTATATGTCTTTGTATGAGCTGAGGTGGGCCATATGTTCCCATAAAACACTGATAGGAAACCATTCAAGGGCAGTTTAAGTGCACCACCAGATATGACCTTGCGTGATCTTAAAAGGACAAATTCAACCAAAAGTTTATCCAGTGATACAAGATAGGATGAAACATTCAATTGTTTGCTAAACTGTACGACATAGGCAAATTTATATATTACACAGTAATAGGAAGCGTCATATCGGGATTCCAATGACACCATAAGTGATCATAAAATTTCTAATTAATGGATACCCATATTTTAAGCACTTAGATTTCAGAAATTGGGTTATAAGCCACATTCATGCCCTACTATTTATCAGTAATAAACTTATATATGGATATTAAATATGGAAAAGCTAATTACAGCATTGGATTTGACTTCATAGGTCAAATACCTGCCAAAAATGTTTCCATTTTGCTGTGTATAGGAACATTCCAATGTTGTGGGTGGACTGCGTGCCCGCTGTCCCAGCAGTCTTTCTTGTTTTGACTATTGCGATCTAAATTTTCCAGCTAGTGTATATATAAATATAACAAGACTGGACAGGCAGAGTAGAACGTGTGCAGATATGTCCGGTAAGGTCAACGGGAATGATGATTAACACAGGTCTGGCTTCATGTATTTTTTATGTATCTACTAAAATAAACTAATGTTTACATACATGTAATGTTTGCTTATTCAAGGACTTGAGGACTTAGGGGACTTTGGGTGATACTAATGCCAAAATAAAATTGCTCCTAACTGATCTAAGCACACCATTTTCCCCCCTTGTCTTGTCACAACAATACATCAAATACCCCCATTTGACAGCAGTAAGTAAACACCCCCTGAAACCAAACCATTGGGCTCTATGAAATGCTGCAGATTTATGTACAAAAGGATATTAATACATTTGCTCCAAATTACGGCCGAAATGACATTGGCAAGCTCCACTTCAAAGGCCTTTCTTGCAGGAACTTGATACTCTGCTTTGCTCTTTTTCATGTAGGACCAACTTAGGTTATACCTAACAGCCATGTAGCCGAGGTGAATAATTTTTATTTGAATGCGAAAATGGCCTTGGTTAAACGAGAATTGCTGTAAAATTTAGCCTACAGTGAAACTTTTATATTCAAACCACCCGAGGGAACAACAAAATGCGGTCCTTATACCATCTTATAAATTATTTGGCAAATCTGTGTTTTCGCAGTTTCCATCTTGTATCGGTTTATGTCTGAAACCATAGTTAGTAGATTCCTTTTTTATTGCATCATTTTCTGTTGTAATAGTGCCTTTTGAGACAAAATTACTAGTTTGTTTTATGAGCCCCTGCTGTCGATTTACAGGACATTTGGACACACGTGCACTGAATGAACTCAAAACGAACGTGAACATAGAAGGCCAGCTGTTCACGAATATGCGTTAAAGGTCTCCCCGCATCCCAGTTTTCACTCCTTTTCACTTTACGACCAGTTTTCTTTGAATTAAAAGCGATTTGTGTGATAAGTATAATGAATGATCACAAAAATTACCTAGAAAATTACAAGGTAAGGGCACCCCATATACAGTGGAACCTGTCTTTAAGACCTAATTCCCAGGTTCCACTGTGTGTGTTACTGGTGCACCGGTGTGCCAAACTACAGTCTGATTCTCTGTACAACCAGCACTTTTCGAGTTATAGGCCATTGTTAAATAAGTGTACCAAAAGACTCCAAAATGATGTCTGTACTCCAAAACTATCACAATCACAGCGTCAGTTGTAAGAGTCACCCAACATATAACATTTGCAAATATTAGAAACTTTTAACAATGTGACTTCTTCCAAAATTAGACAGTTTAACAGACTTTACTGACAGATAGCCAAAGCTTCAATAATCTTCGATAACATACATTTAAACCCTATGATCAAAAGGTGTTTGGGTGATTACCAACTGCATACGATATATTTATTGAAGGCGCATATCTCTCAGAAATGGAAACAATTTAGTGGTATGTTCAATGTACTTTATTTTCAATTATCAATCAAGCTGTCTAGTGAATACTCAAGGCAATGCTATTTGGGTGAGTATATTCTTTAACTCTGCACCTTTCTGTGATATAGCTTAATAATAGATGGCCTTGAACTTGAGCTGTGGAGGTCATTAAATGTCAAATGTAACATTGTCCAAAGACTCCCCATATTACTGAGCAATGTCCCAAGACTCACCATACATATATTACTGCTGAAAGGTGTCAAATGCCTTAACTGTTCTCATGGAGCACAAACGCCTGTACTATGGGTGATATTAGATTTGAATTCCCAAATGTCACTTAAAGAAAATCCAGTGCTGTATTTAAGGTGTATTTATAATGTCAAAATACTGTCTTGGAAAAAAACAAGAAAACATATATTGTCATCATATGTTTTGGGCAAAATATGTACTAATGATATTTGCATTTTTAAGCTGTTATGGTGCACGGATATTAAAAAGTTTGCTCGAGATGAAACGGCGGAAATTTCCCGATAGACAAACCTGAAGAACAACATTTGTAGTTGGAATAAAGAACAAGGTTAACATTGTAATAGAAAAGAGCGCAGTAGTCGGCACAGCAACCCAAAGCATCACAAGGACGTGCATCAAAAGAAGTGGACAATATTGTATCAGAATGAGAACGAAATTGGCAATGCTCAGGCGTTTGGCTCGATTCCTGTTTGACATGATTCCAGAGACATTGACCATTGTAACTGGCACCACCATTAAACCCTTTAGCAATATGAGCTGAGAACAACATAAAGAAAACAACAGCAATGTGTTGGGAACAAAAAATATCAACTTCCAGAGAAGAGTTTTGTGTTCGTCAGCTGCGCCTGGAAGGAGGAAACCAAGACCAAAAGCAAACTCCGGTAGATTGACATATCCCGAAACTTCTGCACTGACATAACCCAAGGTCATAGAGATAATGAAATATGTTATGGCAGAGCCATAAGTACCACCTCTTGAAATATACTCAGCACTGAATGGACGCAGCGTAGCAATAGCCCGTGTGCATGTTATCAGTAAAAATAAAAACATGGAACCATGGAAAAGGGAATAAGATAAACTATTAAGCAGACTGCATTCAATGCTGTGCCTCCACGTACCTTCGTACATTGAATAATGACCCTGAGACGCATGGTCAATAGAAGATAAGGTCAAAAAGAAAACACAGATATAGAGATTCGAAGTAAACATTAGCAATGAGAGGACGTTATACAAACCAGGTCCGCTTGTAACTCTAACTTGCCAAAAACACCAAACAATTGCTCCAGTGAGTACTGGCAAGAGAGTTGAACCAGCCAACCAAAGCACTTTCCTGATGACAGAAGACTTTATCAACCTCTGACACGAAGACACGGACGAAAGTTTAACCATAGGAAGGCAGTGAATATCACTTGGTATTTGACAACATGTCGCTACTGGTGTTGTATTTAAGCTTTTGAGAGAGCGGTAACTGATTAATAAACTAACCCTATCTATTTCTGACAAAGGGTTGTTACTGATATCTAGATCTCTTAAGATTGGGCTGCAAAGCAAATTTTTTCCAAGGTGTGTAATTTTGTTATGCGATATTTTGAGTATTCGCAATTGTGGCAGATGCTGAAATGTGCAATGTGGAATTATTTGTAGATTGTTGTGATTCAAGTTAATACTGTTCACCATACGAGCTCCAAGGAAGGTATCTGATTCCAATTTCTCCAACAAGTTGTGGCTTAAATCCATGGAAAGCAGATTTGTTAGTGTTGCAAATGTTCTGGGTTTCAGAGTCGTGATCGCATTGAAGCTCACGTTCAGATGAATCAGAAACGTTAGGCCGAATGTATGACTTGGTTCAAGGTGGTCTAAACCAGCATTCGTGACCTGCAAATGCAACATAAATATGAAGTTTCCTTTCTTGAACTTGATGTCGTTTAAGCCAATGTCAATTGTGTGGTGAAGAATAAGTATGCGTAGGGATACTGGAAGCTCCGAAAGTGATCGAACCTTTCTATTCTCACACCGCATAGCATACCCATAGCAGATGCAGCCTCTTGGGCATTCATTGATGTCTCTTAGGGCGTTGTCATCCTGTGATTCAGCACACTTCTCATGCCCCTCTTCCAAAATGTCATAACGGTGGACACATATTTTATCATGGCGACATAACAAAAATCCTGGACAAGAAATAGAATGGCAATCCGCTTCATCTTCTCCATTTGGGCAATCTGGATGGCCATCACACACATCATGCACGGGAATGCAATATGCATTGGGACATTTAAACTGAGATGGGCAGAC
>JAAUYG010022269.1_pt1 | contig 10020 bp, 5 predicted proteins | sample 7278091 | NCBI WGS metagenome assembly JAAUYG01 (sample SAMN14350201, study PRJNA611818) | marine sediment metagenome | isolation source: surface marine sediment (0.6m) | place: French Polynesia: Moorea | collected 2018-08
CACACAATGTCAAGGTTACTTTTGGCTTTAAAGTAATACTCACACTGAATATCCAATATGGCTCCTCTGCTCCGGATTGAAACGCCTGTTGTCACGTTCGTTGCTATACATCGAAAAGCGCCAGTATCCTTTTGTCTATCGACACGCAGTATCCTTAGATCACTATCTTCCTGGAAGCGCCGACTACTGTTAGACAGCGCCTTGTTGTCCAGCTCCCAGGAGAACCTTATGTGATTCCGGTCGGAAACATCACAACGCAGGCGTACCTCCTCGCCCTCGCGAACATTCTTGTCAAACGGTGGCGGGTCAAAGTAGAAGGTATCCTGCTCCTCGGAGTCGGTCACGGCTACAAAGGAACAAAACAAGACAACAGTCAGTAAAATGCACATCCTGCATGAAATACCAGCCATTCTGCTGGCTAAAACTGCACTGAAAATGCTATATTTTGGGGGGGTTTCTTCGGTCAGTGTTTCTGGCATAAACCAATCTCAGGGCTATATAACTGTGATTCATCCAGCAGGCGAAGAAATCTTTTGTCTGTCCAGTCCGTTCAGTCTCTGTGGCTCTAACTAGCCACTGATGGTCCCCTCAGACTGGCCACACAGTAATTGGTCCTGACTGGAGGCAGCATACACAGAGAGAGAGAGAGGGTCTGGTCCTGGCTGCTGTCCAGGCAAAGTGAGCAGGTTTACAGTCTCCAGGACGACCTGGTCAGGTCTGTCTGTAGCTTGATGTCTGGGTGTAAAGTGCAGCACCTGGTCTCACACCTCTGTTGTTATAAGCTGAGAACTGCCGCCACTACCACCAACAGTACCAGCAAGCATGGGGCAACACTACTGACTGGCCGCCCAGCACACGTCACACACCACACACACACAGCATGCAGAGACTGGGGCTGTGTGGGGCTGCTTCAGGCCCTGGGTGCCACAGGGTGGTAACCAACACCTTCACAATGTACTGGCAAACCCTGGGGTTAGGTCATCTCAGCAACAGCCATTCGCCCTGGCTTATAATCCCAGATAGTGCACCGCCAGATCCGAATCAAGGCAAGGAACTTCATAGAATCCTCACCCCTAACACACATAAACCAGCCTCAAAAATCCACGATTCCTGCTTCCCTGGGTAAGAAATCCAAGCAGAAGAACCAATGCATGCACGTCTCTTCCTCTGTTCTCTTGCCGATTTCTGAAGGCGTCAGAAGGCACAGCCTTTGAAGAGGGCGCCAGCCATCACTGTATGCATCAGCCGGCTCTCATTATAAAGCCCCGGCCATTTGACTGGGGAGAGGGGGGTACTTTCCTTGGTAATTTTCAGTACCTACCAGAGAGCTTGTAGTACAGTGACTTTCTGACCAGACCTCGGACAGAGCAGACAAGACTGTGGTGTCCTATCTTCACTGCTTGGGGTCATCTAACTAGACAAGCCAGGGTGTGGAGCAGAGATGTAGAAAAGGCAGGAGTAAAAGTGTGAGAGATACTAAGTAGGGGTTACAGGTAGCCTGGGGCATGGCACAGACATGTACAGCACCTACCTCAAGGGAGGAGGGGGGGGGGGGAGGGAAGGGGGGGGGGAACACACCCCACAGCTGGGAATAACAAAGAGGAGAGAATACCAAACCCCCTAGTTACAGCTGGGGCAGGCCAGATTTCCACCAATCAGCAACAAGCTCTGCATAATCTGCCATTTGATTTACAACTGAAGCCATGGGGGTGAGGGTAGTGAATGGGGGGTAGGAGGTTATGGGAGGGTTAATATTTCTTTACCTCCAGAAGGTGTACTGTATTGCAAGCCATAGCCCATATATAGCATACATGTGACTGCATGCTCCCCCCAACCCTCAACAATGGTTACACTGCAGTATATTACCCCCAGTCTCAACCAAGCTGTGGGACACATTATGAGTTGCCATAATAACACAGGTAGGGGTTGACACTTTATGCCCCTGTGACAAGTTGACAATAAAAGTCGAGATTGACTGCCAACTGAACGGTTGTGACTGGAAGCTGGCGGCTGCTATCCCAGACCCAGGGAGTTGCTCAAGGGCTCTCTGTTACTACTGCAAGACAGATAAGCAGTGGTCAGAGCGGTGTGCTTCCAGAACTGCGTACGGACTGACCCCTCTTCTGTGTGGTCATCTAACCAGGACAGTGTCACAAACTAACAAACAGAAAATAAAAACATCTGTAAGCACTCAGTGACGCTTGAAACCAATGGCTTGTAAAGTAATAATGAAATTAATAATAATAATAATAATAATAATAATAATAATAATAATAATAATTTACCAATTATAACACTACTGCTGGTGCTTAAAATAGGATAGGAACAATTGGCATCCCCTATCAATAAATTACAATTACAAGAGTCATAATAACAAACATTTTTGATTCAAATCGAATTACAGATATAAAAACATATATGCCACGTTATTCTCTACCACACATGGAAAAAGAAAGTACTGTTATTTTATGACTGGTGAAATAATTATTATGCAAATCAGATGTTCAGTTATGCCAGAATGTTACCCAGTTGGTGGCAATTATTGTCGCCCTGAATATACAAGACCGGAATTGTAACACCTGCACTGCAGCAGTGAAGGTCAAATATGTCATATTCTTAAATCTCCTCTGTGATCACAGCGCCCTGGGACAGAAGGTAATATGCCCAGATTGGTATGTGGGGTATAATGGTGGATGACCTTGATTTTGACCTTCCTAGGTCACCCAAGGTCACAATGGTCACATGGTTTTCAAAAACATTAAATGTCAAGTTCTCATGATCTTTAGAAGTTTTAACCCAACATGCGATAAGAAAGGATGACCTAGATTTTTAACGTTCAAGGTTATCGAAGGTCAAAGTAAAATTTTTTATTTAAAATCTTGTACTTGTGGCTCATTTAACTTTCACTTTCAACTTTGTATGGTATATGGCAAGAAAAGCACATGACTCTTTCAATATTACAAGTCAGCCATATCAAACATTTGTATGTGCTTCATTTTCATTTTGAGTTTAGCAATCCAAGGTGGAAGGCAGCACTACATTCTGAAAACCACTGTAATAGACATTATCCATGACTTTGCTCAAACTTTACTGGACTTCAAGAATTGTTTCCTAAGTTCATCATGGGAATTATGCCGAAAAGGTCAGCTGATGACCTTTAACAGTGAAGGTCAAGTTGTACCTTGATGTCAAATCCTATTATAGTGTCCCTAGTCTTCCCATACTTACTCTCAGTATTAATGCTACTGTTTTACCCCCCCCCCCTTACACACACCCTGGACACACACAAGCACTTAGTTACGTCCATTCAAGGGTGTTCGAGTACTCAATATCATAAAGGCAATATTTCAGCAATATTCAATATTATAAAGGCAATATTTCAGCAATATTCGATATCATAAAGGCAATATTTCAGCAATATTCAATACATGTATTATAAAGGCAATATTTCAGCAATATTCAATATCATAAAGGCAATATTTTAGCAATATTCAATATCATAAAAGTACTCAATATTATAAAGGCAATATTTCAGCAATATTCAACATGGATAAGATCAACTGCCTGTTGGGTCAATTATTACAAGAGAAAGGTTATCATGAAATTTTCATGGCTTTTCAACATATTCTGGGATCCATTTCAAAGAGAAATATCTATTTTTGCCTCTCCTTGACCCTAATATAATCGTTAGGAAATCTATAGCAACTACTAGAATAAAGCACACTTTCTGATTTAAAGCCCCAGAGTTCTAAGGGGAGGTCAGGCCACCCAAGCTGCCAAAAAAGTACTGCTAACTGGTTGTTTTTTAAGCTGATCTTGTACCTCATAAAGCCAATCATCTGTAGAACCAATGACAGGATTGCACCTTGATCTGGCTGGCTGGCTAGGCTGTGAGGTAAGGAAATCAGCTTGCAGAGTACTGAAGATTCTTCTGTTACTGATAGGTCTGGGTTAGGGACCTCCCAGGATTAACCCCTCCCTACCCCACCCACACTATTCCCCTACCCCACCCACACCCCTCAGCACCACTGACAAATCTAATCACCTAGCAACCTCTGGAGGACACTAATCACATCATTTTGTTAGGCAACAAGGAGCCATGATTACAGAGACCTAAGTTGGGGATGCCATATTCAGCACTAGCTTCACCACTAGCTGTGTGTGTGCTATCAGTTCTGGCCTTTATATAATGGACAAAGGCAGGTTATGGCAGCATATAAATCATGCATATATATAATATACCGTATATACTTAATTTAGTTTTGATTTTGTTTTGAAGTTTATCCGAATGATCTAATATTTGGATGATCTCCAGTAAGTCTGTACCCTTTTTTGCCATGTTTGGTACATCACCCTGATACCCAGTCCCTTCTGGATTCAGCAATCACAGAATTTAGTGCAGAATTTTGACTTGAGGGCACCAGCGTGGAATTGCCCAATTTGGCACAAAAAAAATCATGGAAAAGCCAACTTTCCATGGCATTGGGGATATTTTCCATTTTCTGAGCACAGAATTTTTATTTTTGAGCGTGGAATTTCCATTTCTTGAGTTCAAAATTTCCATTCTCTGAGCACAGAATTCTGGGCAGTCTCATTAGAGCACCACTGCAGTTTTTGAATGCAAAATTTGCATTTTCTGAGAATGGAATTTCAATGACTAGAGCTGTATTTGCATTTTCTGAGCTCAGAATTATGGGCGATCCCTTTAGAGCAGTTTTTGGATGCAGAGTTTGCATTTTTGGAGTGCAGAATTTGTATTTTTCAACATATAATTTTGATTTTTTTTAGCATGGAAATTAGATTTTCCATTTTCTGAGCATGGAATTCTGGAGGGTCTGATTACTGTAAATGCATTAATGTTTGCGGGGATTAATGTTTGCGTTTTTGAGGCAAAAACCATGTTTGCGGGGATTAATATTTGCGGTTAGCTCAGGTCTTGTTAGTTATCTACTCTAGGTAGGTGAATTGTTTGCGTGGTATTTATTTTTACGATTTAAAGATGGTCGCGAAATTCGCCAAATAAATCCCTCGCAAAAATTAATGAATTTACAGTACCATGTGCCACAATACCTAAGAAACATAGCTGCAAGGGGCATATGACCTCACAAGGTCACTATAGTTAAGGTCACTAAGGTCACAAGGTGACTATAGATTTCTAAAAAGTTCATTATAATGGACAATATGATGTTACTATTGGGTTAGCATTTTAGATGTAAATTACAATAGGAAGCAAAACTGTTTTTCACTTTAGACTCAATGTGAGAGAATATAAAAGGGTTTGAACGGTTTAGGTGTAGAGGCGGCCTTAAACAGATTTCGGAAGATGGAAGGTGCATCGGTTGCATTCTAAGAGGGACCCCAGATAATAGAAACTTCTCAATCAACAACATTCTCCCAATTTCGACCTACCGCACGGCTCTGGGAGAGAAGGAAGGCCAAGGGACAGGAAGCTCAGCTGGTCAGGGTTTCTGCAATGGTGTAAATGCACCTTATGTTGTTCAGTAAGCCACCACAGAATGCAGCCAGTGCAGGGAAGTCATAACAATCATCTATTCCAGGTAAATGTTACATAACGGATGCCATCAAGGGAAGGGATGTGGGATGGCATGAGGTGGATTATCTAGAACCACAGGGAAGTTACTGCACTTGTCAGAGGTGAGTGCAAAGGCATAAAATGGAGCTTCCAATTAGTGACAGAGCCTTCCTGAAATCAATAGGTCAGGATTCCAGACTGGGTCTGATAACTGTGACAGGAGTAATCACTCAAGGATTTTTTTGGGGGGGAGGGGGAAGAGGAGGATACTTGGGGGAGTACTATGACTGTACTGTACCCTCTCTGAGTCAGTCAGGAAGATCTGACAGGTTTCTATCTCCTCAACCCAGGCCACCCCCCTCCCCCAGTCCTGATAGTCAGATTGAATTACATCAGCCCTGAAGGTCAGTGTTCCCATTGGGCTGTAGCCCTGGTACTGGAGGGTACTAGGTACCCTAGCAACCAACCTACTTGTAGAATCAGGTTTTTGACATGTTTTGGAAATTATCATGAAGCAATGGATAACATAGCCCTGAGCCATTGGGACATTGCAACATACGGGTATCACAGTATACCCATTTGGGCTTCGGAGTCACCTGCTTGTGGAATTTTGTACTAAAATTAAAAGACTTTGCATCATCAAGGCATGATTTTTTTTTTTCGATGAATCAACTTTGACTGCCAAAGTTAAAAGTCCAAACTGCTTTGTAAAAAAAGTCACAAATCCCTTGACCAACAAAAAAAAAAATAACAAATGGACATTTTAGAACCTGAAATACTCTATGAGAAACATTCATTCACAGTTTTGATTGCCCATGGAATTCAAATAAAACACTTTTTAAATCCAAAACACAGGAATAAGCTGGACCAGACTCTATCAGAACATATGAAACCTGAAGGCCATATCCCTCAGACCTTGCTATGTCTGCTACCATATCCCGCTTGTGAATGAGGCAGGTCTGTGACCTTGTCTGGGGGGACAAGGAATTCAGTTAGGACCAGGCACAAGGGGCAGGAATGATTTGCAAATCAGTTCAGACTGGCGGTATATAACCTTGAGATACATACAGCAATGACTTGCTTTCAGCTTGGCAACCCTTTATTTTCTGACTACCAATTCATGTTAGGACACTTTATTGGGGTACAATAAAGTGATTTTTTTGTGCGGTATTTGACTTTGGCTGTAAGATAAAAGTCAGGAGGAGATAACCATTAGACAGTCCCATGGACTCCGAAGTTCTGAAATTGGCGGGCCACTGTATGTTGTCACAAGGAGCCAGGCAGCGTAGTGATAGAAGCACCAGAGAAAACAGAAATCAGGAGACAGTTTGTCCCTGAACTTAATGCTGAATATGGATCAATAATCCACCAAGCAGGTCACCAAATCCTGATCACCTCTGTAATGCTGCTAGAGGATAGAAACACAAATCTGACCCTGCAGAAAGAAGACCAACGCTGCTGACACCTGGTTGTGGATTTTTACACTAAAATCCGCCAGCAGGTGTGAGCCAACAGTCAGTGAGCAGAGCAGACACAGAGAGAGAGAGGCCCAGTACTATACTGTTGGAGCTACAGATGATGCTGGTACTGAAAGTGATAGTGGCAGATCAGTGCTCAAACCAACCTGACCGAGTCCTTGTACACCATGGCCAAGACCACAGACTACTGGACCTAGATTTACAATACAAATGGTTACTAGTATCAAAGGGCCGTGATAACAGTCAAGTGAAAGCAAGACATGATTATCACTGAAAGGTTGGGGTTTGGGCATTTTGTGGCTGCATTATGATCGGAAAACTTCGTGTTACAAACAATGGGGAAACTTACAGCACTCAGGCTCAAAAGCTTTGGTCAACTGGTGCCAACCTACTAAACATTGTAAACAAAATATCTATATAATATATGTACAGTATCACAAGTCTGTCAATCGAGTTCAAAGGTGATGGCAGGCACAAGATAAACATAAAATTAACAACATTTTTGACCCCATAAATTGTGGCATTGGGGTCTGTAGTATCGGTTGCTACCTTCAGGGTCATCTGTGGTGGCAGTTGCAATGGTGACAGTATCCGCGGGAAATGTGTCAACTAATACACAAGCTGAAAACAGACTGGCAGAGTTACACAGAGCACAGACAACTGAGGGTCGAGTTTGTTACAGCCTTATCTATTCTGTACTTATTGTGCAGATGGAAAGAAAAAGGAATCGATATACTTACATGCAGTACTAGTATACACCACACGACTTTTATATAATATTACTATCAAGTGCATTCCCTGTATGTCAATAAATATTTGCAAGGTCAATACCATATATATATAACTATTCTATACTCTATACTGTAATTATTTACTTATCATGTACATGCAAGTAGTCGGAATTTTTACTACAGTTTGTGAAAACGTTTCTGGTCCCCTTTAAAGCAACATCATCATGCAAAAGTGGTTCTCCATAATGGAAAACATACTGTGCTGCATTTGCATGTAATTATCATATGGAAAGCAGAGCATTACAAAAAAACTTTTCCTCACTCAATGTTACATGTTACGTCAGGGCAGAGTGAATCAGATCTGTCAACATTAAACCCGCGTATAAAACAGCTACCCAGCAATTAACATGACAGTTGAATGCATAGCGGAAATCAGTACACTATAATTAGACATCACAATTGGCACGAAAAACAACCTTACACATTTTTCACATACACACAACAGCATCTCGGATCTGAACCTATAACCGAGTCACCCTTCAGAACTGAACTGATTATTGCAATGTGCTTAATATGATAAAGCCATTTATTACTTATTATTGTTATTATTATTATTAATTATTATTATTAATTATTATTATTAATTATTATTAATTATTATTATTATTATTATTATTATTATTATATTATTACTGTGATTATTATCATGAACTACCATTTACTCCTTTGGTATTTTATATCTCTGCAAACCTAACTTCTTATTGCCTAAAATAAAACTGGCTATTTATTATGAGATCTTGCTGAAGGGAAACTTGTGGTCACCCAAAGAATTCCTTCTTTTGCTTTTCCTTCTCTTCAGAGTTACAGGGTTAGTAGGGGCTTGCTATACCTTGACAGCTCATATAATGGATGAAAAGTAGGTTTGGGGGGGGGGGGGAGTCTTATAGGATTGCAAGGGGAGGGTCTTCCCTGTCAACCCTGTGTCATGTTGACAGTGATGTATATATGTGTCACCTGTGTCTTAACTCAGAATTGCCTGGTCCTTCCTGACCGCAGGGATTATTTTTTTATTCCACTGGCCATATATGTCACAGTCCAGCAGATTTACTGCCTGTTTGCCCCAGTGTGCCAGTGCAGGCAGCAGTGGCAGTAAGGTCAGCTAGGTGAGGGTGATAATGCCAGTGGCAGAAGTATGCATATGTACAAACTAACAATCTCCAAGCTACTGTAGTATGCACCCAGTGACCCCAACATACCACACTGTCAAAGCTGTAAGGTAAGAAGTGGTAAGGGTCGGCTTGTGGTGACTTGGTGCTTATGCCCACCACTCAGAGCCTAGTGCTGGGATGGAATACCACAAAACCACAGTTATAATCACAGGCCATATCCCTGGGGTAACATCCGATTATATAATCATCATGAGGGTGTCACCAGTAGTGCAAGAAAGTGAAACCACTGGCTGCACCCAGCTACTGTGCTGTACTCTCAGAGTACTAAATATTTGAACTTTTTACAATGTTCACCAGTGGAGATAGTGTCCCAGGATGTACTGATCACAGCCAGGGGAGTGACTTGCCACTGCCAGCCTGTGGCTTCACTTGTTACCATGGACATCATGCCTGACAACCATTACCAGGGACAATGGCTGCCATGGTAACTAGGAACAACATTGTACCCAGAACCCCAAGGTAGTACTCCCAGTCACTAGCTGACATAGATATGCTGGCTGTACTGTGCTAACTTCATGTAGTGCACAGCCCCCAAGTCTCAGCAGCTGTCTAGACAAACACTGCTGTAGGGTCCAGTATTAGGAGGAGGGAGACCTATTATCACAGGACATAAAATCCTGGCCCCAGCTCCCCCAGATTTTCTATATCTGTGAGCCTAGTCAGGGCACTTTTGCACTGAGAGCCAGGGAGTGTGGTGACCTCAGCCACTAAGTGCCCATAACAATTCATCAGGAGTGGGGACAAAGTAGCTGGGGAGATTACAAATGGCCAGAGATTCTGGCTGTCCCCAGGGTCAGTGCTATGTCCCTTGGGTTCGTGGGAACTGGGGGACAGGAGGATATTTGCAGACTAGGATGGGGGAGGGGAGGGGGGAGCAGAGTCCAGTTTCCTAGTACAACTGACTCAGGACATCAGCTGGTAAAGATATCAGAGATGACAGCAGTGATTGCTCAAGCATTGGAGTTGGTAATAGAGATTCCTCGGCCGACCCCCCGCCGGCACGAGGGGTGCGGCGCGAGGGGGTGGCGCGGTGGGACCCAGCGGCGACC
>JAAUYG010128979.1_pt1 | contig 10020 bp, 6 predicted proteins | sample 7278091 | NCBI WGS metagenome assembly JAAUYG01 (sample SAMN14350201, study PRJNA611818) | marine sediment metagenome | isolation source: surface marine sediment (0.6m) | place: French Polynesia: Moorea | collected 2018-08
ACCAGCTTTACGGTTGCTTGTTTTCTTCTTTTGTCAAAAAAAGTTGCAATGAAGGCCCTGAGATGTCAACATGCAGAGCAGGATCTTTCTGTTCAGCTACTGGTTCTGTGTTGTTGTGTGGCATCACACGACAAATGACAGCGGAAAAAAAGCAAATCGTGTGCATGTGTCTTGCAGGAATGTTCAAAAACATATCAGAAATACGCAATTAATTTCCTGCTGTGAATTACATCAAAGGTCATCCTGAAATTGCTTTCCGTGTTCCTCCATCTGACTACATCTACTTGGCTTGCCGAAAATAATCTAATATCTGAGAAGTTAATTGTCCTTGGGCTCAAGCATTGGGTTTCTACAGCTCTTTGACCTTTGGCGAAGTGCTGCAACACTTGTGTGCAGAAGAAGAACATGTCCGTTTTTTTTTTGGTCAGGAACGTTGTGTGTACCTGTGTGTCTTCTGGTCTCTGCTGGATTTTGAATTGAAACTGACATTTGCAGCAGATATAACATTCAGCCAGAAGTCTAAATGCGGCCTGCCGAGGGCGCGGAGTGAATGGGAGGATTTTGCTTGGGATGCCAAGCAACCGATCAAAAGCAAGTCAATACCAGGCACTTTGTCGCTTGGATAACGGACCGGTCGCTAATAAAGTTAAGAGAAAACACAAGAAAGGGCTTAAGACATGCTCTAATGTGTCAGTTTTATTGTCAGGGTGGCGCTTCAGATGCAGTATTTTATCATAAATGTCCATCAGTCTGGGCTGTCCTGGCTGAGACACGACGGGATGAAAAAGATCTGTCACCGTCAGGTCACATCAATGCCAACCTATTTTGTCCGCATGAGGCTGAAAGGTGTACATAGGCCTGATTCCCCGAACAGAAGCCAAACAAAAACCAAAGTCAACCCCATCACTGATGTTTAACGTTTCATACGGTCCAATGGAACTAAAATGATCTCTGTGAAATATGTTGAGACCACAGCTGTCTTCGCGGAAAAAGAACTCTGTTCAGTGACAATCTCGGTGACAAATTTGGTGTAAAGCATCGCAGGACTGGTCAAGGTATTGATCCTTCACCGGGCCTCTAATCACACGTGGGATTCTTGTTGATTCTGGCGTGAGTGAGGGTTCCTGAAGACATCCGGCGTCTGGACATCGCCGGAATCTTGATGTGTTCACCGCAGCCAGTTTTGACACACATTTCCATTTTTGTATTTCCTTGCACAAAAAAGAGAAGAATATATTAGATAGTTGCAAAACCAAAGCAAATCCCTCCACCATGCACAAGAGACAAGTGAAGTTGCCGTGACCGTTTTTGTTCTTTGCGCAGACAAAGCGCGCCACAACTTTTTTATTGTTTTCAGTGGAAAAAGATGATTTTGTTTCCACTACCCACACAGCAAAAACAAATACATGTTCCCTGATTGTGTGTGCACCCCCGCTTTTGATGCTTTTTTGGCCAAAAAAGTGCGCGCTTTTTCAGGCCCTCCAGCTTTTTGCTAAGTAGGTCAAAATGGCTGCAAAAGTAGCTGTCGGCACAAAGTTTATGGAAAAAAAGGCCAACAAAGATTTCAACATTTGGGGCCCCCGCCCCTCCCCCAGCATGAGTCCAGACTCCTGATCCAGAAAGGCCTTTTCCCCATGAGACAATTATGTCAACAGAACCTGTCCTGTCATTTCATCAAAAGTAGCCGAAAATAACTGCCAATGGTCCAAATGGCTTGGAGAGTTAAAAAAATAACACCATGCTGGCACACACAAAGAAAGTACTATTTAGGCTGCAGAGATTAGATGTTTGTCCAAAGTGAAACATTTTGCAAACTTCAATGCTTCTTGTTTCAAAGGCAACTTTCATGAATCCCAAAGCTGAAGATTTTCAACTGATTGTGATATTCAATCACAATTCTTTTCTGTGACTGATAAATTGAAAACACGAGCCAAGTTTATGAGTTTAGGTTCTCATCCTTACATCCTGTGCTTATGGTGCTGTGGATTATAAAGTATGGAGATTAAAGATGGAAAATGTAAAAATGCGTTAGTTAATGTATAGATCTAGTTGATGGAATTTTCCGTTGTTCCCAGACAACCACGAGAGGTGACGTCAGGGTGAGCAGCCACAAAAAGAAGGAAAAATAATTTTATAACTTTTGCAATCTTAAAGAAAACTCACAGTTAAAAGTAAGTTGAAACAGGATCAAAGATGGCAAAAGCGCAGAACAGTTCTTGCGACCATGTTGGTCATGCGAGCAACCAGATTTCTGATGTCACGCCAAAGTAGATCTACAAAGGTGTGTAATGACCAAAGACTCTGGGAACATCCGGCAGAACGTCTGCGGGTATAGCAATTAATCGAAGTCCGGATGGATCAATCTCCGGACAACAGCCTTTTTTCACCTTGATCCCAGTACATTTGCACCAGGAAAGGGGCAGCCATCAGATGGGGCCACCTCCTAGAGCTAAATATTGGTCCTTTTTTTCTTTGCATGCCAAAGTGGAGAAAAAAGGCTGTTGTCCGGAGACTGATCCATCCGGACTTCGATTAATTGCTATACAACAGGACATTTCCAGACAATGGAAAGTCATTTCTGGCCAAAAGGTTGGAGCCTAGGTCAGACCGCCCAGACCAGACCCCCTCTCTGAGCCAACCCCCCCCCCCACACCGGAGGGCTGGAGCCTTCTCTAGACCAGACCAGACCCCCGACCCGAAACTTGTGCTGATGGGTTTTCTGGCAAGTTAGGGGTGGGGGTGAATTGAGGAACAATGTGTTTTAATTGAGATATGGGTTGTACATTTGAAAGAATGTTCAGTTTGTTCATTACACCTTGAATTTTTGCTCCGACTGAAATGACATCTGCAGCACCATTTTGTTGGGGTTTTGGGGTCCTCTGGTTTCCAAACATTAAACATGGCACAATAGTGAGAAATGATGAGACAACATTGCAAAATAATGCAGTTTAAGGATTGCCCTTGGACCAGTCTGGGACCAGTTGTGCCTTTTCAGTCACGTTTGCCTGCAAAAGGAGCGACTTGTACAGTGTGATTCTGTGGCCTGTCCATCTATCTGCCTGTCTGTCTGTCTGTCCATGGACCCTCCCACCTCATTTACGATTTCTGTGCAGCTGGCACAATTTTGAGCAAAATTTTTTATGGAAACAAACATGACCAAAATATTTTCTCATCCAAAATTGTTTGGATTTTACAGTTTTTTTTTTTTTGCATTTTCTGGATAGATTAATTTCATGCCATTTTGAGCCTTTTCAGATGCTGGTGAAAATTTTAATTTTAACCTTCCCCAAAAAGAATGCTACCAAGTTGATCAGTTAGGAAATTTGTGATCCCATAGCTCTGTATCTCTAAAAGTCTGCAGTGACAAAAAATGTTTCAGCACAGACTCTACACTGCGTGTCCACATTTTTAGGTCCCGCAGGCTTATTTTCGGTTGACTACAATGCACCAGCAAAATTAGGCAAAATCGTAATGGGGCTGGTGATGAGTGTGTTGGACCAAAATTGATGGAATACTCCTTTCAAACGTTAAGAAACGTGTCAAGGATCAATAGTTTAGCACCTTGTTTGTCTGGTTGGCTGCTCTGCGATGGCTGTTGTTGGGCAATTTGCTCTGCAGTCGAGAAGCAAGTGCCGCAATTTCTGCAAAAACATGTGTATCACGCCTATCACTAAAGATGCGTGTCCATGCAAAGAGGAAGAACATCTTTGAACAGTGTCCTTTTTGATTTCAGTTAAATCTTGGAGATTTGTAATTAAAGGACAGTGACGCTGGCTTTGAAACAACATCACAAAAGACAACACTTCAGCTTGACTTGGGAAGGATTGATGCTGTACCGGAAAAGGATTCAAGGTATCGGATAGCTGATGGAGGATTCTTTCTGCACAACGTGACACTTCAGAGCAAGAATGAGAATAGGCCTACAGGGATGTGCGCTTTTGTCTGGACGACAACAGGGTTTTGACTCATGTATGCATGGATGTTTGTACCTGAAAAAGCAGGTCCTTTAATGTCATGCTACCCTGAAGTGATTTGTAAATGAATCTGATTCCGGCAAACATCGAGGTGTCAGTGGAAGGGATCTGGGAGGAATGCCACAACGGCTTTGTTGGTGTTGCATTGCTGTGCAAAGTTTGGCCACTGGATGAAAGTGAAATGACATTTGTAATGATTACTGCAGTAATAATCCTGGAATTGACATGCTATGAGGCCTAATCCAATTCAGAAAGCCATTGGGTAGGGGATCTGTATTCATTGCGATAAAGGCTTTCAGTTTCAACTGCTTTTTCTGTTTTACATTTGAGGGATTCAAAATACGTTGGCTGTTTTGAGCAGCATGTGTTGCATTGAAGATGAACTCCTAAATGTTGCGCTTTGCGCGTTCCATTCTTGAACATGACTAGATCAGGTTTGAACAGCAACCCAAAACAGGAGAACCACTGAAGAATGCAGGTGCGAGAAAAACGACAATCAACATTCCAGTTTGCATGTTCTCTGCAATGAGTAACGAATCCCAATCCGGTCTGAAGACAAGGAGGAGCTCAAAGCAAATTAACCGTACAAAGAATGTTGGGGGGTAATCTGGAGTCGTAATGAAAAAGTGTGGTGATGGTATTCAGGTCATGGGAGGTGATAATCAGTCTTTGTGAGAAGTTAAGAGGTTCGTGTATGTTCAGACTAATGCGCTCTGGATGTCATGTTTTTCGCCTGCTGGTTAATCAGAACGGGGTTAAGCTCGCTCCAGATGAGTTCGGAAATCCTCAGTTACTTCATGCCAGATTGGTATCATTAAGTCTCCTTTTCTGTAATCTGAAGGAGCGTTCTGTCAAGGTTTTCGTTTCCTTTTGCTTCTTACACTTTTGAATTGTTCTTTTGCTCTGATCAGGAACTTTTTTGTTCGTATTGGGGGCTGCAAAAACTTTGACAAGAGAGAAAACACATGTTTTCATGCACAAACAAGTATTTATGTTTGATACAGAAACTGAGTTGGGACGAAGGGGGTTGAACACTTTGCAGTTGCAAATCCTTGGCCGAAACTCTTCTGAAAGCTTTCTGCTGGTGCCTCCATTTCCTTCACTGCCTAATTGGATTGATAAATTGAATTGAAGAAATGGATATGCAGCAAGTTCTGTGCGCCTCAAGAGCAAGTGACGAGGGAAGAACTGTTCAGTTAAAGTTTGTCCAGTTTGATACAACTGGACTTCAACCGAAAAAGTAAGTCAGGATGTGTCCGTCATCTTGGTTGTCGTTTGATGGTTCGATGATTGTCTCGTTTGATATTAAGACAACAAAACATTTGTACCTGTATGTCGTTAACCTTGGACCCACTAAGTTACAGGCGTGTGTTGCAGTGAGCAATTTCGAGCGAACCGAACCAGTCGGCTTGTACCCCCATCTGGTATTCCAGATTAGATTTCCTCTTTTAACTGACATATTGACATGTGAAGCTGTAACAACTCCTAGAAGTAGCTCGCTTGATGTAAGCATCTATTCTGATGTAGATCCCGGAGAACCTGAATGGAATCCTACAACCTGTAGGCTAAAATTATTTCTGGTAAGAAGAAGGTTGCCAACCAGTAAATCTTGGGGCAGATTATATCTCCATGTGCCTGGGTTGTTGGAGCCCTACAGACCGACGTATGATGCGGTGTACAAAAAGTACACGCGCATAGGTCTCACAGCCGTGTAACCACCAATACAGCTGCACAGGGATCAACACAAGGATTGCAACATTGCGTCCTGCTTCGTTTTGCCACCAGACGGATTCTTTTTCTACGTTGCAGGTTCTCTGGCAAATCCACTGAAAGTCGCTGTGTGTGAAGAAGCAAGTGGCAGGTAAGAATCGGAGATTTGTTTCACATTTTGTGCGGTAACAGTTGAGAAACACGGGGCTCGTGTGTGTTTGGGGCTTTCTGAAACTACACTTTGCAGACTCATGGCTTTCCTGGATCAATCGTGGGGCATTTTTCACATCTACCGTCGTATTTATTTTTTGTGTCGCTGGTTTGATAGAGAATAGTAATGAAGAGCACTAAGTGGTAATCAATATGATTTCTCTGCAACATCATGAACCAAATCAAGGGATCAATACTCTGGCACCGTGCTTGATTTGCAATGCTCTTGAATATCAGACATCCTGATTTCTTTCCGTGGAGCCTTTGATAGTGAGGGCAATGAGGTCGTCTGCATGCTATGTGTTTAAATCTCATGTTCGGAAGGCCTTTATTGAGCTGTCTGTCCAGCGCGGTGTTTTTGTGCGCGTAACACACTTTTGCTTTTAGGTTTGCTGAAGATCAATGTGTTGTAAGGACCTAAAGGCAAGTCTCATCTGTAGTTGAAACAAAATTGCATTATGGTGGTTACTTTGGATGCGTTTATGGTTTGCTGCCGTAAGCCTGTTTACTCAGCCTCTTGGGTAGTTCGTTCAGCCAGAATCGCACACAAGTGCTCTGGATCGCACCTCCACCGCACGTTTTCCTGAAAATTCGCGCGTGTCAAAAATTTGAGGATGTTTCTTGTGCTGATGAACTCTGTGTTCAAATTCTCTTCGTATCGCAAGTAGTGCTCTGTTTTGATCGCAGAGTTTGCTGACAGTTGCTTTTCAGCACTTGGGAATTTGGTGTTTTCGTTGGATAATCAGTTGATTAGGAACTGATACTTTAGCTGTCATTAGCTCTTAACGTGCGGGAGTGTTTTGCAGTATCCACACAAAGAAACGATGGGTGCAATTTGCCGATGTTTCTTATATATGTACTTCCTCTGGCTGGCAGTCGACAAAACAATATCAGTCAGGAATCTGTTCGTTGGCGGGGGGAGGTTCAACACCTACACCTGAAAATCAGAAGTCTGATCCCAAGGGTCTCATGCTTTCAAAAACCTCAGAGAACTGCATCATTTTATGAACATTTGTGATCAGCTGCCTGAGTTTGCCACCGGTTTTGAAATGCATCCATTATGGATTTTGCATTTCTTTCTTCCGACGTAACCCCTGCATAAAGGGCGAAACGATGTCACAAGAGGCTGAAGAACCGAATGAGAATGTTGTTTGACTTTCTCACATCTCCATGTGATTGCTTTTTCCGTTGTCTGCAAGATTTGCAGCAAAACCAAAAGCTAGCGAAGCTTCCAATTTCCTTCATGAGGCGATTCCACTGCCGTCGCTACAGTAACTGTTGTCATACATAACAGAATTCTGCATCAAGGTTGTGACTTTCTTGAGATTTGTATCACTGTTAATACTATTTGGAATCCTATCTGCAAGTAAATAGTGAAACACGAGGCATCTCATGTCTTGGTCCCTGACAGAAATTTGCTGAAAGCCTCAATTGTTTCTTTTCGTGCCACACTTTGTTGTGTGTTCCTCATTGAAGTTTATTGCTTTCGTATCTTGGGCCTTCTTTGATGTAAAACAATACACGCCCAAGAAGATAATTGCTTAGTTTTCTTGATTACGTTGAAAGTTGGAAAGTTTTGTTCGTGTGAAGAATATCGTTGCATTCCAAAGAGTTTGTCGCAGAAAACCTTAAAAATGGAGTTGTTCGCTGCGAAAAACCTTGGGGGACTCTCGTGGGTGTGGAACTCACAAGGGAGGTGACAAACCAGAGAACGTGTTGAAGCTGAAATGCCTTTTGCTCTAAATGTACAACAGTCCACAAAACACAGATGTGAAGTGTGGGAAAAGGTCTCGGTGACACCTCGGCTGTTCACCTGTCCCATTTCTGATTCGGAATGGCCAGGTGTTGGAAAGTGACTTTCCTCTTGATCCCTTAAGCCTGTGTCGACATTTGTGGTTTTTTAAAATCAGAACAGGGGTCCACACTTGTGAACAAGTCCCCTGTTTTCATGATTAATTACTTGAGGCATTGAGACCATTCGCCTCCACACTTGCTCTCTTGCTCCCTTGCTTCCTGGACCAGAAGACATGCAGGTTGAAAACCTTCAGGCAAACTTGAATTTCTGGCGGGAGTTCAAAACATTGGGAAAATGTCTTTGGAAAGCAGGAAATGCAGACAGCAGTCCACACCAGCACCTCATTTGCTGAGACCAATGCTCTGCTCATTGTGTTTTGTGGGAGGTCTCTGGCTTAATTAGGTATCCATGTCAACACATGCGTTCTCAGGCCAAAGAACTGGCGGGCAGTAAAAGCACTGGGGGACATTACAAAGCGGCTCTTGTTCAGTCCAGCTTGGGTACAACCAGTTGTGTAGAACTCTTGTTACCATTTGTATCCCTTATGATTCCATAGATCTTTATTCGCTTGATTTGGTCTCAGGAGGCACAAGAGGTGTTGACGTGTATGTGCATGAGGGCATTGTGGACCATCTGAGGAGGTGTCGCTTTACATGCGCATTGCGAAGCGTTGTAAATTTCATTTTGCAAGAAAAACTGCCGCGTGCACACCTTTGTTTTCAAGAATTTTGCTGTTTTCTTATTTCATAAAAACGTTGCCCACAACATGTAGATTTACCCACGGCAAAAATAGGAACAGCAACATCGCAAACAGAAAAATCTCATGCTCACCTGGGGCCTCCATTCAGACAGAACCCAAAGTTTTCGTGAACAGGAAAAAGTTGTCTTGTCTGTGTGTCAGCTTGGAATGTTCTGTGTCTTTCCAGTGAAGTTGCTAAAGCCCACATGATGGGTTCCATTTACATGTAAGAGCAGCACTTGAGTCAGGAAGGGAGAGAACACAACAAACGACCAAGGTGCAGCTCAGAGTGATGACGTCCCAAGTGCAGTGGCTCCACAGTTGCGAGCAATGCTAGTTGTTTATATATTAGTTCTTCACTTCATTTACTTTGGTTGCTATCTAGAACGTAATAATTTTTCCTGATATGTTGCTCCTTTATCAATAAAGAATAATCTGATGTGAGAAGTGCGAAGGTGAGAATTGTCGTTTCTTGGAAACAGGTCTCCTGAGGTGGTGAAGGCCAATGTTTCAAACAATTGAGCAACAGCATTGACTTTTACAAACACGAAGTCGATTGTGACCGAGGTTGGACCACCAAGTGCAGAGAATCAACAAGTTTGAGGAGCAGAGTGATGTGCATGTAAGTCTCGGGCTGACACCAGAAGGACAGCTTCTCTACTTGATTGTCCCAATGAATTATGCATACAAACCTTACATCTTTGCCACAGAATAAATGCTTCCTTACTGTTCAGTCTACGGGAGTTCTTGTGCCAGATTAATAGAAACAACATCTCGTAACAATTAAACACACTTGGTAATCTGAAGTGGCTTTGCAAAGGTAAATCTGACACTTGCAAGAAGAGCCTGCAGTGCCAAATTAACTGCTATTTTGTGGAGGCAGTCATCCACTATCTTCCAGACAAAACAGTGACGTCTTCAGGTGCTAATCTGCAAATTCCTAGTGCCTCTTCACCATCTGTTTCTTTCCGTAACGCATGTGTGTGTACTCATTTACCTTGGTACACTTCTTGGTGAGGCGAAAATCAACGAGAAGCAGTTATCAACCTGGAAAACAATCAACAGCTAGTCATACGTAATGAAACTGGGTGCAAAATCTGATGTATTTCCCAAGCTGGACGGTTACAACATTCCGCAATTCCCCAGCAGATGGTTTAAATGTTACAATTAAAGCAGGTATTTGAGAAAACTGAGGTGATTCTTTGTAGTCCACGAGTGCGGCATTGAACTTGCGTTGTGATCTATTGGTTATGTCGAGTATCTTTGCTCACATGCTTTGCTTGGATGAAGTCAGTCACGCTGGGAAATACCATTGCGGTCTCATGACTTCTTTTTGCGGGCAAGATTCATTGGTTCTGACAATGTGGTCTTTTCTTGACACAGGAAGTAGGTCATGCTCGTAGCTCTTCTAGAATTTTCAAGTTTCCTCCTGAACTATATCTACGAGGATACTGCAGCTAAACCTCACTTTTTCAGCTCTGCACAGTAATCCTGATGATAGTTTCTGTTTGCAAGGTCTTCATGGAGTTTGGCTGGGTGTCATTCCTTAACACCGGTGTCTTTCTAAAGTCTTATCGGTACTGAAAACCGCC
>JAAUYG010012159.1_pt1 | contig 10019 bp, 8 predicted proteins | sample 7278091 | NCBI WGS metagenome assembly JAAUYG01 (sample SAMN14350201, study PRJNA611818) | marine sediment metagenome | isolation source: surface marine sediment (0.6m) | place: French Polynesia: Moorea | collected 2018-08
GTAGTAGTAGTAGTAGTAGTAGTAGTAGTAGTAGTAGGATGAGGAGGAGGGGGAGGAGGAGGAGCAGCAGCAACAGCAGCAACAGCAGCAGCAGTACAATGACAAATCCTGACAACAGAAGTGTGAATTTGTTATTTTTTGTCGGCGTGCGTGTGAGGGTTTCTTGTGTACTTTAGCAATACTCATGTTTCATGCCGTTGTTAAATAACGCAACAATAATGGTAGTAGTAGCGGATGTCGCAAAATACGGGGTTAGTGTAGTATTACCTGTGCATTCTCACATCTTTGGGCACACTATATGGCTTTGCAACTTTAAATTACCAGTTTGATGATACAGATGTTACAATCTACAGTAATCTCTAAGCCTCAAACTGCATTTGTTATTACTACACTGTTTCTTGCTGCATCTAACTTGCCCACCAAGGGAACACCGTACCTTGAGAATGTTAACCTTGACATGACTATTTATGTAACTGAGTTAGTCTAATGGGGCAGAGCTTGAGGTAAAGTAAATAATTCCATTCTACAAACTAAGAGTATCATGGCTCGTAGTGACTAATGGCTCTAATCTATTTTCTCGTTCGTAACTTGTAAAAATATATCAATGTAAAAGCTTATATTTTCTCAAGGAGATCCACATTGCAAGATTCAATCAACAAGACCCCATTCCCCATATACCGCATCATGCATCTCTGTCCCTGTTATATATGAGTTCACTTTGCTTCAGTTTTTCCAATGGATCATTCGGGTTCTGACATTTGCCGAATCTGAATACTGATTTCGCACCGCATTGTTCATGCATGTCGCATTTATTCCCCTGAAAACGTACTAGAGTATTCAGAGATTCGGCTATGGCACGTAGCCCTGTTTTCAAGCACCAAGTAACTAAATTGCTGTCTGTGACGTAATTACAAAATGCTGCAGCCAATTTCCTTGCGAATAATTCGCCTTTAAATTTTACAGGGTCTCCTGCTCAATTCCTCCTAATTGCGTCGGTTCTTTTTATAATGAGGAAGCTAGCAGAAAACATTCCTGGCGAAGTTTTGTTCGCATTGCCAGCTACCGGTGGCCGTCGGATCATCTGAACTAACGAGAAAGTCTTTCCAGCTGCGTTCTATTTCGTTTTGAAACAAAACAAAACAAAAAATGCGGCCCCAAAATAGGCTCATTATAAAATGCCACACAAGTTGCATGTACTTCCTTCACGTAAACTCAGAAGTCACCCAGTTGACGACACTTACCAGTGTGCATCTCCCATGTTCATGCACCGTAGTACCGTGGTAATTTCTACAGGACACAAATGTCCACAACAAATCACTTTGTTTTACACAACAAAGACATATCCACTGCTAATCCATCATTTGAAAGGGCCCGAATTCCGTTTTTATCCAGTTCGACTTACACAAGTGAACAACACTGCATATCCTTAAAACATTTTTGTGTTCCTCTGTGGGTTTCTATCCAGCCATTACCCCGAATTTCCCGATGGACTTTCTCGCTATCTATTGCCTCCATTCGTCAAGCATTCTTGCGTGGAAGTCCCTCGGTTGTGCCTCCTTGCGTGGCTTACGGTTGGGAGCAGCAGCCCGCAGAGGCAGTCGGAAGGAAGACTGGCGGGCCGATCCCTACAGCCCGGACAGCCCCCGGCTTCACCTCTCTCTTCCTCTCCCTCTCCAGGCCTCCTACCGCCGCTGGCTTCCGCCGCCGTGCCGGTCTCCGCTTCGCTTCTGTTCTCCACGTTTCCCTGGCTCGTAGCAATTGGCATTCGTAGGGGAGAGAGGGAGGGATGAAGATTCATTAGAAGCTAACCCCGTGTGTTCCTTGGCGCCAGTACAACCTCAGCGATGGCTGCGACGTTTGATGTGTCCGGATGATGGGAAAGATCGCTGCGGAATAAGTAGACTTCCAAATAATGGACACACGAAATCGCTCTCGGATAGAAACCGCCAACGCTATAAGGCTATGGCACGTCGCACTTATATATTTATCGCAAACCTTTTTCTCTCCCACCCATACAGTAACTCCTTGCTACATCTGAGATTTTTTATCTGTATGTTGTTGATGGTAAACCCACTGACTCTTCTAGGAAATCAGACAATAAACAGCAGAGAGATATCTATGTAACTGCTCACAGAATTATCTGCTCAGGCCAGATGACAAAAATGGCAAACAAGTGGCTGAATGGCATAAATCAAAGTGAGATGTATACCCTTTGGGCATTATCTTTGTACCGATAAAAACAATGGTTTTTCGAATATTATTCGGCCGGTATGAATCACATTATACATTTTATAGGGTCAAATCGTTGTAGTGCTATGGCCGCTGAACCACATGGGAAAGCGCGTGTTGTTACAACGTCGGTTTTATTGATATCTTCCTTATTGGTATTGCCGGCCACACAACTGTGGTAGCGTTCAGTGTGATCAATCCTAATAAATTCCTTCGAAAGCTCTCGGAAACTGTCCTCACTTCCCCGGGATCCATTTTGCTTACCTGTACCTGTATAGAGCAGACTGGTGCTGCCCTCTGTAGCTGCCAAACAAGGTTGCGGAGCCTTGCTTGGTCTCTGATTGTCCACCTACCGTGTGAAACCTGATAATAATGCCAGCTATGTTAAATGTATTACCTCCGCCTCACTTGCATATGTAAACGAATTATATCGCACGCCAAAACGCTTTTGTTCGAGATTCTCTCTGAACACTATATTGTGAATTCATTCCTTCATTCATTCGTTCATTCATTCATTCATTTATTCATTAACCCATCCACCTACTCAACAAACCACCCACCCACTGACTCACTCATTCAAAGCCAGGATCCCTCAGATTTTTAAGGATTGTATCTGCGCCGTGACAGGCCACATGTTACTATTAAAGACTACCGGTAATAGGAAATCATATATATGGGGGGCTCAACTGCACCATTAGAACTGACCTCAAGTGACCTTGAAATGTCAAGTTTGAAAGGCCACTCAGATTTTAAAGCCTTGTATTTCGTAATGCAGCCGAGCTGGGGCATATGTTACTAATATATATACATGTATGGCGAATATAACTGCGGCATTAGATTTGACCTTCGGTGACCTTGAAAAGTAAAAGTCAAGGCCACTTATATTTTTTCAAGTGGTAGCAGATCTGTACGTTGTTCTGTATTGACAGCAGCACTATATATAAAGTCTGGATCTCACATACGGTAGGTACTTTGTTAGTGCCGTTGTTTTCCCCTGTTTCAACGGTCTCTCTTTTTGGTGTTCGTGTTTATTTTTTCGCTTTTTTCTTTAATTCTTTTTTCTTTGTTTCTTTTTACTCACCTATATAATTATTTTATTACTGAGATACTGGGATTTTATTTACTTATTTACTTCTTACTTATTTACTTCTTTACTTACTTCTTTACTTCTTTATTATTTTTAATATTTGTTTATTTCCGTCTAGAATGGTATAGAATAGAATAGAACAGAATAGAATAGAATAAAACTTTATTTAACGTCGGTTTATGGAAGAAGGAACATTAGTGCACAGTACTGTGTATATATGTGGATAGGCCGGGAGCATAGACTTTAAGCATGTTAAGAGGCTTGTTTATAGAATGATCGAGTCAAAATTTCTTGCTTTCCGCACTGCCTTAATTCATTGCTTACTTGCAGTCTTGTTTGCTTTGTTGTTTGCTCACTGACCTATTTATTTCTTAGTGCATATATGTTTCATTTAGCTCCGTTACTCTTTCTTCTTTCTTTATTTCTGTATTTCTTTATTTCTTTATTATTTATTTATTACGGCTTAATCTGGATTTCGCAAACATGAGTCAGTCATTCGCTACACAGAGTGATGTAATTTTTAGCAAAAAGCTTTGCATTTTGTGGTAGGGCAAGGGGTGCACAGGCATCTGTGAAGCATGCTCAACTAGATTACGTGGTTGAACAGTACTTAATCGCCGAAGAGTAACTGCACTTAGTAGACGTCCCGGCACCGTTTAACAGTAAGCTTTCCTCGCACTCTATCGATTCTGAGAAGCCAATTTCGCATCCGAATCGTCTTGAATTTCTCCGACATTTTTTATGTATGCACGTTCTTTATTCCCAGTTGTACGGAGAGGAACCTTTATATGCTTTAAGAAAGGGCTAAAACTACCAAGGCAGCAAGTACATTTGCATGCACCTGATCATGTGAAAAGGAAATCCAGTGAAGTTTTTTGCCAGGGCTGTTTCCCAGTATTTTGCGTTGGCCCGTTTACACTGCGTTTAGTGTATTTCTCAAAAGATATTTTCATTATGTTTTACTTTACTTGACGTCTGTGTCGATGTCGGACATCATGGCAATGCACCAGTATTTTTTACGACGAGATGAAATACAAGTGATTACCAGTTCCATATAATTTTGCCAGACATGTACATGTGTAAGCTACATGTAACCTACGCGTTAAAGTACTATTTACACGTACTTGTATCTTATTTACTTAGTATTTTATGCTAAAGTTAACACATTCACGTCAAGAAGACACCGAGGTTGTCTACGTTACTATTCTCAAAAGATTCGAAATGTATTTAAATTTATTATGGAATGTTAGTTAATATTGCTACTCCTGGTTGTTTCTTGACTGAATATTTTAATACTGTTTTAATATTTTCTAATTGGGGTGGATATCCTTTGCATGCATGCCTATATGTGCGTCATATTTTTCTTGTTTTATGACTCGTATTTAGAAATTACAATGTAATCGTACATGTACATGTAAATGCAATAGAACAAACTATTCTATTTCCTATCTCCTATGACCTCCCCTGTCCTTAGTAGCAGTAGAATGCGATGGTGTGTCGCTGTGACATCACCTAATAGTAAATACATGTTTTAACGTTTAAAAAAGTAACAATTCGACGCCCAGGCAAAAATTAATAAAAAAAAATAAAACAGCCATTGTACAGTCTACCAACCAAATGTGTGTTGACATCTGCACACAGTTTTTTGTATAAAGATTTATTTCTTTAGAGAGGTTTGCAACACGCACAGTGCAGATTAATGTTCACCTGTATTCATCTGCATGCAAATGCAGATCTATTGTTTTTACTTCCATTATTCTCTTTCTAGATCTTCATACAAATGTAACAGTTAGATCTTGTTTTTGTATTTCTTATTTCTATATTTTATTTATATTATTTTTTGATTCTGGACACCGCTTCGTTAACAGGATACCGGTATCTCAAGACAGGTTATCCGAAGAGTGATCAAACTTGACAGTCTTGTAGATCTCCAAGAAGGTTCGGCACCGAATAATTTTGATGATGAATTAACCTAAGTATTTATTAGCCTAATTACAGGTTCAATTGCTCTATATGGGAAACCACTACCCGTAGAGAAAAATAAGGCTCACTTTCGACCCCCTGGGGCAGAAAGGCGGCCCATATGCAACTTGTGGAAACTTTGTCAAATTCTACGGTACATGTTCCAAATATGGCAATTTTAAAAATCAGCCCGCATCTCAGACCCATTTGCATTTAGAGCGATGCTCAATTTCAACCCTGTAGGACAAAAAGAGAGTAAGAGTATGTATGCATCTTCTGGAGCTTTTTTTTTCCATTTCCATGTTTTCTAAATATGGGATTTTTAAAAATGTCCCGTACATGTATCTCGGAAAGAACTGCCCGTAGAGCGAAAATAAACTCAATTTCAAATCCCTGCTGTATAAAGAAGGTTCATATAGCTTCTGGACCTTTTTTTTCAAATTTTAAGTTTCCTGACCAAATATTTCAATTTTGAAAATCGACCTATATCTGGGCCCCTAGGTTGGAAAGAGGGTATATTTGCAACTTAAAGAACTTTTATTACCAATGGCTAAGTTTCATGCCGTAATATGGCAATTTCCAAAATCGTATCTCTCGTAAATCCTGTATCTCGGAAACCGCTACCCGTAGAGATTGATTGATTGAATCACAGTTTAACGGCACATCAACACCGAAATGGTCATACAGTGCCAAAACAGGTGATAATGATTGCAACGTCAATTCAAGTCACTACAGTCTAAGAACTGCACTGTGTGAGAGCATTTGCTATCAAGCCAAGTCTGAACAAAATGTCCGACAAGACCTGATACCCAGGGTACGCCACGGGGAGGCTGCTCTCATGCACCCCCGCTGCCCGTAGAGCGAAAATAAGCTCAATTTCGACTCCGTGGGATAGAAAGAGGGTATTTGTGAAACTTCTGGAACTTTTGCCAATTGCCTGTTTTTTTTTTATTATATACCCAAATACGACAATATTTATAATTCGCTCGGATTCTCAGCTTCGCGTGTGCTTCCTTCTTTCTGACATGCAGATCTTGAATTTGCCAGCAAATTCCGTTTTCTGTTTTTTGTTGTTGTTGTTGTAATGCAGTTGTTGTTGTTGTTGTTTGTTCCTGTGTTTGTTTTTGCCGGACACCGTAATTTGTGGTACACCGGACTGTATCTTGGATCGGCCGCCAAAATTTAGCTGTGTGGTGGTTTCACTCTTTTATGCCCAAAACTGGCATGGAGATCTGAAATTTGCCTGCATTTTTTTTTTTTTTTTTTTTGCAGCCGCTGCTTTCGAGCACTGCTGGTAATTTTGTGAGCCAGAGCCCCTTTCCCTCCCTGTCTCAGCAACGATGGAATGCCATTTCAGATTCTTGGACGACTGCCATGGTGGCAGAGTCATATATTTTCGGGTCAGAGCAACCGATTGGGATACCCAGCATCCAGGAAGCCAGTGGGGGAGGGAGCGGTGGTGGTGGGGTGGAGCCGTAATCATGATTACCCTACTACAATTGAGTTTGATAATTCCGAATTACAAGGCCAAGACAAAAATATCCATCAATTTCCCTTCCGTGAAATAAAGCGAGTTCGACAACGGTTTAATGTGAACCTTCTACCATTCTCCTGCTTTCAGTCACACTCTTCTTGGAAAAATCCCCAGTGTTTACTCGAGATGACAGTTGCGTGTCCGGATTCTGATTATATTAAGCCTTTATTTTTAGTTTATTTGTAACGTTAGTTGTCTCAGGCTGAAGTTACGTCTGTTGATAATGAACAAAAGGTGACGTTTCTATTACCGTAGTCAACCACGAACCTGTCCAGCACCGCTGTGCAGCTGCTTTCTTTTCTCCAATGCGATCTCCATTTACCACGGCGTCTGTGTGCTGTGTGCTGATCCCAATTCATCATGCTTGATGGCGCATTCGCATGTCGGACTGACCGTTCCGGACCCCGGACCAGGGTTAATGATCCGATCCCGAACCGGTTTATGTTGTGCGAATGAAGCATCTTGGGCGCATTAAAGACGAAACCAGGGCTCAGAAATCCGAGAGACGTCAGCAGAGCCCAACGCAAGGATGTGACAGTGGCATTAGACACTTTTTTAGAATCAAGGACAAGAATGCAGCCACTGGGGCTGCAGAGGACAGGGGCTTGTGGAGAAACATGTAGAGAGGTTGGTAAATGTCATCTTGTCATCTATGCAGTCATTGTGTCTTGAAACAATATATATGCACAAACAGCTGAAAATCTTCTGCAGTCTGAATGATTCTAAATCGTACATCCATTTGGTTTCCATTCTTCTTCTTCTTCTTCTTCTTCTTCTTCTTCTTCTTCTTCTTCTTCTTTTCGTGTTCTTACTGCCATCCTTGTTCTTCTTCTTGTTCTTGTTATTCTCTTATTTTATTTTATTATTATCATTATTATTATCATTAGTAGTAGTAGTAGTAGTAGTAGTAGTAGTAGTAGTAGTAGTAGTAGTAGCAGCAGCAGCAGCAGCAGCAGCAGCAGTAGTAGTAGTAGTAGTAATAGTAGTAGTAGTAGTAGTAGTAGTAGTAGTAGTAGTAGTAGTAGTAGTAGTAGTAGTAGTAGTAGTAGTTGTTGTTGTTGTTTTTAGTAGTGCTAGCAGCAGCAGGAGAATGAGAAAGGAGGGGAGGAGGAGGAGAGGAACGGAGGGAGATGACAGGGAGAAGAAAACTCAGCAGTGATAGTATCGGTTCAAAGCTCAAAGGTATCGTTGGTATGCATTACACAGGCAAAATTATAGACATGTATGGTTCAAAGATTAATAATTGCAAATTATGTACAGGCAAAGATTACATTATAGAATATCTTCTAGCTGAAGAGTTAGATTGCATAGTATGTACATAGTATAAAACACCTGAACCTGTTTACTCGGTGCCTAGCACAATAAATGCTACGGGTTAAAGCTCGTAAACTGTTCTGATGAATGTAGTCGAACCGTTATTGTCTAAAGAATGCTCTTGCTTTCTTTAACATATGAGAAAACAATCTCACTTTGAAAGATGTACATGTAATTACATACTGTATTGTACCAATGGACACACGTGTGTTAATGGACAATGGATACACAAGAACAGTCGCTTTATGCCTGCTATAAATGATTGTATGCTTGGACCCGAATTTACCATGCTGCGTTCTTGAGAGACAGCATATCTTTTATGGACCAGCCTCTTAGTTTACCTGGCTCATCATGTAGGTATAATATTGTATCACAGCATGACGACACCTTACCCTTGTAAACCGTGGTTTATAACATTCTGTAGGATGAAGTCTCATTCCTCTTTTTAGCATGCAAGTGCTCCAATAATAACGGACACATCCCGCCCCCTCCCCCTCAAAACATTGAAATCTTGTTGTTCTAATTCATCTCTAAAAAAACCTTAAATCTTATGTTCATTTCAGTATACTGAGGTTGTTTCAGTAGAAAGAGGTTAAGATTTATATCATGCAGTTATACGCAAGTGAAATGATAATATCAACATGTTAAGATGCAAATGCAAGCAATTCAATCGCTGGTTGGGTTTCTCTTTTGTTGGTAGGGTGTCGTAACTGCACCATTTATTTTAACAGTGAAGTCTAATCTTCATTTCGGTGCGTTTCAGAGAATACCGGACTCCTTTCCATTCCTTCCAGACTATGCCTTCAGCATGCGGAGCAGGTCCTCCATTAGGGTACTTTCCATTCATGTGACCAAACATGCAAGCCTTGAACCACCAGGCACCTTCATACCTTTCGGCACAGTTGTAATCAGCAGAATCCTGATCCCTGTCGTGAGTGGAGAACATCTGACCGTCCAGAAAGTCGTACGTATATGCCGCATTCACCAAGGAATCACCTGCAGACACATTTGAATGGACGTGTTACAGCACCATGGGCGATCAATGAGACATATTATGCATTGATGCCGTTTGGCAAATATGTTACAATTACTCAAGAGAACATATTGGGTTCACACAAATGGATATGACACGAATCAAATTATATGTCATTTCCCTCATAATATGTATTGATTTGCTAATATGTTATATGTTTTGGTTTTAGGCCATCAAAAAAAAATCTTTTGCCAATTCATGATGATTTAGTCTTAGGTCATCGTTTTGCATTTAAACTGAAGAAGTAGCTAGTATAGAAGACGGCTTCTCATGGTCAATTTTCAAGCCTAGTTCTGAACTGATATCATTTGGCCAACACCGTATATCACAGTACTGAGAACTATTCCTAACTGGACACTGATAGCATACAATTAGGTAGTAGTTAACTCTATCCTACAGAATGTGCACGGAATCCCATGCCCCTTCTCGGCAAAGAAGATAGAAACCTCTTTCAGATGTGTCAACATGTTTCTTTCCATTTGTTTCTACAGTTTGCACAATGCGATTGTTCGTGGTCATTGTGTCACACCGGGCAGCCACGCTACTAGCTCTCACTCTCAACTCACAATTTTGCTGTACTAATACGCCAATCAAATAACACCCCCCCCCCCCCCCCCCCCCCATTCATGACAGACGCACGTAGCCATACCCACCACCACACCCAGACATCCTCCCACCAGGCTCAAACCATGTCAAGTCTTTACCCCAGTCAAGTCTCAGAACAGGCAAAAACCGCCACACCGGCCGCTCCACATGCATGTAGCACACAGCACTGGTGCCTCTACCGCCCAGGCCCGCCCCAACAAGCAAACTCAGAATCTGTAGCTGTGGGGAAGGCGATGGTGACCTAGATTTTTAAC
>JAAUYG010060576.1_pt1 | contig 10019 bp, 4 predicted proteins | sample 7278091 | NCBI WGS metagenome assembly JAAUYG01 (sample SAMN14350201, study PRJNA611818) | marine sediment metagenome | isolation source: surface marine sediment (0.6m) | place: French Polynesia: Moorea | collected 2018-08
CCCAGCTAACCACTATGCTATGCGGGGGCGGTTTCGTTTTACAGGCAGCCACTTCGAGATACGGACCATTTTCAAAATTTCCATATTTGGGCATGATATCTGGAATTTGAAGAAAGGTCCCAAAGTTGCATAATGTAATCTTTTTCTACCCAACGGGGTCAAAATTAAGCTTATTTTTACTCTACGACCAGGCATTTTCGAGATTAAGCAATTTTAAGTCTTAATTAGTCTAATTATTGGGTTAAATAATGCAGATGATGTCTAAAGGTTACACATATACTCTCTTTCAACCCCAAGGAGCCGAAATTGTGATTGTTTTCACTCTAATTCCAGTTATTTTCATGATATAGCCATTTTAAGGTTTATTTAGTCTAATTAAGTACTAGGTTAATTAAATTGCAGATATGGTCCAAAGGTAACACATGCACTGTCTTTCTACCCCAGTTTTCTGAAAGTGAGAAAATTTTCGCTCTATGAACATCGATTTCCCATATAGGTCTAACTGAGATTTAATTAGTCTAATTAATTAGCTTAATTAATGCAGATCATCACGAAATTCGGTGGCGAGCCCTCATGGATACCTACCGGACTGCCAAGTTTGATCGCTCTCCGAACAACCTGCGTCGAGGTATGGTGTTAATGGACCGTTGGCCGGAAAAAAAGGAAAAAAAGAATAAGAAAAGCAAAAACAGTAGATCTGCATTTGCATGCAGATCTAACTATGCATGTCAACCTAAGCCCTGGCCCAAAGCGCAGCTGCAGGAGGCACGATGTGTGTCTGAATTTCCGCCGTGAATATTCCACATTCTCACCGAGATGTTAGTACAGCAATGTCTCCACCCCGATACCCCAGCCACAGCTGTGACTGGACCACAGCGCAGTCCCGTAACCACGTGTCTCCTGTGTATATCCTGTGCCAGACAAGTTTGTCACTGAGGACATACAGAGAGTAAATATCCGTGACGAGGAAGCAGGAGAAACGATTGTCTGTGGTTATACTCTGTACCCTACCCAGTCCCTCCGGTGTCTGTAACACCCGAGCAGGGGTCGGGCTGTCACTGCGGTATGTCACCAGGGTGTTGTCACCATAGCAGACTAGGACTGTCTGCCCCAATGCAGATACGTGGTATGGGTCATCCATTACCTGTACTGGTCTCTCCAGCCGCCTGATCACAGTGTCCGAAGACACATTGACCAGGCAGACAGAATGGGTGTCCCAGTCACCCACAAACACAGTGTCTGCGGTGTTGACACAGACATTCCTGGCAAACCCCCCACACATCAGGGGGCCCCTGGCTGGCAGCAGACGACCATCATGACAGCGGAATAGCAACACACCGGACCTACCACACGTCACATAGACCAGGTGTGAGCTGTCTACACGGGGACGGCAGGGCCAGGGCACATCTTCCACCGCTACCGTGTCTATCAGACTGAGACTGCCGTCGTCAGAGTCGCTCATGTCGTACACTGTGAGCCGCCATGTCTTCCTGTCCTCCCACACCTCCTCCACACAGTAGAGTCTGTTGTCATCACAGCAGAGACCCCACAGCCAGCGACCCCACTGTATCCTGTGTCGTCTGGTCTCGTACAGATTCCGGAACTCCACAGGCAGCTGGAACAGAAAACACAGCAGATCAGGGACGCAATCTGCACTATACATACTATACACCAGACACAGTTTAAGTTAATTGCTACGTTAGTGGAACAAATTTCAAATTTTTTGATACGGTTGTTTCACTTCATAAAGCGGCCAACATGCACCTACCCCTCCCTTACTAATGGAAAGTGGGACAATTGATGGTGGGATATGATTTAGGTTTGATACTGTCTAGTGGGGAATCAGGAAGCACAAGTAGGGATATTAGTATATTTTGCCTTTATTGTTGACTGGTGACGATTCCATGAACACTGTACTGGAGATGGGGGTGGGTAGCTAGAGTGTCGGGTGTGGGAGGGTAGGTGGTGGTTGAAGGGTAGTGTTGCGAGAGTAAAGTTGTGAGCACACATTGATTTAAGGTCTGTGTGTGTCGCACGCAATGCAAAAGTGGAAATGATTGGGGTATGTTACAGAGATATACAGTACCTGGCCTTTACTGTGATCTACAAATTGTGTAGACTGTCACCATTATACAACCTGCAGATTGAGGTATAATTTCCTTTCGGAAAAGTGTTTAAATCTAGTGCCTCGGGACAGTGCACTGTCAGATCAGCCCCTCAGTACAGGGAAGTCAGGCGAATGACAGCTTAGGTGCCACCCAGTTAATTTCAATAAAATCTAAACCACGACAGCCATCTCCTACTACACATCCTTTCTCACACACCATGCCCAGTAGTAGCTTTGCAGATAAAACCAGTCACATGACACTCTCAGATCCTAGACTGTAACCTTTCTCACCCACCTCGCCCTGAACCATATGTATTTCCCACTCTTATATGACTTTTGTTTGTCCCTGGTCTCCCATTATCTGTAGTTTAGAGGAGGAACCACTAATTTTCAGTTATGTTTGTCAGATGAACAATATCATGTCATTTTCCATTTAACATTTTAACTAGGTAACGTATATCATGAAATTTGCATTTTAATAGTTCAAGTGTTTTTCAGACATAGCAACGAAAATAAAGATTTCTGCCAGCACGGCTATGACCGCCCCCGCGTAGCACAGTGGTTAGAGCGTCTTCTCGGGGTGCGGGAGGCTGGCGTTCGATCCCCGACCGCGTCACACCAATGACGTAAAAAATGGGAGGTTTGCGCTTCTCAGCTTGGCGCTTGGCATTAATGAGCTCGGCATCCAACTGGGCGGCTCGGAGTCAGTATAAATGGTCTGAGTGATTCCTTTCTGCTCACCTGTGGCGGAATTGAATCGCTGGATTGGCACCCAATATTGTCGAGCGTAGATCGCTCAGCCCAAACAAGACAGGTCCACATTAACTCATACGCAAACACCTGCATACACCACCGAATCCAACTTGCAGTCGGTGATATGACCACAAGTGGTTGAAAGCCGACTATAAGCCTGATCCCGCCTCCCACCCCCAGCACGGCTATGTGTTTTTGTCTTGGGAGGCTGGATTTAAACTGGTAATGTTTGCTTCCATAGGTAGGTAAAAATAACCAACAAGTACAGGAACTGTTTGCAAAGAACCGCAAAATTCAATATTGTTCCAAACTGGCTTCATTAATGCATGGCCGGAGTTCACGTAAAATTCTTAGCCATTTTAGTCAGCAGAGCTCATGACATCAAAATTTGTCCGTCGTCCACCCGTGGCATCGATTATCTCTGAACCTATCTCATGGATTTCTTTCAAATTTATTTCTAGGTTGTCCTGGCCCATATGCCCGGACGACTTTGAATTTTTGACAAAAAAAAAAGATTTTCTGAGTTTTTGCGAATATTTTTCGTTTTCGTTAACATGGGACCCTATAGGATGAAAACCTTCAAAAAGCTACTCCTCCCTCAAATAGCTTTGCATATTTTCAAACCTTTTCTGAAATTTCTTCTCAGTGGTCCTAACAAAAGAATTGTTTGTTAAAATTTCGAGTTTCCGAATTTTCACGATTTTTTTTCCTTTTCGCTAAGATGGGACTATGGGACCCACAATTTCAAAACGCTACTGCTCCCTAAAATCACTTTTAAATCTACTCAAACTTTTTCTGACTGTTCTTCTCAGTGGTCGTCACAAACGTACTGTTTGGAATTTATAAAATTTTGAGTATACGATTTTTCAACGATTTGTTTTCGTTTTCGTTAACATGGCACCCTATGGGGGGCCAAAACTTCAAAATGCTACTCCTCCCTCAAATCACTTTTGAATCTTTTCAATTTTTTTCTGAATTTTCTTCTTAGTGGTCCTGACCAAAGTACTGAAGTATTGTTTTGGATTTTTGAAATTTTGAGTTTATGATTTTTCATGTTTTTGTTTTTGTTAACATGGGACCCTATGGGAGCCAAAACTTCAAAAAGCTAAACTTTTTCTGAATTTTCTTCTCAGTGGTCCTGACCAATGCACTGTTTTGCATCTTTGAAATTTGAGTTTTTGATTTTTTAGGATTTTTTTTTTCTTTAGGAAACAGCCACACAACGGTGTGCTCCTATTACTTTTTAATTAATTTTCATCAAGGACGATTTGGGATCGCTCATTGGCAAATACAATGTAAGCCTCTAACTCGGCTATCGTTGATCAGATGGCATTTGGCGCATTTCTATAAAAATCACCCAGTGTCCATAAAATAACAGCCACAAAAATTTGGGCGTCAGAATCACCTAAACAGTGTAGTCAAGTTCACTATGTGTTTTTGTTCAAACTTTTTAGGAGATTAGCAAACCTATATATTTTTGGAATGTGCAGGTCATAACGACTCCAAAAATAATGTTCGCATTTGCTTGAAATAAAGATTTGGTGCTGTTGTTGGAAATACAGTCTATAATTGCGAAAACCTTTGAGCATTGACCTATTGGACGGGAATTTAGGCTTCTGGGTGTGTTCATCCAATGTGATGTGCATAATTTGTGATCGACTGTGCATTTTGCAAAATATTCTCAATTTTAGAGAAATCTGAGCCTTTGGCATGCAATTGATTGGAGATATTTTAACCTTAGAAACGTCAAGGTCCCTTGGGATCAATTACTTAAAACTAGTTATTTGTAGCAACGTGTGTGGTCCATGTGCTCCTTGTTATGCTGCGTTTCATCTGCATTAAATCAGAGTACTAGCTCTTCGTACTATTTCCTTGCGAGTCGCAATAAAAGAACTTACTTCCATGTATACAGACCTGAAAATGATCAAACTTCATTTGAAGCACAAGGTCCTCTGGAAGTTCTGGCACCACAAAAACAGCCCTATGGGTCGCTCTTGACGCCAGAAAAACTTCATAGCGTGGGTTGTACATGGTCCTCTCGCATTGCATCGTCCTCCTTTGGAAGATTCTCCTAAGAGGATGTACCGACGTTTTCTGTGCTGTTGAGAGAATGAATACACAGATACTGGCATCCAGACCAAGAAAACTGTCCACGGAGTCCACGACAACACCCTTTCGAGGGAAGGCATCTGCACTTTGAACAGTAACCCCTGGGATGTGTTCTGCTAAAATCTGTTTACACTCCTCAATTTTATCAGATGTGTACGAAGAGTCCAATAGGACAGCTACATCTGACTGGCTGTAGTTTTTAGATAACAACAGTGACCGGAGATAATCAACAAGGTCATTGTCTGGTGTGTTCTTCCAAAGATTGGGCATTGGAATGCATTCAACTCCCTCACCATCCTCGATGTTTGCGCATTCGATTTTCTGATGACCATAGTATACATCCTGGATGGCAGCCTGCACGAAGGATACTACTTTCCTTGTGTTGCGATATATATCTGTCAATGGGTAACTCACAAGATTGACATCAAGCACCTTGCGTGTTAGTTCTAGGATGCAGTCGTGTACTCTTTGCTGTCTTTTCCTGTCGAAAGACTGGTAGTCGTTATCAGCAAACACAAATAAAGACATATCTCTGTTTTTATCCAAAACTTTGAAAAGTTTCTTCATAGACGTTCTTGTACATTTGAACTTGTGACAGTCATCGATGACAACACATATTTTCTTGTCAAACGTCCCACTCTTAATTTCTCTCAAGAGATCTTGGTCGCCTAGAACAAGAGTTCCTGTACACCCATTAAATTCCAGGTATTCCCGAAATTCCTTTGTCGTACAGATGTAAATACTTTTCTTCTTGCCGTACATTTTATACAGGAAAGCGCCAGTATAACTCTTCCCGCTCCCAGCTGGACCCGTGATGTAGTTCACCTTGGCCTTGTGCATCAGCACCTTAGCCTGCTGTAGAGTTAGAATGATACTGGTTTGGTCACTGGCGCACCGTTTCAATGGAGACTCTTTGGAAAGAACAAGTTTGGCAACAGCCTGTTGTAGGCAGTCAAAATGTACCCCTTCGTGGTATATATGATGAAGATACTTTTGCATCTCCTGACATTCTTGCAATCTCAGCTTCACTGTATCCTCTATGTTGGTTGGTGTTGTGAGAGGAAGCAAACGGCAGTCTGTCCAGAGGTTTGAAAAATCGCCTGCTGTGTTTTGAACAATCTGGAACTTCAGCATGTACCCAGTGGTCATCAAGTACTCCGTGTGACTCTCAAAATTATTCTTATTATGAATATTGACTACCACCCAAAATGTCAGCCTACCCGTGTCTGTGAGAGTCAGTATGTCACAGATATGTCCTGGGGGTAGGTCTTCAATGGCATCATCGTCCGATATGTGGAATCTCCAAGTCCTGCACACAATCGCAAACCCAGGCTCCTTTGTTGTAACTTCCCATAACGCTTCTTCCATGTTCTGTTCACACTCAAACAAGTACCTTATGGACTCTCTATCAGGTGTGATCGTCATGGGTTGCGTTGGGGTCCACATAGGACATGACCTAACTACATCATCAATTTTTACCTCCTTTGTCTTGACATACTTCTGCCAGTCTTTCGTATTTTCTGTCCAGTCCAGTCTCTGACAGGAAGAAAAGTCGACTAGGGAATTTTCAGTGATGTCACTGTGTCCAGAGACTGTTTCTGGTGTTATCGCAGTTGCAGATAATGTTTCTTGTCCTGTTTCAAGGGGATTATTCTCCTGACTACGTGTTGGTAGCAACGCAGAGCGTGTTGCTCTTTGAACGGGAGAAATCACGGCTCTTTCCATGTCCCCGTAGCTCTCATTCAGTGAGTCTGATTCAGGTTTTGCACATATCCGACCAAAGAGATCGATCTTTAATGTGATAGGTTTCCACATCGCCCCAGTCTCCACTGGTATGTGTTTCAGTGTGTCACTGGACTTTTTCATAAAAAGAGCAGCCCATGATGTCTGTGTGCCTAATATTAAAGCTACCTGAACCATGTTTGTCAGCAAAGACAGCGTTTCTGCTTCCCTGCCAATCAGTGCATGTAGTCTGTCTTGGTAGACTTGGAAAATATCCTGTGTGACAGTGTGTGCATCATCTGCCATTAGATAGACAACTCCACCACATCCACGGCATAGGGATGAGACCAGTGCAAGTAGACTGTGCATGTTCTCGTCAAAAATGGGATGTTGCCAAGGATTCATCTTGACCTTGAATGAATATTCTCCACACCTCAGTTCCCCCGGCATGGAAAAACTCTTATTCAGTTCGCCGATAAGCTTGTCGACGTCAGCAGTGGAGGTAGGCTGAAATAGCAGAAAATAAAATTCTTAATGGTATAATAGTTCATTTGTGTGCTCCCGTTTCCATCATAATGCTCCAAAACCAAGATGTTAAAGCTAACTGTTACATGTCGTTACCCAAACATAACATAGTCTTTCTCTGTTTTTATTTGTAAGAGGTAATATGAGAGATGCTCCTTTGTATTTATCCAACATGACAAGCAACATCAAACGATATACCTATAATAGTGTTTAATAATTTTGTTTCCTGATTGCGCCACTAAAGTTGGGATGGACGACCGAAGAGTAACTCAACATGCACGAACACGCGCATCGCAACAACTACCACTACTACCAGCAGCCGATGTAGCGTAGTGATTAGCATACTGGGCGTGTGTGTCTTATGCCAATGTTCTTTTTCCGTTAAAGAGCATTTTGTTTAAAGGAAAAAGACGTATTGTTTTGATTGTGCCACATTCAAAATCGATACCAGCTTTGTGCGGCAGCTACGAGATATTAAAAGCGTGCGCATCCTTCATTTTATAGCAAGAAATAAGATGAGTTGCGTTGCAAATAGAAATAGCTCTACCTCTGTCATCGCTTCCTGTACGAGTGTGCGACACTGTCGGCATACATCTCGGGCCAGCGCTTGTTTCTTGTGTGCCACAGTGGGGGACACAGAGAAGTGGGAGATTCGGACACCTGGCAAGAACGCATGCTCTGAGCTGTAGACTTCCTCGCTTCCTACAGTTTCAAATACATCTTTTATCAGTTCTCTGACGAGATCCATGTTTTCCTTTGACCCAAACGCTCCTTTCCTTTTCATGGCAGCCTTGAACAGAATATGTTTCACCGCAGCATTGTTTATTGAAATGTTGCTCTTCGTGTCTTCGTAGTACTCCTCCTTCTTAGCTGATGGTATAAAGATGTGGCCGAATCTCATCTTCCTGCCAAATGCATCAAGCTCATCTGGGGTTTTCTTTTGCGCACCATGCATCGCTAAATTCTGAAGCAATTCTTTAAGGAAATGGATGGTAGCAGTATCATCAATTTCAACCTTGTCACCCCACCGTTTTAACCGACTTGAGAGCACTTTGCAGAAAGACAGAGCTTTCTTCATTGGTCCTTCCTTAGACAGAACACGAAGGACGTCTGCTTCCATCTGAGCTGTGGATCGTCTCCAGACATTCTCGACAACATCTGGAATCAAGTGGACATCACTTGGTGGAAACATTTTATCTGCATTGTCAGCAATTATTGCTTGCATCGATTGCCTCACTGCATCTTCGGTTTCGCAAGATAGTGGTAACACAACAGCGGGTGTCATATCCCAGGTCAGTAGACTTTTATCTTTAGCAAGAAATTGAGACGTCGCAGCAGGGCCATTGTATCGAACATCACTGTACCTTGTCTTTGGATTTACGCGGCTGCCCTGGTTGCTCCTTGAGGCCTGATACCCACCATGCCCCAAGCAATTAGGGAGCTTCAAATCTGAAAGTAATTGGCTGTACTTCTCAGTAAACTGGTCACGTATGTTACGTGGCTTAACCTCGTGCATGGCTGAATCTACGTTTAAAAATACACGATAAACCCCTGGTTTATCCTCGTGTTCCCGTATGACGAGGCTGTCACTTTGTATAACATACAGACTGTCCATTTCGTTCACAGCACCCACTTTGCTGCCATCCCAGCACGACCCAATGTCCCTCAGTAGCCCATGTAAAGGGACACCATCACAAATAAAGAGTTTAGAAAGTCGTTCTGTCAAATTCCGACGATAGAGCCCAAATTCTTTAACAATTTCTTCATGTTCCTTCAGCGCAAAATCCGCGGCATCTTCACCCAGTCTGAAAATATCCACCTTTGTTGCCCAGCGAGAGAAGTCCTCTGTGGAGTAGCCTGGAGGGCCAGGATCTCCCCCTTCTGGCTCATCCAGCTTGGCTGCCTCTATGGCTTTGTAGTACGATTTCTCTATCTCCTCCAAACTGGTCATCTTGTATTCTGGAAAGGAAAAAGTACAGAAAATGTAAGACTATATAAGAGCTTCTAAGGGCAAAGTAGTGATAGTGGTGACCACAGTGGTGACTTGATTAACGCTAAAGGATAGACACTAGGTTCCAAATTCAACTCTTTGCATGACATAGACATACATTGGATTAAAATATGTCTCAAAATTTCAGAACGTCGGTAAAGTATGACATCGTCATCTTTCTCAAAAAAAATCCATCTCTAACGGCTATGAATTTATCAAAAACAACGTTCGTATATGGGTTCTATCTCGATAAAAACTGTTTTATACTATTGATACTACCATTATACTACTACTACTACTACTACTACTACTACTACTACTACTACTACTACTACTACTACTACTACTACACTAGATACTTTGCAGAATATTGAATATTGTTATTTAGGGTCTGAGTCAGTTAGTATCAGTTCTATCAAGATGATGACCACCCCCGCTATTTGTGTAGCAAACTATGCTAGAAATCTGCTCATAAATTAAATGGACTGCTAGTACTAGTAAGCTTCATCAAGAACCACTGGCCGATGGGCAACGGCAGAGTCAGGTGGATGGGTGGAGGTTAGGTAGGTGGTGGTGGTGTGGAGGGGGAGCATGGTGCACTGACGTGATGGCTTCATAAGTAAGCCGATTATCATTGACCATGGATGGGCCCTTTCAGCTTTATGACCGTTATCCCCCTTCCTTGTGCGCCCTTAGTCATCACTCCCATCTCCTACAAGCGATGAATAATGAGCCTGTGTCTCATAGCATAAATACACGGATTGCCTAGTTTTATCGGAAGTGTCAGATCCAAACCGACAAGCGCTTGGATCA
>JAAUYG010098858.1_pt1 | contig 10019 bp, 7 predicted proteins | sample 7278091 | NCBI WGS metagenome assembly JAAUYG01 (sample SAMN14350201, study PRJNA611818) | marine sediment metagenome | isolation source: surface marine sediment (0.6m) | place: French Polynesia: Moorea | collected 2018-08
ACTCTCTCTATATTTTTTTTCTCTCTCTCTCTCTCTCTCTCTCTCTCTCTCTCTCTCTCTCTCTCTCTCTCTCTCTCTCTCTCTCTCTCTCTCTCTCTCTCTCAAACATTAAACTGAATACCCTGCAAACGTCGTTGCATATACCGATACGTAAACATCGTTAGGTACACAAATACGCAATGCAGCATACTAATATCGTAAGAGTACTAAGAACAGTAGGCCACATTGTCTCTTCGCGTTACATTTATGTCAGAAGAGACTCCCGACATGCAAGCATCGCTGAAGATTTTGCATTTTGTTTTATATCCCAAGACGTCTCTGTTGTTCCCAGCTCGTCATATATTAATATCACAATTACATGGGAAGCCCTAACCCCTCCCCCGATACCAACCAGATGATGCCGCCACTGTGTCGATGACGTAGGAAGGCCGCAGACGACCTGATTGCTTTCATGGGAATACATACAGCGCATCACGTTTTGATATCACTTGGGGGTACGGGGGTCGGGGGGGGGGGGGTAGGGCGGTGGCTGCTTTCGCTATAACTTATGAATGACGTAATTCCTCATGATCCCATCTGGAACTCGTAGTCGGACGGCCACTGATGGTCACTGATGGTTGTGATGTCAACCCTTCCCATGTTGATGGAACGGTGTCGTGGCCATCAGGTGCCAGTAATAACATAATTCCACCCAACATCAGCAGAAGAACGGGCTGCCTGTATCGGGTGTCGCACAGTTGGTACTGACTGCCCGGGGAAAAGACTGAAAACCTGAGCGATTGTCTCTATTGTATTAGTCACGCTTACGTATTTGGCGTCACCTGCTGTTTCTTACAATGCTCCAGCATACAAAAAAAATCAATTTGCAGAATTTAAAAAAATCAAATTGTGCACAGAGCGCAGTTGTGGAATGCCACAATAGAAATCTCATGATTAATTGATATAAATAATTGACATTTATTCTTTCTGAAAATATCGCATGTTAGCACGACTCCTCCACTTAGTTTCGTAGATGATTGTATATCTATGGGTGATTGTAATAAGTAGTTGATATACGTATCGAGATGAAACTATTACGTCGACTGAACTCGAGCCGCATTTCCGTCGCAAGGTATCATATGTCATATGTATCATTGCGGTGACCGGCATGGGAATTTGCTGTGACACGAAGTAGCCTTAACTGTTCCTCATTCTGGTCTGCCATCGCTTTGTATCCGCAGTAGCGAAACACCTCTCCGCGCAATGCATGTAATGCATAGGGGAGGCTGAGGTTTGCCACGATCAACTGTCCTAAGCCACAATTAACCGTTTGTGCGAACACATGGTAAAACTGAAAAATTCAGCTATAGCCATTCCTAATGTAGGCATTTTCAAGAAATTACATTTAGCTAACTAAAGAAGGCACTAAATTGTGTAGCAGGCGAATAAATATACTCATAACTTGCTAAGGATGAGTTACATGATCCTTAGCAAATTGTGAGTAGCAGAAACTGCTACGCACAATTTGGCTAAGGATCATGCAACTGATCTTAGCAAATTGTGAGTAGTATATTACTGTACCAAATCCCATATGTGGTCATCAGAAACACTGTCCGTGTGTTCCTGCTTGCATTAAATGCCTTATATCCCCATCTCCCCCCACCCCCGCCCTCGAAAAAATGAGCTCCACTTGTGCATATACAATTCACCAAAATGCTTGTCACACACATGCACAACTGATCTGTTCTATTTTTTATTTTCTGTAAAAGGCTCACATTAAAAACTCGTTTCAGTAGCACAAGCTACAAACCTTGTGAACATACCTTTCTGAATCATTTTGTCGGATAACGTATTACTATCTGGAACGGATGCACAGCCTTGCACGGTGAAAGCGTGTGGTTTGATTTTTTTTTTTTGGATTAAGTCCAAGTCGACCTGTTTAAATCATATAGCCCACAGGCAGAATGCCAGAACCGGTGTCTTTTAATGCCAGAACGACATACAGTTCATACACGGATCACCTGATCGGACTCGGGGACAGCGACCTCTCCAGAGAGAATAAGGTGCAAATACGCTTTAATTAGCGGTACTAGTGAACACGTGTGCCACGAAAGCATTTAAAACTGATTATGCATTGTAGAATGATTGTAGAAACAGCGTAACAGTTGATACTATATGAAGATACATTGCTCCATAAATCTGCTCGCAATATTGCACAGCTTGCACGTTTCAAACAGCATTGAAAATCAGCGTCCAAATGCTATTTACGCCTGCGAGTTCTTCATGTCCGTTAAGTCCAGTGGCAGCAATGGATGAATAGAAATTATGGTGATCAGCACCTCGCTAATAGCACTGCGGCCTCGGTCAGTAGCCTGTGGCACAGGCAGCATAAGCCTGAGGCAAATTATAATAATCTGACAGTGTCCCCTTTTGACCAAGCAGTGGCTGTCTCACAGTAAATAATGCGATGGATACCGCACCGAAACAGTATATGCCATGCCCATAAACAGTAATCCCTGCGAGTACAGAGACGTGCTCTCTACAGGTAGTATATATAAACTGTACGTTGTATTCTGGATAAGGGTGCCTCTAAAACTAGCAATTTAGTTTTTGACTGTTGACTTATGTCACAATATTTAATATCGAATATACACTCAGTGTATTATATTCTCTATACACTATATATGTATTTATACAGCGAGGGTAGATTTGTAAGCACGAAGTGCTTTTGCGCACATATTGCAAAGTACAAAGCGTATTTAAGATACATTGAGTAACCCTACGAAATGCCAGAAATAGACCAACAGAAATAGCAATATAACTTAGTAAATTGACTGCTGCTGGTTTATCTCATTCCCCATTCTGCTGGGATAACATGAACTGACACGCGGTGTGACATCGTATGTGTGTTATCGTTGTATTGAGGTAAATTTGTGTTATCGCTGTATGACGGTATGTTATGTGTGTTATCGTTGTATTGAGGTAAATGTGTGTTATCGCTGTATTGAGGTAAATGTGTGTTATCGTTGTATTGAGGTAAATGTGTGTTATCGTTGTATTAGGGGAAATGTGTGTTATCATTGCATTGGGGAAATGTGTGTTATAGTTGTATTGAGGTAAATGTGTGTTATAGTTGTATAGAGGGAAATTGTGTTATCGTTGTATTGAGGTAAATATGTGTTATCGTTGTCAATGTATTGAGGAAACGTGTGTTATCGTTGTATTGAGGGAAATGTGTGTTATCGTTGTATTGAGGCAAATGTATGTTATCGTTGTATTGAGGTAAATATGTGTTATCGTTGTTAATGGGGCAAATGTGTGACATAAAACGTTGTAGAATATAAGAATTGAACAGAAAAAAAGAACTGTATTTAACGTCGGTTTGCTGGGTAACAAAAAACATCAGCGATAAACGCTATCCTCCAACAGATGGGTGATGTAATATATGAGCTACAATGTATACAAGGAAGAAATGTCGTGATACTCTTAGATTCTCCGTAAAATACACATTGTACAATAAGAAGGAGCACATGGTAGCCCGTGCCATTTTGCCTAAAAGCATTTAAAAAGTCTTGACATTAGACATACTTTTATAATAGAATAGAATGAATTTTATTTAACGTCGTTGGGTTGTGGTAAAAAAAAAACATTAGCACATTGTGTTATTACCCGAAGAAATGATTAATGTCCATGATGATTAATGTATACGATCATGAATATGAATCAACGAAATGGATATTCATGTACAGCGATACAATATGGATATGAAATGGAAAGGTATGATGAAGGCGCATGGGATCCTAATACGTTGCAGCGTACATAAAAGCACAGTTAAACGTATTGCATTCACACACTTCATCTTCCACACCATTTAAAAAAATCTTTGAGCTGCTGGGTACTATCTGCATTTCTAAAAGACAAGTCCAACTTATTCCACATTCTCGCTCCTTCATACTTAAAACTATGTAACCCATATGTTGTAGACTTGCATTTATGTTGTACAAGAGCTTCACCGTTTCTTGTGCGATAGTCATCTCTTTGTTTCTTAAAAATCAGATAAATATTGAGGCTTTTAAAAATTGAGGCTTTTTAAAGTTATTCCACAACCTTGCACCATTATCACAAAATGATTCTAAACTATGCGTAGAAGTAATACACTTAGGCTGTACAAGACTGAAGTTGTTATGAAGCGAATTTACGTGCCTGGCGGTAAAAAACATATCTTGCAGATACAACTTGTTTATTATAAATTTTAAAAACGTCCATCAATGAAATCCTTTGCCTCTGGACAAACATGAAATGGCATATTTGTGTTACTAGACACAAAACTAGATTTGTAGTCATTGTACACATACTTTAGAGCTCTATATCATATTGGATTTTCTCCTCCATCTTCAAGATACTTTCCTTACTACAGTTGTGGTGGTGGTGGTATCACAGTTTAACGGCACATCAACACCAAAAAGGGTCATATAGTGCCAAAACAGGTGATAATGATTGCAAAGTCCATTCAAATCGCTACAGTCTAAGTACTGCACTGTGTGAGAGCAATTCGCTATCAGGCCAAGTCTGAACAAAATGTCCGACAAGACCTGTGCCACACGAATGGCATTTAGCATCAAATATAGCATCAAATACATGATAGCATTTTATTCAACTTCCCATTTAAGTCCACTAGTTTCTAGGGCATCGACAAGACATTTATCTGCATACTAGCCTCATGCTCAGACACATGCTCATCAAAATTTAACTGAAAAGCAATTGTAATTATATTCCCATTAAATTTGACAACTTTCAATGATTCTAATGTGGCACCTGGGTGTACAGTAAGGGTACTGTTGTTATCCCTACCAAACAAAATAAATTGAAACGTCTCGGGATTTACCTTTATATATTTAATCGAACCATCATGACACAACACCTCAACATAACACCAACTATCGTTTGCAGACTGAGGCACAGGGAGTATATCGTGTCAGCTGATGTCCCTGCGGTGTTATCATCAGTATATGTACTTAAGACCGTTTAAGAACACATTAAAATGACCCCATAACTGATCCTTGCGGTGCACCTTTCTTCGTCATTAACCAGGCGCTTCATCAGCTACCTATTCTAATCCTCTGCTGCCTTTCGGTGTAACTGGCAATTAATTTACACGATTGGCTACTCAAAGCATACCCATACATCTTAGGTACAAGAAATGTATAAGCAGACGATACGGCAAACAGTCTGTATGTGGGTAAAAGCAGTTTTGGGGCATTTACAACCATGTCACATGTGAAAGTAATACACTCACCAGGATCAGTACAGGCCTGGATATCGCATTTTAGTAGACCAAGGTGCACTTAGTGTGCCTCCCGTTGCTGAACTATCGGCCTCATGTCTGTGAATTGCGCAAGCGGCCAACCATGTTGACACAATGTTATTTGCATTTAGATTGCTCCCCGAAACACCACACACCGGGAACAAAAACAGATATTCGTCCAGGTAAAAAGCCCCGCACTTCTTGGAAAATTAACCGTGCAGGAGGGTTTAACGGTTTCTTGTGTGAGATGGGAGCAGTAGCAAATGACGTCAATAAAGGCTCTCCGCTCTGCGTCCCCTGTGAAATACTGACGACAGCAGATGTTTAAATAAGCAATATCCAGACAGAGGGGATCACAGGGAGATCCGACTAGAGAGAGGGGGAGCCCAAGTGACGTTTGAGGCCTCCAGGTCTTTTTTGATGAGAGTGTCTGAAAGGTCAAGCTGCCTCCTTCGCGTTGACAGGTTTCGGTTGGACGAGATCAGAGCCCATTTGTTTATCGCTTTTATGGGCTCCAACACTTTTTTACGGTGCCAGATATGGTTTGAAACCCAGAAATGGTACCCTGGACTAGCCTGGTAAATCCAGATAAGACGAGCAAACACCAATGCATATTCAGCCTGCTTCTGTCTGTGTGCATTGAAGTTTCTTCTGCTTTGTAAGGCTGTCCCGCGCGCTTTTTGGAAGGCTTCGCATTCAAAATGTTTCAGCTTACGTTTCCACAACAAACGTTTGTGTTTAGAGCCTTTAAACATAAACTTCTGCTCGTTTTCATTGTTTGAGTTACATTTTGATGTCTGACACTTTAGGATTCGTCTTCCGACTGATTCTGGCTGCTCCATATGGTTGCCTTTTTACAGTATTACCTGTCTATAAGATTACATGTATCTCCAGTTACCTGTCACCATGTTCTCAATTAAACTCAATTATAGCGGCATATGCGGGTCAAAACCCTTGAATGATTAACCGCATATGGTTAAGTATTACCCCATGCGGTTAATTATTTAACCTCATGCGGTTAATTATTATATAAACCGTATGCGGTTAAATATTTAACCGCATGGGATTAATTCGAGGGTTTTGGCCCACATCTGCCGCTATACTCAGTTTTTGATTTCACTTAGCATCTATTGCCAGCTACCCTCCCACTATGGACGCTATAGTTCCAGCATGATTTTCACAGTAAAGAAACTGGTACAAGAAACGTGTACTGTGGTGTTCCCTACACATCAACAATTCTGCTTTAGACCAGTCTGTTAATTACTGAAATCAGTTTTGTACTTTCTGTGCCTGCTCCGCGTGCCGGCGCATTCTAATTTCTACCATTACGCGTATTAATCTTTCGTGGAAAAGCATACGCAAGCCTTAAGCATGTTAAGATGATCGTCAAGACCTCGGCCGATCGATCTCGGTAGCGACAGCTTGGCAGTTAGAGAACTTTGTCCCCATCTCTCGGTTTCAATCATTCCTCTCCACCGCCTTCTAGACTGACAACTGTGTTTGCTTTGCGTTCGGACCTATTGCACCTGACGTGATGGAATGAGCGATGCCAGGCAGCCGACACCACGTGTTGTGTGCACTCACTCCCGTCTTGGCCTGGGAGGCACGGGGACAGCAGCAATCCAGGCTTTTCCCTCAGCTATCGACGTTCTTCAAGTGCCGGCTGAAGTGCTTACCCATTTACGTGCAAATGCGCTGTCGGCCTAGACGACGTGCTGGAAAGCTATACCGGAACGCAACAAGGGGGGGTATCTTCAAGAATTATCTAAAGCGGGGTCAAGCGCGAATTGACGATATGCCATTCGTTTATAATCATGTCATGTCAAGCACTCCACTTTCATTAAGTATGCCACCGAACCTTTATATTGATATCCCAATATACAATTATACGGTTTGCGCGATATAATACAAACAGTATTCCTCAGTAACCATGCATGTACCCATCATAAAATGGTACTGGTGTGTACGTATTTAAGTTGACCACTTCAACTTTGTAGTGTTTTTTTGGTGTGTATTTCGGTTTGCCACTTTAACTCTGTGCTTTTTGTGTAGTGTGTCATAGCACCTCAATGTAAGTACCACTCTGCTTAGTTAGACTGCGAGTCTTGTTTACAAGCATAGGTCTAAATATTGTGAGTGGTCACAAAGGAGCTCTGGTATCCAGAATGTGCAAAATACGTGATTAAGAAAAACATATTTAATAATATGAGAAAATATAATCCACACTCTGTTTTGTATTGCTCATAGACAAAACGATATTAAGGCTCACCAGGAGTTGTTAGGTCGAATGGAAACTGAGTCTTCCATCTCATTACCCGAGTACTTTTTGCTAAGGTTAATTAAGGTAAAACAATTTGCAACTCTAATTGGATTTTACCATGCACGGAAATAAAAATGCAGTACACGGTAAAACACAATACAAAATATGGCACGCCACACTTACCATACATACAGGATATAAAGCACTGGTAACAAAAGAAACTGCAACACAAGTGCCTAGTAATCTAAACTTCTCACATTTCGCACACGACCATGGCAAGAAAATAACTCTTGTTCCAAATCGTAGCCAACGTTGGGGCATCCCACCTCTGTCGCCTAGAGAGCAAGGAACTTGGCGACATGAAGGTAGCAAATGATGAAATGTGTGTTCATTATTCTTAAGTCTGTTAAAATAATAAGAGATTAAATTCTTATATAGCTTTACTCATCCTTGGTGTGACGTTGGTACATGACGTTGGGATGTGAAATGCCAGAAGGCATTGTTGAAAAATCCTTCTTTTTTCACAGGCTCAATAACGCTGTCACACAGATAGACTGATAAATTAGATTTCCATGCTGGGCATGCGCATTTCATCACAGGACAAATAATTCATAGGTAGACCCTTGACAAATCGCCTTGACTAACACCATTAGCACCGCTACACTTTTGTTTGATACGATACATAAGTGCCTGAAAGCTTTGGTGACAATGCGTTTAACATAAAGTTTCCAAGTGAGATCGTCACATATAATAGCGCCAAATACCTTTAGACTTAAGAGACGACACCCTTTCCACCATCTGTCCGTTTATGTACAAGTTGGGCACAGATTCAGTACATGCGTATGCCGTTTGTCCTTACAAAAACATATTGGCATCTACATGGTTCAGTTTGGTCCAAAAAGTAATTAAATTTGTTTCAGTTCAAGCGACATCGCCCAGATCAGCCGGATAAATAATATATATCATTAATAAGAACGTCACGGAAGAATCTTGGTAAAATGCAGTATTGTAATACTAGTATATTCTATAATCTGCTATTATAATAATTCATTCAGGTTTTTTACTCTGTTACCTATATAACATGTATGTACTGGCAGTCCTAACTTCGCTGCACACTATCCTATTGAACTACGTATACTCATGTACTAATGGCATTTTGCTTGTATGTCAACACACTCCTCTTTGTCGTTATGAAGCATACATAGATGAGAAACAGCAAAAACTTCTGTTTGAGATACATACAATATATAATTTATTAAAAAATAATTTACACCACTAGTACTGTTACAGTAATAAAAACAATCAACAGCTCATGGTACACTTTGGAGACTTCGGTCGCTATGCACAAATGTAAGCCTATAGGCCTTTCAGATGGTGGCCAATATCAGCGAACCTGTCTGTGAGCATCGTGTATGTTTCCTGCCAATACAAACAAATCAAATGCTTTCCAAATGATTGTGTTTTTCCCCCAATGCCTCTAGAGGTTCCTTACAAAGGCATGTCGCGTATAATCCTGCCCGCTTTCAGCAAACACAATGGCAGCAACGTGACTCTCTCCAGTTTTCGACGGAACAGAATGGCATACAATGCGATGCTCTCGGTTGTCACGGCTGCAAAACTACCGTCCTATCCGCATGTATCAGGCGCGTATTGCACCCACCTGTTTGGCATGCTGAGCGGACACACAGCAAATTGCTCGCACCGCAGGAAGGAGGCCGTATATTGTTTGGCCAACCTAACCCTGAGAACCGCAGTCAGGGAAAGGGATAATGACTCCCCAACCCCGGGAAGCCTTGCTAATAATGAGCTTTCACTTGTTAGTAGGGGCATTATATGTCTATTTTGTTTTTATAAAAAGGCACACAACATGTGACTGCATACATGTATGTTTCTAAAGCCTAAATGTGGGGATTTCTGGCGGAGATCTGATAAAGATTTGCTGCTGACGTTGCCTCGTTTGTCTCTGCTAATGGCGCACAACGTCAAGGGATGTCTCCTGCGAACCATTGTGCTACAGATCTATCCAATGTTTGTAGAGAAATGTATTTACCAATAATTTTTGTTGCAAGAAATCACCTTTATGGCGGCGGCTATAAAGGAGTGAACTGGTGAGGAAAGATACAGTTGAGAAACAACAAGGCTATTTAGAGAAACAAAATACCAAACTTGATCGGCCTACAAAACTTTCAATTATTTATTCATAAATGCTTCTTACCAATAAAACACATTGGTCTGCGAGCACCAAGTGCTACCAGCTAATGTTTCATTTTCTTTCTCCTTCCCTTCCTTCCATGTTTCCTTGCTTCTTTCTTCCGTCATAAGTTCCTTCCTTCGTTCTTTCTTCCTTTCTTTTCTTCGCTCGATAGGGAGTATTTTAAACCCCTTGGCGGGAAAATTTTCCGAAGATACCCGAAAGAAGGGTAAAGGCGCGAAAACAGGGGCATCTCACGATTGGCCAAGCTTTTATTTGTCGCA
>JAAUYG010157135.1_pt1 | contig 10019 bp, 4 predicted proteins | sample 7278091 | NCBI WGS metagenome assembly JAAUYG01 (sample SAMN14350201, study PRJNA611818) | marine sediment metagenome | isolation source: surface marine sediment (0.6m) | place: French Polynesia: Moorea | collected 2018-08
ACATGTAAGAAGTTGTTACATGCTAACTTAGGAGTTGTTCTACTTTTATCATCCCTGCACATGTATCTAATATAAGAAAAAAATAGCTGTATGCCATCTTGTATCATCCAAAATATTCTAATGTTTTTTTAATGTGGAATTGTTTCAATATTAGTTCATGTAATTTTTCTTTTCCCAGTAATTAGAAGACTTTATGTTTGAAAAAAATGACACTGCAGTTCTAATTCAAATACTCAAAAATACCCGTACATGTTAAGCATAATTATTAAGATTGAAATGGTTTCAGTGGAGTGGTAATTCAATTTATTGTTCTGTTTATAGCTACGTTCAGTGTACATACTTATATAGAAAGACCCCTTACTATTAGAGTGTAGGTAGTAGTATAGACACATCTGCAAGTTGTCACTTACTATCACTATAAGTTTTCAAGTTTTTAGTTTAGTTTTTCACAAAAACAAATTTTTTTTAGTTTTCACAAATTTAGCTACTATAGTCTAGGCTATCAACTAGCAGTACCGTTTATTTCTATGCAATTGTTTAATTCTGGCAATGCCATAGCCATTAGCAAGCATGCAGGTTTCTTTTGTCACTAGATCCATTTAGCATTATTAGGATTGCGTCATGTTCATTTTACATGTTTTATGGCTAGATAACTGAGTAGTTCACAAACTTTGTCATAGATCTATAACCAAGACCACGATTGAGAATTTGTCCATGTTGAACTAAAATTACATGAAATGCATCGTTTCGCCCAAATAAGACAGGTCCACATTAAAATCACCACACTAACACCTGCATACACCACCGAAACCAACTTGCAGTCAGTGATATGACCATGAGTGGTTGAAAGCCGACTATAAGGCTGATTCATCCATCCATCCGTCTTTGTAAAATGCTTTGAAAAGTGCCCATAGTCATTGAAACCAGGCCAGTAATTAAGACTAGAAGGCCATTGCCTGAATATTATATGTGTATTATTAACCACTTTGCCATCACAGTGACCCCACGTACACAGTGACTGCACAAGCCTAAAAAGGTTATGTTTTTTCTCCGCTGGCCGGAACTGCTTCTGATTGGCCAAGACAAGTTTCTAAAAACTTACCGCTATTGCAAGCACAGTTGATTCCAATGTGAGTAATATCTGTGCTGTGAGTATTTTTAGCTGCAGCAATACTATTGTTAAATGCTAGTCATTTACTTATGGATGCGTTTATAGCTGTATCAGTTGATTAGGTCACAGTGCGTCAATGCACCTGTTTGGCATAGTTTTCACCTGTTCAGTAGTCTTGAGAGACCACTGCATGTAGAGACCACCTGTCTTGAAAGACCACATATCCCTGGCAGTAATATAGTAGAACCTATTAGTAGATACTGTAACACCTCCCTTGACAGCAATTTTTTTGTCCAGTGGGACAGTTTATCAACATAGGTTACACTGTATCATGTGCCATGCTCAGTATTTACAAATTGTATATACAGTAGAACCTGTGCTGAAAGCACCTCATTGGCCATACCAAGATATGGCCTGTCAATGTGATTTCTGATGACAGGCTGTACTACATGTACTACAGGCCCTGACCTGCCAGGAATGGGTGGTCTTTCAAGACATGTGAATGGTCTCTCATTGCGGTGGTCTTCTCAATTTTAGCTTGCAAATTAAGCGCTCAATCTGGCCTTTATTAAATCAGATTATTTCTGCTGTATTGCTTTTAATATAGACCAGTAAAGACCAAAGTACCTCATCGGTAAAATAATTGCTCATCTATGTGTCTATGGATGCAAGCCAATCTTTCCAGCTCTTCCACTGAAGTATTTTACAATTTGTGTCCAAGTGCTTGTGGATGCCTAGGATAGATCCCTGATTGCATCAAAATCTGATGCATTACAAATGGAGGGATTTCTGTGTGCCATATGATTTTCATAGCTGGAATGCAGATGTTAAGGAGGAGTCACTGGCTCATTCTAAAACTAACCAATAGGGAGTATTTTGACTGCCTTGGCAGGAAAATTTTCAGAAGAGACGCGAAAGAAGTAAAAAGGTGTGAAAATGAAGCAGGCTGATGATTGGCTGAAGCTTCATGAAGTAACAATGTGATTGGTTAAAGTGCACCACATGACCAAAGGTAGTTTGCAATTTGAATGAAAGCGACAATTTATGTTGCAATTTTGTGGCGCAATATACATGTACTCCATATTCCTGGTTAATGGAGTCTCAGGGCGCACAAAATTTATTTTTGTTGCAATTCTATGTAATTGTTTCCTAAATCTTGCCATAATTTTGTGTTTTGTATGTAAATTCCATTCCTCCAGTCTGAAATAGGTTTCGTGTCTTGCTAGATATCTGCTGTAATTGCATGTTTAACGTTAGGGGATAGTGTTCTGATGTTTATATTGTGTAAAATGTGGGATATATGTTATAGTGACAAAAAATGTATTTCCGCACCGGAGAAAGTGACATATAGAATGAATGGGTGTTGGTTCAGTCTGAAATTTAAAAGGCCAATAAAGTGTATTTTTACAGTCTGCGCTTAGTTTGAATCACTATAATTTAATTTTCAGTAACGTAACTTGAGCCATAAATGAATAATCTGAGTCTGTATGCAGGGCTGCATACACAATATAGAGATTTGGCTGGGACATCCACGCATGCAACTTGTGTATCTTGCAATTACTGGTGCATGTGTAATGCAGTTCTCGATATGTAACATAGGTACATGTACATGTAATGTAAATGTCATTTGTAAAGTAACCTTGCTACATACTGCGTTCCTATAATGACCAAAAGAGTTAAAATAACCCTGGACGTTTGAGCAATGTTGAAAAGCACAGAAATGATTACAATAGCAGTTTCTTTCCAGGTACCTTGGGTGCTGGCAACTTACAAATGTAGATTTTCACCGAGGGGTATCACATTTGCTTAAAAACGCAAACAAAACAATAGGTAATGATGCTGAGTATTTGTATTGTATAAGATAACAATGGTGGAAGAGGTACCATTTTGAAAATGTCATTTTTGAACAAGAGGCCCAGGGTCCTTGCCGCTCCGCTTTTGACCTTTTGCCAGATGAAACCAAGTTAGGTCTATGGATAAATATAGCTGGTGTGGCTTAGCCAAACAAGAGACTCGGGGGCCTTGACATTCTGCTTGGTCACTTGCCAGAGAGGAACAAGTTAGGTTTATGCCTAACAGCCATTTAACTGCTGCCTATGTAGCTCAGGCCACCCATATATGTGTCACTAGTGCCCAAGAGTCCTAAATTTCACTCCTTTTCATTCTACAACCAGTCGTTTTCAAGTTACAGGCCATTTTGAGACGTGCACTGAATGGCCACAAATGACCTTGAACACTACAAGGTAAGAGGTATATCATATATGTATTACTAGTGCGCAAATGGGTTGTCACATTGCCGGCGGTGGTAGTGAGGGATGAGCTCCCACTATCCTACCAAAAACTCCCAAGGCATGCTCAAATATCACAGCCTCTGACAACCTAGTCCTACCCCTCGCCTTCCCGTGTGGCTTGGTCTTTTAAGTCCGGCAGACCTGTTTCCTAACTGACAGGAGGAAGCGAATCAGGTGGGTAGCTGGCGCCTTAAAACCAGTAGCTCAGGGCAGGTGGAGCTCTAGACGGGAGGACATTCCACCTATGAGAAAGACAACTCAGATTTCAAAACCACCAATTTCTCGCGGTTCACTCATTCATGGGAGAGACTTTGGGAGTAAACCCTGAGGCCTAATCTGGAAATGGAGTCCCAAAGGCAGTTGGCTGGCGACACCACAGGACTCTTTGGCAACTCCTGCATCGCCCTGGTACCAGGCGTGTCAGCTTGCTTTTCCCCTGGACCATGCTAGCAGCAAGGAGGGGGGGTGACCTGTTATATTGAGCAGCAACTAGTCCCCCAAACCATATGCCCAGGCCTACACCTGGAGAGGTCACTCCAGCATCACCCTTGGCGGTGGCACAACACGGAGGGTGGTAGTTCACCGGTGATAATAAGCCCATGGCGCATTTGGCGAAGAGTGCTGGGCGCCAGGGGTCACCGTCGATAGTGGGAGGAATTTGTGCATTCCACTGACTGGGTGGTTACTGCTCGCCATTTTAATGCGGGCAGCCCCGGACAATTTGGTACCACCTCGCCACAACCTGTTTGCTCCATTGGGTGCCTGGGGCTTAGCATGCTTAGGGAAACCAACAGGCTGGTTGTAAAACCAGCGCACCAAGCAACTACATGATGAACACCAACAGGAAGGTTCCACTCTTGATTGCCAGCTGGAACATGAGGATAATGTACCCAGGATACAACAGTGATTCACAGAACGTGACCGATCTACGCAAGACTGCGATGACTGGCAAGGAGCTTGGCTGTCTCAACATTGATGTGGCGGCCCTACAAGAGACCAGGCTGCCCAAGGATGGTTCTCTGCATGAACATGACTACACTTTTTTCTGGCGGGGAAAGGGCACCGAGGAGGCACGCATCCATGGAGTTGGCGCTGCTGTGAGGAATTCCATGCTCCAGTTTGTCGAACCACCGTCAGTTGGTTCTGAGTGGCTTCTGACCATGTGGATGCAAACACACACAGGACCAGTCACTCATATGCACCTATGCTCCAACCCTGACCTCTTCTGCTGACGAAAGGGACTGCTTCTATGATACCCTTGACGGGTATCATAGAAGCAGAAGCGTGCCCAGCAATGAAGGATTCTACATCCTTGGGGACTTCAATGCACGAGTGGGCGCTGACCATGACACATGGCCGACCTCCCTCAGACACCACAGTGTTGGCAAGATGAACGAAAATGGTCAGAGCCTCCTCGAGCTGTGCTCATTCCACAAGCTGACCATCACCAACACATTCTTTGAGAACAAGGTCCAGCACACAAGGTCTCCTGGCGCCACACCAGATCCAAGCACTGGCACCAGCTATACCTCATGCTAACCAGGAGGAAGGACCTCAACACCATACGCAGCACCAGGGGCTTGTATAGCGCTGAGTGTGACACTGGCCATGCACTCGTCCACGCCAAGGTTAACCTCTCCCCTCCAAGCCCAAGGGGCATCTGTGCATCAACGCCAGCCGTGCCTAAGATCCTCTCAAGACCCATGACCTGCTGGGTGCACTCAGATCATCACTGGACAAGGACAAGTCACTAACGCTAACTCCAGGTGGCAACAGGTGTGTTCTGCGCTCTATCAGGTGGGACTAGAGGTGCTGTGAAGGAAGGAGAAGAGGAATGCATACTGATTTGAAGCCAGCTGGCAGGATATGGAGCCAACAATGGAGGCAAAGGGAAAGGCGCACCTAGCCTACACCAATAATCCATACCAAGCTACCCAGGATGCACTTTGGGTGTCGTAGGAAGTGCCAGGAGACAGCCCGATGTTGCGCTGGATCCATCTCAGTGAGAGGATACAGGCCACAGACGACATGGGCAACACGGGCAGCATGTATGTCGGCATCAAGGAGGCAACTGTACGGTGGCCCACGCATGACTACACAAACACCCCCCGCCAGAGGAGGGGCGTTTGTGTGTTGTGAACCGTCATACACACAAACGCTGCCTTCAAACACAAAAATACAAAAACACAAAAATACAAAAACACAAACTTACAAAATACAAAAAAACACTTTGCACCTGCACAGGTTTATAGTCTGTATCAAATGATTAAATGCTTTGCACCCCCCACCTTTAGATGGGCTGGCGCAACCTGGTCATTAAGACGTCCCGCCAGTAACATTATAAGTGCCCCAGCGGCCTGATTTTATTGCCTGTCCTGGATCGGCTAGGGATACCCTGATCACCCCATGCCCAGCCCAGCCCACCGGCTCCGTCCAGAGATATTCAGTGTGCAGGCCTACTTTGGAAAGACTACGGATAAAACCTGCTGTACGTTTCTTCTACACATGTTTGAAACATTATCAAGCCTATTTAAAAACACCAACACGCAGTTCTCTACGAAAGAGTACAAGAAATGATATTAAGTTTACATTCTGTATCCAAACGGCTCTTCTATTCCAACGTCTTGGTATTCATTAAAAATAATTGTCTCGAAAAGGATTCCGACTAAATGGCCTACTGTGACTGTTCCCAGCTGACTGCAGAGAAAAGCCAACCAGTGCGCAGTGAGAAGCATATATTTATATAAGAATGCATTTTAAAATATATCAGTTCCACGAGCTCGTGGTTGTATATTCCCAGCATCAATGCACATAGCACACAGTATCTAAACAATAAAGTCTGTCCTTTAACCGACGGGGGTGAGGAGGGTTGGGGTGGATAGTGTGTTAAGCAATTTGCTACAGGCCATAAAACTGTGCAGGTGCAAAGTTTGTGTTTTTGTATTTTTGAAGGCAGTGTGTGTATGACGTTTCACAACACACAAACACCCCTTTTCTATGGTGTCTGTGTAGTCACGCCTTGGCCATCGTACAACTGGCCCATGTGCCACCAAGAGCGTCCCCCTCAAGAGCGAGTCAGGGGAGCCCATCACTGGCCAGCGACAGCAGATGGAGAGGTGGGTAGAGCATAAACTCGAGCTTTATGCCACCCAGAACGTTGTGTCGGGCACAGCACTCAACGCCATCCCCGACTTGTCTGTCCTGGACGAGCTGGATGCAGAACTGACTGAGGAGGAGCTGAGCAAGGCCATGTATAGACTGCCTGTCTGCCGGCAAGGCCCCTGGCGAGGACAGCATCCCCCCAGACATCACGAAGAGTGGGAAGAACGCATTGCTGCAGGACTTACACGAGCTGCTCTGTCAGTGTTGGAGGGGGGGCACAGTGCCAAAAGACATACACAACTCCAAGATAGTAACTCTCTACAGCATCGTGTCTACCCAGAGTCACAATGTGGGTTCCGAGCTGGAAGGTCCACCTTCGACATGGTGTTCTCTGTACGACAACTGCAGGAGAAATGCCGTGAACAGAACAAGCCCCTATACCTCGCTTTCATAGACCTGATGAAGGCGTTTGACCTTGTCAGCAGGAGCGGGCTCTTGAAGAAGGTTGGATGCCCCCAAGACCCCTTGCCGTCATTCAATCCTTCCACATGGACATGCAGAGCATGCCATGGTGTGCTACATTGGAGCAACATTGGAGCCATTCCCAATCAGCAGTGGAGTCAAACAGGGCTGCGTGCTCGCCCCAGCCCTGTTCGGGATCTTTTTCTCCATGCTGTTGTCCAATGCTTTCCATGGCAATGACGACGGTGTGTACCTACACACTACGTCTGACGGGCACCTCTTACACCTGACCAGACTCTGGGCAAAGACCAAGGTAGGGCTGTCACCATCAGAGAAGCCCTGTTTGCTGACAATGCAGCCCTGGTGACCCATACCGAACCAGTGCTACAGAGGCTTGTGGACCACTTAGCCCAAGCATGTGGTGAATTTGGCCTGACCATCAGCCCCAAGAAGACCGAAGTAATGGGCCAAGGAACTGTCCCACCATCCATTCACATTGGGGACTATGACCTCAACCCTGTGAGTCATGTCCAGTATCTTGGCGCGACCATATCTTCCAGCCTGTCACTGGAGCCTGAGATCAACACAACGATCGCCAAGGCTGCGGGGGTGATGTCCAAACTGGAGAAGAGACTGTGGTCCAACAACAACCTGACGGACAACACTAAGATGCATGTCTATAGAGCCTGTACCTTAGCACCCTGCTGTATTTAAGTGAGGCGTGGACCACCTATGCTGCCCAGGAAAGGAGGTTAAACAGCTTCTACCTCAACTGCCTTCGTTGCATCCTCAGCATCCGCTGGCAGGAACGTATTCCCAACACTGAAGTACTCCAGTGGGCAGGGTTACCCTCCATCTTTGCCCTGCTGACTCAGCGCCACATGCGGTGGATTGGCCACGTGCGCCATATGGATGACTGCTGCATCCCCAAAGACCTGCTCTAAGGCGAACTCGCCAACAGTGCCAGAGCTCGAGGTCGTCCCACCCTCCGCTACAAATACCCATGCAAGCGTGACATGAGAGATGTGAAAATCAACTTCAATATCAACGCATGGGAAAGCCTTGCAGAAGACCGCAGAGACTACAAGTGTCTGAAGCACGGTTGAGAGGTCAAGGCCGACCGCATAGACCAGCTGATGCAGAAAAGAGCCAAGTGAAAGGAGAGTTCTTTTAGCTCAACTGCCACTGGGTTTCTATGCCCTACCTGCCCCAGAGACTGCCACTACCGCATTGGCTTACACAGCCACACCAGAAAGTGCTACACTTGAACTCCCTTGTGCAACCATTGCCTGTCGAGACGGAAGGAGGCCGACGATTACTAGTGTCACCGAGTCCCAAATTTCAGTCCTTTTCACTCTACAACCAGCCGTTTTCGAGTTACAAGCCATTTTGAGAATAGTGCACTGAATGACCCCAATATGACCTTGAACCCTACAAGGTCAATGTACCCCATATATGTGCTATTAGTGGCCCTGAGTCCCAAATTTCAGTCCATTTTGCTCTACGGCTAGCTGTTTTTGAATTACAGGCCATTTTGAGAAAAAGTACACCGAATGATGACAAAATGACCTTGAACCATACAAAGACAAATGTAGCCCATATATGTGTTACTAGTATTATCGAGTCCCAAATTTCACTGTTTCGCTCTATAACCAGCTGTTTTTGAGATGCAGGGCATTTTGAGACAAGTGCACCTGTGACCATAAATGACATGGAACCTACAAGGTCAAATGTATCCAGTATGTATTGCTAGTGTCCACGAGTCTCAAATTTCAGTCCTTTGCACTCTACAGCCAGCCATTTTGGAGTTTCAGAACATTTTGAGCTGAACCCACCGAATGACCCCCAAATGACCTTGAACTCTATAAGGTCAAATGTACCCCATATGTATCACTGGTATCCCTGAGTCTCAAATTTCACTCCGTTTTGCCCTACAGTCAACTGTTTTCGAGATACAGGCCATTTTGAGACAAGTGCACCAAACGACCCAAAATGTACCCATATGTGTTACTAGTGTAAATGAGTCCCAAATTTCACCCCGCTTCACTCTACTTCCAGCCGTTTTCGAGATACAGACAATTTTGAGAAAAGTGCACGACCCCCAAATGACCTTGAACCCTACAAGTTCTAATGTACCCCATATGTGTGTTATTGGTATCGACAACTCCCAAATTTCACTCCGTTTAGCTCTACGACCAGCCGTTTTTTGAGATAAAGGCCATTTTGAGACCAATACACCAAATGATCCCAAAATGACCTTGAACCCTACAAGGTTCAATGTAGCCCATATATATTACTAGTGTCCACGGGTCCTAAAGTTCACTCCATTTCGCTCTACCACTAGGTGTTTTCGAGATACAGGCCATTTTGAGAAAAGCACACACCCCAAATGACCTTGAACCCTACCAGGTCTAATGTACCCCATATGTGTGTTACTAGTATCCACAAGTCTCACATTTCACTCCGGTTCTCTCTAGAACCAGCGCAGTTTTCGAGATACAGGCCATTTGGAGACAAGTGCATGACCGCCAAATGACCTTGAATACTAAAGGTCAAATGTACCCCATATTTGTATTACTAGTGTTCCAGAGTCTCAGATTTCGCTGTTTTGCTCTATGACCAGCCGTTTTCGAGTTCCAGACCATTTTGAGACAAATGCACCGAATGACCCCAAAATAACCTTGGACACTACAAGGTCAAAGGTACACCACATATGCGGACTGGTAACTCCAAGTCCCAAATTTCAGTCCGTTTTGCTCTACAACCAGCAGTTTTTCAAGATATCGCACATTTTATAATAATTCTCCATTGACTACCATGTTAAACGGCCAAAGAAAGAAGAAGAAAAAACATGTCAAAAATTCAAAACTTCAAACTTCCACAATTCTTTTAACAACTTTGATAGAGACCTAGCTAGGATTATACATGAATTTTGGACAGCAAGTCTGGTGTATACTTTAATAATAAAATAATAATAAAATAATAATAATAATAATAATAATAATAATAATAATAATAATAATAATAATAATAATAATAATAATAATAATAAT
>JAAUYG010023424.1_pt1 | contig 10018 bp, 2 predicted proteins | sample 7278091 | NCBI WGS metagenome assembly JAAUYG01 (sample SAMN14350201, study PRJNA611818) | marine sediment metagenome | isolation source: surface marine sediment (0.6m) | place: French Polynesia: Moorea | collected 2018-08
AGGTTTGCTTGGTACCACACAGTCTTCTGTAGAGGCGTTAGACAGTAAGACCTAAGGTCTTTTTTTACCAAAGGCATTAAAACCAATTATTTTATGATCCATTTGTTATGCAGCAGGTGTGAGAGGGAACTAATTTCCTTTGGGGATCTTTCTCCATCCACTGGCATGCTGGCACAGATGCCACCCAGGCCATGAATGGCCTCTAAGCTCTGGGCCCTGTTTCTGAAAAGATAGAACTCTTAAGGCTCTTAAACTGTAAAAATTTATCTTAAACTTCGAAAAAGGTATTGTGCACCAAGTTGATTTTACTGAACTTCAGTACCTTTATGGACTTAAAATTTATTCAGAAAAAGGTACTGTGTGCTCAGAAAAAGGTATTGTGTGCTAAGTTGAATTGTTGAACTTTAAGTTTCTTTATGGACTTAAAATTTATTCAGAAAAATGTGCCCTGGAAGCCATTGGCACCAGAGTGGTGGAGTTTCTTAGTGGGATGTTTTACACCAGCAGGTCTCTCTCCATCTCTACAGACACATTACCCCAATCACTGATCTCAAGTTTTTGCCATGTATGGGATTGGTGATCCAACTCGGAATTAATTATATGAAGCCTAGAGGGACAATCTCAGCTGCGCTGTTATCACACAATGCCTTGTTGCTGATCGAGAGTGCACAGAGCAATAAAGCCTTGTCTGCTGGTGCCCTCTGCTGGTGTGATTACCTAATTAACTATGAGCCTGTTGAAAAAAAAATATATTGCAGTTGCCCCCCACCCCAGGCCCCCACCCGAATTTTTAAGACGGGAGCCATTAAGGAGTGTCCATCATCTGAACGGGTAACTGTATGGTATGGGAGGCCATGGCTCCATCTCAGGCAGTATTAATTAAACCAAAGCTACTAATTGGGGCATCCCATCCCCTGATGGGATCCTCTTATGGAGTTAGATGGGTTTTTTTTTTAGAGTTATGGTGGTTTTTGAGTAAAAAAATAGCTCAAAAACGCATTCCCGGAGCCCAAACACAATAAAGGAAGCCTTGCATTAAGCTGGAATTTAAGGAAAACCTTTTTATAGGTAGTCCTCAGGACAAGTTTACATTTTAAAAGATTAAAAAATTTTTGCCATGGGGTTATTTTCTATTGAGTTATTGTGTTTTTCGATTAAAAATAGCTCAAATATGCATTTCAGGGCTCTGTTTCATAAAACATAAAGACGTCTTTACATAGGCCGACATCTTTTAAAGTTTTATGAAACAGGGGCCTGGAGTGTTAACCATGGGTATTTTTTGTCCAGCCAGGATGCCCCACTGCATTGCACAGCAACCGACTGTCTGGTTTGGGAGGTTGTAGTCTGATATATAATATTGATGGATTGAACATTGACATAAAACACCCCATTAACTCTCTTCATCAACCAGTGTATTTTGGCAAATATTTGTTGTGCTTAAGATTGGTAGGCGGAGACTTCGATTTCCGGCTGGGACCTTTTGATCTCTGACCTCATGCACTGCTTGGCCCAGTTTAGCCAGCGAGTACCTGTGCAGAAAAAGGCCCTAAAATAAATCATTTCACTTTCCCTTTACTATCTTCATTCCAGTATCACCAGGTCCTTGCCAGGCAGCAACTGATAAGCCAAGAAATTCCTGACCCAACTGTAATGTTTCTATTGGGCAATGTTGTGAAAGTTTTCAGCCCAGATTTGAGCAATTCGTATCTATAATATATGTGTATAACTTTATTTTTCTCATGAACAATGACATGAAGTATGATGACTGCAGTTTCGGTGACTAGCAAAACAACAAGTAGCTCTCGGTCTCACACAGGGTAGGTATATTATTTCATTTGATAGGACTACAATACTGCTGTCATCAGGTAGATGGATATGTACTGTACAGCCTGCATATACTAGTATACATGTACATGTATGTGGTAACATGTATGTGGTAATTGGTGAGTAATCATAGCCTTGGTTAGCTTTGTGTAGTGATGCCAATGATACTTTCAATTGGAAAGAGTGGCACACTTATCTCTCATTTCCAGTCACATAACTAAAGTTAAGCAACATCGGGCACACTTAGTACCCCCGATTCAATCAACATGAGCCAATGCCAGCAGTCGTTCCAGCTCTGGCAGTGAAATACAGGGCAGTCCTATATGGGTGCATGATGACAAACAAAACTTTTGGTTACATAGATTAATTCAATACATGGCTGCATTATGACCTACAGGCTTTTCATCAACCGAGCAGGAATAGCTTCTGATGCATATAACATGCCAGTTTTAACATTCTAAGTACTTCTGTTAAAAAAAAAAAAATCATTACATAGATGAGTCAGCCTGTCACTGACTCACACTCCCTTAGTGACTCACTAACATCTACAACTCACCACACCTACACCCGCACACACCACCGAATCTGACTTGCAGTCCGTGATAAGATCTCGAGATGTCGAAAGCAGATTTAAAGACTGCCTCCCCCCCCATAATGACTATTCACTCACTCAGTCACACAAACATGCTCATGCACTCACCCACTCAACCACCCACCCATTCACTCACTCACTTACTCACTCCAGGGGTAGTCAGTAGTAACTTACCATTAGGTGTGGCTGTCTCAATAGATACTGCAGTTCCTCACACTCCCGCCCGGCATGCTGTGAGCCTTGTAATAAGATTTCCAGCACCTGAAACGGGAACCAACAATACTCAGTGTAAAACAATACAGTATCATGTCACCCCAGGGGCTCTGCTTTCTCAAAAACTGGTCACTTGTGATCAACAATGATCTCTTAAGTGGCCACAGGTACCGGTAACTGTTGTCTGTGACTAAGTACAGGTTTGCATTCTTGTTTTTTTCTACATGGAAGCAGGTGCGCTTGGTTGAGTGGTAGAACACTCAACTTCAGACCACTGGGTCCCGGGTTCAAATTCAGTGTACTCAAGTCTGGGGCCCTATCATCCTTCCTCTCATTGCCCCGCACCCGGTCCGTCGCTCATATGACCCTGGCTGTTAAGAAGCGACATTAAATAAACCGATTCACTCACCCACTCACTCTTTTCTACATAGAGACTTTTGCTTTTTTACCAAACCAATCTCGGGTCAGCTCGCTGCCAGGCCATTTTCATGATCAATTTTCTTTGTCTTAGGTGGCATTGGCAGGATCTAAACCCATAAACCGAATGATGGAATGAAGCCCAAAACTCCTGCTACTATGCTGGCAAAGCAGCTAACAGTTGAGTTGGTTCCTGGTGAATTTCAGGAGACTTCTCTCAATGCTTCACTGTGGTAAAGGTGCCATGCTCAGCATTTCAGAACAGTCATATACTACTGACTGGAATTGTTGCAAAGTGCTAAACTATTGACATGATTGATATTAAATCCATCCCAGAATAGACAGTCCAGTGACCTTCACTGTACTAGAAGGAGGGGCTCCATCGTGACGTCGTACAGACAGGCCATTTGATTTGCTGCTATGGCTGGTTACCCAAACACCACTTGGAAATTTCATACATGCTTGGACCACTAGCTCTGCATGGGCACATTATGACAAGACGGTTATTCTTGTCATCGGAATGGTTAGCAAGGATTTACGTATAAGCCTATCATATTCATGGTATTACTCGCATATGTATAAGCCATCCTTCGGGAAAAATTATACCCTTATGTATAGAGGAAACGTTGCAGCAGGCCAACTGGGGTGTATGGGGGGTGTTCTGACTCACCTCCTTGGCTTTGTGTACAGCATCAGAAGGTAAGGAACGACACGTCGCTAAACACTTGCTGCTAATTCTGTCATATACCTGGAAACAACAAATAAAGTAAATATTCCACATGTTATACCTCGATAGAGCATGGTATAAGTAACAGTTATCGAACATGTTCAACAACAAACCATTGAACATGTCCAATAACACTGTTATTATATACCTGCTACTTTCTTTTCAGCACATATTAGGTTTAAAATTACGTCTTCTAGACAAGATAGGACCATTTCGACATGGCATTGCTCTGAATGTTTTTTCCTTTTCGTGCCTGTTGGGCATTAACCGGTAGCATTGTGCCAGGTCCTTGATAACGCAGGCGAAAATAAGCACCACAATAATGATCTGCGCTTCTGCTTTAGGCAAAAAAGCTGTGCCGGGGTCATCGTGCGATAAGGAAAAGGTCATCGTGCAGTTAATGTATCACGTTTATTGCACAATCGCTCCATTGGTAAAGAACAGGGAAATTGTTCAAGTTACCGGGGTATATACTAAAGATTATTATGGTTTCAGATCGATAAGTTTTGAATTAAGTCTGGAGCATGTTTATTTCATTATCAAGGGTGCTGATTGGCCCAGTTTAGTCAGGCTACAACACACTGCAGCAACTCAGCACTCAAAGCAAACTCATTTGATTCTGTATAGTGTACCAAAAGAGAGACATACATGGTCTTTTCAATGGTCCACAGATACCAGTAATTACAGCATACATGTACTACATAAGTCACTGCATTTTTTGACTGCCCTACTGCATTTTATTACCACCTAGTGCAGACACAACTGTACTTTAATATTTTCACATTGCATTATTAACATGTTATCAACTTTATCAATGATGCATATTTGGTCATATCAATGATGCATATTTGGCCTTTGTCTGGGAAAATTGATTAAACCCTGCCCCAAGTCTGTTTTACGAGACATAAGCCTTCAAAATATGAGTGACCTTGAATATGACCTTTCAAGGCCACTCAGGGTCAAATGTGACAAGGCCACTGGATTCCCCATATATGGTTTCCTAATATATGGCCTAAAATCCTTCAAAATCTGAATGACCTTGAATTTGAACTTTCAGGGTCACTCAAGGGCAAACCTAATGGTGCAGCTGGACTCCCTATATATGACTTCCTATTAGTGTTTAATGGGGGGGGGGGACTACTGACAGTAGTACAAAAACTAGCTACATATAGCAGCCTTTTAGCAGAGGGTTTACTAAGTTGGTCTTTCCAATTCCAAACAGGTTGAGACCACACCTGAAGCAATTAATTTAGCTGTGTGATAGGAAACATAAAATCAATGTGAGAGCTAAATCCTATAATTTGACTGCGGAGTACATCTTTTCCACTGGAACAGTGGAAGGCCCCCGAGGTCTAGTTTGAACCAATGAGACTACAGTCTGTCAAAGACCTGCTAGCTGCACATAAGTGACTGTGTGGTGCAACCTAAAATTCCCTTCCGCAGTTTGCACCAACGAGATCCCATTGTCTCACTAGCCTCACAATAAACGTGGCCGTTAAAAATGACGATTTTACTTTGTGTGGCTGGAAGTTTTGCCGTCATCTGACAGTTTACAGCCACTAGGTGGCTCTGTAGTGCTATCCCAGCATTCAGCTGCCAGTCTCAGCCTTCCCATAAATCCTTGCAAGTAAAGAGCGAAATGTCAAGCCCAAAATTGGCTCTGAAAGCGATAGGCACCCAGCGCTTTATACCGGTAGTAGGGAGTCATAAGGGACATGTAAAATTTCTCCAGGCTGTTCTGGTTGGTGATGGTTAACATGGCGAGACCGCATTTGGCAGCGTATCTCGCAGCTGTGACACTCGGGCAGCCTTGGTGGAGGCTGTAAAACCAAGTCCCCTCCATCCCTTTGTCAGAGGAATCTCTGGCAATTTCTCCCACATGTAAATCATAGGATTTACTGGAGTAATACCTGGTACATGCGGTAGGGCTCTGTTCATGTTATTTTTACTGCCAATATTTAATGTATATATGTAGAGAGCAGTTAGGGTTACAAAACTACATGAACTTGTACAGTTTCACTACATGTACTAAAGATATAAACCTATAACACTTACAGCGTCTCAAATGTAAAGGTCATCTACCAATATTTAAACCAATCGGTTAGTTACTTAAAAAGACAAGAAGTGTGATCTATTAAGTATTGAAAAGAAAATGGTCCTCGTATCATTGTCATGGTAATCAAGTCTGCTTTTGCACTCCAGACTTTTTGGGGGAAACTCAGGCCCATAGCAGACCACTCTTTTTGGGACAAATTTATAGGATCACGAAACTCTGTCTTACGTTTTCTGGTGGCCTTAAAAAAATACAGGTATACATGTAATGATAATACAGGAACTTGGCACCCAAGCCAAGGAAGCCTAAAAATGATGGTGGACTTGCTGCAATAAGGGCAAAAAGCCTGTCCTGAGAGACTGCCATGAGAGACCACCTATCTTGGTAGACTCCATATTCATGACAGAAAGACATATTTAGCATACCTGAGTACCTTAACCTGTCACCAAATAAGACCTGTCGTGAGAAACCACATTTTTATGGTTAATGGGGACATGGTGGTCTTTGAAAGGCAGGTCTGCTATACAAAGAAGCCAGTGTATATTTTAATGGGCATGCCAAGCATACTAACTGTGGTGATGTCAGTATTATATCACACACTGCCAGGTATCCAGATCCCGGCCTGAGCCCAGGATAGTGTTACTGGGCTTACCTGTTGGCCAGTATGCCCACCTGTGGATCCAGATGTTTGGCCTGACTGCAGGATCTCCTGTAACCCGACTGGATATTCTGGAGATTTCTCCAGAGAAGGAATTTATCGGCTACTGCCTGCGCCGGAGGGATCTCAGGAAGCCCTGACTCCTCACCTCTCTGACTATGCGGCACAAGACCCTCAATATCTTTTCTGGAATTTTGTGTTGACTTTCTGTCTTCTTCCTGATGGGAGTTACTGACTGACGTCGGGTGACATGTATTTTGCAAAGCATTGACTTTCTGTTGCTCTTTCCTTTTCCCCTGACCTCGGTCCTTACAGAATCTATCCCGGTCCTTTCCGGCTGCCGCGTAATGACGTCTGCCGCCGTTTCTATGGGAATGATTGCCAGTTCTGTCAGAGTGGAGGGCAGACATGTCACTCCACTGAACCCCAAGTCTCACCCTGGATCTCTCCTTCCCAACACTGACACGTAACATATCTCGGGTGACACTACTACTGACGGTCCTTTTGTCACTGTCATTGCTACAGAATACCTCATCACTGGTGACGGAAGAGGTTTCTGTCTTCCCACTCTCTGATTGACCGTTGATGTTTTCCTCCAGTTGATAATGCCCCTTATTCCTAGTGTCTTTTGTAACTTTACTGCTGCTGATATGCTCTCCCTGTTGTCTGGTATAGCTACAAGCATCTTTATCTTCATGCACTGTATTTGTTTCATAGATGCATGTTGTGTTTGATGAATTGACAGGTGCATCATCTTGTACAGGATCAGTTGGGATGTCACAGTCAGCATCAGTGGTTTTCAATATTTGTTGTTCCTTAGATTTCAGAGCACAGATGTCAGTTCCTGGCTGTGCCCTATCAGGGATGTTACAGTTCGGTAAATTCTCCACTGCCTGATTGCTGCAGATTTGTGCTGGTTGCCTGTGACCTACCCCCAGGGGGCCAGTGACATATTCGTCACTAGCCTCTCTGTCCTTTTCTGTCGGTTTCCCTGGCAATGTGACATTTTTCTGTATGTCACAGACAATGTCAGGTTCCACAGAACATGCAGCTGGACCTTCTGCAGCCCTAGTATCCCCCATTTCACCTGATCTCAAACTGTTGCCATTTAAATCCGTTAGCGTTACCTGGGGTGTGTCTCCAGTACACATCACCATGGCAACAGACTGTTCAGGATGACGTTTCTGGATTAGTACTCCTGAATCTGTCACAGATGCACATGATGCAATACTGTCACATTTCGTTGTCTCACCATTTCTATCCTCTTCAAGCTCAGCCTTCTGTCGACCATCATTCTCTGCCAATGATGTGGAGTTGAAGTGATTTTGTGAAACAAGCCCGTGTCCAACACTGTTAAATTTCTTATCTCCAGGAACCAAACCTTGCGCAACAGGCTGAGTTTCAAAATTCGGTACGACCTCTGCAACCAGGTCCCCAGGTTGCTCTAGCTGTGAGATTATATTAACTTCAGACGGTACAATATCCACAGTGTGTGAGCACACTGGTAATATTCCACATTTAGTTTCCTTATATGCGTCTTCAATTAGCTTTGTTTCCAGTTTCTCTGCACCTGCCTTTTCAGGCGGCCGTTTCCCTGTCAAGTTTGGCCTTTCCTTTGCACGCTGCGAATCCAGCAGAAATGCAAATGACTGCAAGTGGCACGGGTTACGAATTTCTACCTTTGGCTGAAACTGTCTTGTGGTCATTCTGTTGGTATGTTGGTTTACGGTATTCACAACTAAGCAATACTAATGGTCATATTTTGAACATTTTTTTCAATGCCTGCCTTCCCTATTTTAAGTCTGCTTCCAACATTTTTGTCCAAGTACTGCTATGCTGGAATCATCACGAATGTATTCAAACTGCAAGCCTGCATTTAATGTTCAAAATATGCAATTGATAGTTTATCATCTCCCAAGCATTCCAGCATTGTATCCAGATTTCAGACCGTGTATTGATCCAAATTTTATGCAGTGTATGCTGTATTCAATAGTGCTTGCGTTACAGAAAGTACATAACTAGATCTCTTCTGACTTTTTTCAGTAACATACGGAGCATTTCCAACACACACTCATTGTGTTGATCTTCGATCACCTTAGCCACCACCACCAAGTCTCCACTCGTGCCACTGTTAAAGTTCAGGATTCAGGCCAGAAAATTCCCAGACAGGCATCCATTACAACAAACAGCATTATGACGTGACGGAATCCGCTTGACAAATGTTAGTAGCACGTTTTGGAACCTTTCTGTAGAATTATCTCCAGGTAACCATGGTTAGTTATCCAGTATTGGCTGTATCCGGAATGCCTCCCATTCTACATGGTCTAGTACGTGCCAGTGAGTGCTTCAGGATCTAAAAGCTGTCTTGAAGACTGCGCGTTTATTTCTTACAGGGGAGGGTGGGAGTCGCGTAATTATTCCAAGGTAACCAGTTAACTACTACACCAGGTGGGTATGATGAAGGAAGATGCCTCGCATGCAGCAAGGAAGCATCAGCAGGAATTATATAGCGGCCTTGCCAGTTAGGAGACGAAAAGCTGACGGCCACACGTAAGAAGCAGCAGGATGCTGCAAATTTCATCCATTTGATCCTCCTCTCAGAGTCAAATCATTTACATGTTCATCCAATTAGATTTTTACGCACACACAGATGTTTGCAGGTTAAAGTCTCTGGTCTTCTTCTGATCAAACAACACTGCGGTGGCTTCTGGATCTGGGGTGGAATAACATCGAGAGAGAGAGAGAGAGGGAGAGGGAGTGAGAATTCTGCCAACTGATCGCAGCAAGTGTGTTTTCCTTGGGCAGGCATCCTGACTACAGGGTTTCCCAATAAGCAATCCAGGAAATGGGAATGGATTGTGTACAAATATTTCGATGACCTAAGTCTGCAGGAATAATTGATTGGCCAAGATTGAAAGGGAGGGGGGGGGAGGGGAAGGTAAGAAGGGAGGGGCATCCTGGATGCCAGCATTTTGCTAACATCGGCAACACACAAAGCCTAACAGACAACAGACAGGAAGTGCCATGAGAGCTCTTCACTCCGATGAAAGGAGGTAGAGACAGACTCCAGAGAGGGGAATGGATCCGGCCGAGGGATTTCTGATCCATGTGTGTAATCTCAGGAGGATTCCGCAGGTATCAACTCGTACCTGGATCGACAAAACATGGAACAAGCCTTCGGAAGAGCAGAGAGGGGGGATAAGGCTGGAGAACCAATAAAATGATGCCATATGGATAGGCGTGGCGTAACCACTGTATGATTGGCGGCACTAATTGTGCACCAATAGTAGCTGCCTGCAGTGTCTATTAGGTAGATCTAACACAGCAACTTAACGGCTAAATCTATTTCAGTAGCTCAGGAGGAAATGAGAGAATATCACTTGCGGCAGGTTACCAGTACATGTAATGCCAACACAATATTATCAAGCTGCAGGAATGAGGTTGGTTTGGGAAATCGTAGTTGAAGCTCTGTATGACATGCATACAGGGACGGGGGGGGGGGGGGGGGGGGGGGGGGGGGGGGGGGGGGGGGGG